>ENA-UEQN01002989-UEQN01002989.1-human-gut-metagenome-genome-assembly--contig:-NODE-2989-length-10993-cov-8.922224_pt1 | contig 10993 bp, 8 predicted proteins | sample MGYA00242940_ERZ507944 | MGnify/ENA primary metagenome ERZ507944 (study PRJEB26167, sample SAMN06115449) | human gut metagenome | host: Homo sapiens | place: China:Fujian | collected 2015-08-20...
GCAATTTCCGCCAGCCCGTACCCCTCCAGCGCCATGCGGTAGATCCGGCGCACCACCTCGGCGGCCTCCGGCTCTACCACCCAAAACCGGGGATCGTCCTGGCTTTTGATGTAACCGTAGGGCGGCGGAGAAAGCGGAACGCCTGCGTTTCCTTTCATCTTGTTCACGATCCGACGCTTCTTGGAAATGTCTTTCGCATAATACTCATTCATAATATTTTTGAACGGGGTGAAATCATCGTCCCCTCTGGCACTATCCACGCCGTCATTGATGGCGATAAGTCGCACGCCACGCTGACGCAGAATTTCCATAGTCTGACCGACTTTCAGATACTCACGCCCCAGACGGCTCATGTCCTTGATACAGAGGTATTCCACATTCCCGGCTTCAACTTCTTTCATCATAGCCAAAAATCCGGGACGGTCAAAACAAGTGCCACTGATACCATCGTCCGTAAAGTGGACAGGGTTAGGAAAGTCATGCTGGGCGGCGTAGTCCTCCAACAGCTTCTTTTGAGACGAGATTTGTCAAGGTATGTTTTTGTAAAGAAGTGTGCAATTCGCATTGACAAGAAGCAAAAAGAACGCTATAATAATACCGTTATCGATAACAATATTATTGTTTAGACGCAGAGGGGTGAAGACATGGCCAATAAGGATCATTCCCTGGATGATGGGATCATTCAGGCTGCTTATTCGGAATTTCTTGCTTACGGCTTTCAGAAAGCCTCTCTGCATAAGATCGCTGAAAAGGCCGGCGTCACAACGGGGGCGATCTACACAAGATACAAGAATAAAGACGCCTTGTTTGCCAGCTTGCTTCAGGATTTTTTTGAGACGATGAGGACCTTGTTTACACCCGTTGCCGAAGAATACGAAAAAGCAAAGTACAGCGCGCAGCCGGAGGATATCCTCCGCGCCATCAACGCCGAGGAACAAGTATATTTTCGGCTGCTGACCGAGCGCCATGACGACTGCACTTTGTTTTTCTGCCGCAGCGATGGCAGCTCCATGGAAACCATGCTGCATAAGCTGATGGATCAAAAGACGGAACAAACGGTGGAATTCTTTTCACATATCTATGGGAAAGCGCCAAATGCCGATGCGATCCGTCTTTTGATGGGCTCCCAGTTCTGGTACTTCCGCCAGCTGCTGGATCAGCACATGGAGGAAGGCAGAATGCTTACCTGCTTACAGGCGGTCCTTGATTTTACCAACGCCGGTTGGCGGCAGTTATGTGACAGCCTGAATTAAATTGGCAAAGAAAATGGGCGGTGCGTGCGCCCATTTCTTACGGGCGCCAGTTAGAGACGGCTAACTGGTGAGAAAAGAGTTTGCGATGATAGATTTTGAATTTGAATTTCAATATGCAGAAGAAAAGCAGCCCACCTTGCAAAAAGTCGGCGGCAGCATCCCGGCGGGACGCTGCGTGGTGCTCTGCGGAGGCAGCGGCTGCGGAAAATCCACGCTGCTGCGGTGCATCAACGGACTGATACCGCAGTTTTACGAGGGAGAGCTGAGGGGCTTTTGCCGCCTGAACGGACAGGACACCGCCGGGATGAGTATCGGCGAAATCGGCGAACTGGCCGCCTCGGTATTTCAGGATCCGCGGAGTCAGTTTTTTACCGTGAACAGTTCCAATGAGGTGGCCTTCGGTCTTGAAAATCACGGTCTGCCGCAGGATGAAATCCGGCGGCGGGTAGATGAGGCTTTCCGGGTCTTTCATCTGGAGCGGCTGAAGGATCGCAACGTTTATGCGCTGTCCAGCGGCGAGCGACAGCTCATCTCCATTCTCTCGGCGTGGGCAATGGACACAGATATTTTTCTGCTGGACGAGCCCACGGCCAATCTGGACTTTGCAGCCACGCAGCAGTTAAAAGAGATTCTGCTTGTCCTGAAAAAGCAGGGCAAAACGCTGCTGCTCAGCGAGCACCGACTCTATTATCTTGCGGATATTGCCGATGAATATTGGGTCATGGCAGACGGCGAGATCAAAGGAAAATATACTGCCGCAGAGACAAAGACGTTCTCAGTGGAGCGGAGACAAACACTTTCTCTGCGCACGCTCGACCTTGCGGAGATCACCGTACCGGAGAAAGAGCCGCTGCCGAAAACCGCGCCGACGGCGCTTGCCGTCTCAGAGGTCCGCTATACATACGGCAGGAAGGCTGGAGATACCCTCTCCGGTGTCAGCTTTTCCGTCCTTGAGCATGAGATCGTTGGTCTCGTGGGCGCAAACGGCTGCGGCAAAACGACCATCGGCAAGCTGATTGCGGGGCTTTACAATCCCTCCGGCGGGCAGATATTCCTGTACGGCAAAGCGCAAAAGCCAAAGGGTCTGCAAAAGCAGGTGCTGTTCATCCTACAGGAGGCAGAGTTTCAGTTCTTCACCAACTCCGTCCTGCACGAACTGCAATACGGCCATACGGTGACACCGGAGTTTGAAGCAAAGACGGAAGCGCTGCTGAAAAGCATGGACATGTGGGGCTGCCGCCACCGGCATCCCTTCTCCCTCTCCGGCGGGCAGATGCAGCGTCTTGCACTGATGATGGCGTATCTGTCCGACAAGCCGATCGTCATACTGGACGAGCCGACAGCAGGACAGGACGCGGAAAGTCTGGAGCGGTGCGCAGCACTGATCCGGCAGATGCGGAAGGAAAAGACTGTTCTCATCATCACCCACGACCTTGAACTGATTGCAGATGCCTGCGACTACTGCATCGGGCTGTCGGATGGACATGCAGAAGCAGAATTTCCCGTTCATTCGGAACGAGATTTGCAAGTGGTACGGCAATATATGGAGCGCTTCCATCCTTCCGATGCTCCGGCGAAAAAACAGCATAAAGAACGATTCCATCCGATGACGAAGCTGCTTTACTGGCTGAGCCTGCTGGTCGTGATCTCCACATCCGACAACCACTTAGTTTATGCCGCATATGCGGCACTGATCCTGCTGACCGCAGCGGACGGCTGGTTCGGAACGGCGCTGGCCAGTGGGATGAGCTTTGGGCTACTGTGGGCGGCAAACGCCCTGCTGCCGGGCACAGTGTTTTCCTTTATGCTGGTGCTGTTCCCGCGTATCATTGCCGTTGGCATTTCCATGCGGACGCTGATTGGGCGGAATGAAGCCGGCCGTACCCTGGCGGCGCTGCGTAATCTGCACCTGCCGGAACGGCTCATCATGATTGTCGCCGTAATTTTCCGCTTCTTCCCCGTTCTGTCTGGAGATAGGAAGCTACTGCGGCAGTCCATCCGCACGCGGGGCGCATTTGCAACGCCGCTTCAAAAGCTGCGGGCGCTGCCGTTGTATCTGGAAATTCTGACCGTTCCCATGGCGCTGCGGGTCATCCGCATCGCCGAGACGCTGTCCGCCTCCGCCGAAACACGGGGCATCGACTTAACCCGCCGCAAAAGCAACTATCTGTCGCTTCGGTTTTCTGCGTGGGATGCTGTGTTCTGTGTCCTGCTGGCGGCATCGGTCGCCGCCGGCCTTGTTCTGTGATCGCCGTCTCTGCGACATTCAACCATATTCCATTCAAAAAGGAGTCTTTAACCATGAGTACTGCAAACCCCAATAAACTGAAAGTCAAGGACATCATTACCGTTGTCCTGCTGGCCCTGATCAATGTGGTCATTTTCTTCGCCAGCTCCGTCCTGTACGCAACGCCCATTACCATCATTCTGATGCCGGTATTTTTCGCCCTGCTGGAGGGCATCGTTTACTTCATTATTGGCACGAAGGTGAAAAAGCCAGGTGCGATCCTGATTTACAGCATTGTCCGCGCCATTATGGGCGGATACCTGCCGTACATCATTCTCTTCATTCTCTCCGGTGTCATTGCCGAGCTGCTGCTGCGGAAAATGGGCTATGGCAATGCAAAGGCGCTGACCGTCAGTTATGTCATCAATCAGGTGCTGGCCGCATTCGGCAGCACTATCATTCCCTACGCCATCGCAGCCAAGGCTATGGCGGATCAGATGGTCACTGATGGCCGTCAGGACGCCATCCTTGCCGCATCCCAGATGCTGCAGTCCTGGGTATCCGTGGCACTGGTGGCCGGTGTGATCGTGGCGGCCTTTATCGGCGCAATGATCGGCAAGCGGATCGTGAAAAAGCATCTTGCTGCGTAATGCAGTCAAAAGGAGTTCACCATGAAAGAAATTGAGCCAAAGCGCTCCGCCGCCTCATGGCTGGCAGAGCTGGCAAAAGGGCGGTACGGCGAGTACGCTTTGAGCGTCCTTACGGCGCTGCTGGGCGTTGCCTGCTCGCTTATTCCGTATTTCATCATCATCCGGCTCATCACCGCACTGGTAAACGGTACGGCGGAGCTTCCCCGCTGCCTGACCCTCTGCGGCTGGATGGCGGGCTTCTGGGTGCTGCGCTATGTGCTGCACAGCGTTTCCACCTCCCTTTCCCACCATGCGACGTTCCATGTGCTTGCCAACACCCGCACACGGCTGCTGGATAAGCTGGCCACGCTGCCCCTTGGCACGGTGCTGGACCGTTCCTCCGGCTCGTACAAGAACATTATCGTGGAGCGGGTGGACTCCATCGAAACCACCCTTGCGCATTTGCTGCCGGAGATGACCGCCAACATTGTGGGTGCGCTGGCGGTGCTGGTGCTGCTGTTTATCGAGGACTGGCGCATGGGGCTTTCCATGCTGATGGTCGTGCCGCTGGGCATCATCTGCTTTATGTCCATGTTCAGCGGGTATCAGGAGAAGTTCCAGCGCACCGTGACCTCTACGAAGGCCCTCAACGACACGGCTGTGGAATACATCAGCGGTATTGAGGTCATCAAGGCCTTCGGGCAGTCTAAGACCAGCTACGCAAAGTTTGTCTCCGCTGCAAAGGAGGGCGCGGACTGCTTCATTGATTGGATGCGGGGCAGCCTCTTCGGGCAGGTGGCGGGCATGGCGATATTTCCCTCTACGCTGCTGGGCATCTTGCCGGTGGGCTGTCTCCTTTCTATGCACGGCACACTGTCGGCAGAAACATTTCTGGCAGTCATCGTGCTTTCCTTCGGCGTCATGCAGCCGCTGATCACCGCCTTTTCCTACACCGATGACATCGCCCAGGTCAAGACCATCGTGGACGAGGTGGCGGAGGTGCTGTCCGGTGAGGATATGCAGCGCCCAAGGACGGCGGAAAGGCTGCCGGCCGATAACGCCATCGAGCTGAAGGATGTCCGCTTTGCCTATCACGACAAGGAGGTACTGCACGGAGTCAATTTGCATGTTGCCCCGGGGACGGTCAACGCATTGGTCGGGCCTTCCGGCAGCGGAAAGTCCACCATTGCCCGGCTTATCGCCTCTCTGTGGGATGTAAAGGACGGTGCCATTGAGCTGGGCGGCGTGGACATCCGTACGCTGCCGCTGGCGGAGTGTACGAAGCGCATCGCCTATGTATCCCAGGACAACTATCTCTTTGACCTTTCGGTGATGGACAATATTCGCATGGGCAAAAAGGGTGCGACCGATGCGGAGGTCATTGACGCCGCGAAGAAATGCGGCTGCCACGAGCTCATCATGGGGCTGGAGAACGGCTATCAGACCGTATGCGGTGCATCCGGCGGTCACCTGTCCGGCGGTGAGCGGCAGCGTATCTCCATTGCCCGGGCTATGCTGAAGGATGCACCTATCGTCATTTTGGACGAGGCCACCTCCTACACCGACCCGGAGAATGAGGCGGTCATCCAGTCGGCACTGGCAAGGCTGGTGCGGGGCAAGACGCTGCTGGTCATTGCCCACCGGCTGTCCACCATTGCGGACGCCGATCAGATCATTGTTGTCAATCAAGGCAAGATCGAAGCCACCGGTACGCAGGCGGAGCTTCTTGCGTCCTGCCCCCTTTATCAAACCATGTGGGAAGCCCACATCAGCGTCAAAGACGACGGGGAGGTGGCGTAATGCTCCAGACACTGAAAAAGTTCTTTGATTTCTGCGGTGAGGACAACCGCAGAATGTTCATCGCCTCTATCTGGCTGGGTGTGGTCAGCGCCATTTGCTCTGCCATGCGTATTCCGGCAGCCGCCATCGTCATTCAGGCGCTGCTGCAAAAGAATGTCACCATGGCAACACTCTGGACGAGCCTTGGAATCATCGTCGCTTCTCTGATTGTGACCATCGCCATCAACATGAATGCCACCATGCTCCAGACCCGTGCAGGCTACCGCGCCTGCGCCAACAAGCGGATTGAGATTGCGGAGCATCTGCGGTATCTGCCTATGGGCTGGTTCAATGACAACAGCCTGGGCGAGGTGACCTCCGTCACCACCAACACCATGGAGAACATGGCCAACATTGCCACACGGGTGGTCATGGTCACAACGAGGGGCTTCCTGACCTCCGGCATCATTGCGGCGATAATGTTCCTCTTTGACTGGCGTATGGGACTTATTACGCTTACCGGACTGGTGCTGTTCTTCGCCGTCAACGCCGCCATGCAGCGGGCTGAGCAGGCCCTTTCCCAGCGGAAGTTCAATGCCGACGAGCGGCTTGTCTCCAAGGTGCTGGAATATGTGCAGGGCATCGCCGAGGTCAAGAATTTCGACCTGACCCACGACTCTGCCACGCAGGTACACGGCGCTGTGGAGGAATCGCGCAGGGCGTCGTTTGCCATGGAGCTACCGTCGGTGCTTTATATGCTGGCGCAGTTCATCGTCAACAAGCTCACCGGCGTTGCCGTCTGCACCGCGGCCATCGTCTTTTACTTCGGCGGCACCATGGAGCTGACAAACTGCCTTTTGATGCTGATCTGCTCGTTCATCCTCTTTGAGCAGCTGGACAGCGCCGGGAGCTTTTCGGCTCTGTTCCGCTCCATCGACATCGGCGTGGACAAGGCAAATGCCATCCTGCGTGTGGAACCCATGGATATTGATGGGGAGGAGCTTTCGCCGGAACGCGAAGACATCACACTTTCCCATGTGGATTTCTCCTATGACAGCAAGCCCATCCTGCACGACGTGTCCCTGACCATCCCGGAAAAAGCCACGGTCGCTATCGTCGGTCCCTCCGGCTCCGGCAAGACCACTCTCTGCAATCTTATGGCGCGGTTCTGGGATGTGCAGTCCGGCAGTGTGTGCCTCGGCGGACGGGATGTGCGGGAATATAGCTACGACAGCCTCATCCGCAATTTCTCCTTCGTGTTTCAGCGGGTCTATCTGTTCTCCGACACCATCGCCAACAATATCCGCTTCGGTAAGCCCGACGCCTCCATGGAGGAGGTGCAGGCCGCTGCAAAGAAGGCGCGGTGCTACGACTTTATCATGGCGCTGCCGGAGGGCTTTGATACCGTCATCGGCGAGGGCGGCGCGACCCTCTCCGGCGGCGAGCGCCAGCGCATTTCCATCGCCCGGGCGATGATGAAGGACGCACCAATCATCATTCTGGACGAAGCCACTGCCAATGTTGACCCCGAAAATGAAAAGGAGCTCATGGAGGCCATTGCAGAATTAACCCACGATAAGACGGTCATTATGATCGCCCACCGGCTGAAAACCGTGCGCCATGCCGACCAAATTTTTGTCGTCGATCACGGTGAGATCGTTCAGCAGGGCACCCATGACGAGCTGGTTGCTGTTGACGGGCTCTACCGCCGCTTTGTGGTGGAGCGCAAGCAGGCCGCCGGGTGGAAGGTCTGATTTCACTTTGCATATTATTCAACAAAGCCCGTACCAGTTAAACTGATACGGGCTTTGTTATGCTCCGCGCTTATCCGCCCCCTAACGCTAATAACACAGCGTCTGCAAGGAGCAGAGAAGCACCTTGCCGCCTCTCTGCTCCCTCACGTGCTTGTTTATTTTTGGGTATTTTCTTCATCGTCCAGCAGATCGGTCATATTCCGCAGGCTGATGCCCAGGGTGGACCCGTTGTGCAGCAGCGCCGAGGTGGCAGGTGGCAGTACACCCGCCACGCCCAGCGCGATCAGCGTCAGGTTGAAGCCCACAATGAACCGGTAGCTGCCGTGGATACGCTCCATCAGTGCCTGACTGAGCTTACGCAGCGTTACCAGCGCAAAAAGGTCTTCCGAGGCAACGGTGATGTCGGCGATCTCCCGGGCGATGGCTGCGCCGGTGGAGATGGCGATGCCCGCGTCCGCTTCGGAGAGGGCAGGAGAATCATTGACGCCGTCGCCCACCATGATAACGGTGTGTCCCTTCGCCTTTTCCTGCCGGATAAATGCGGCCTTGTCCTCCGGCAGCACCTCGGCGTATACAGCGTCCACGCCCACCTCGGCGGCCACGGTCTCCGCCGTGCGGCGGTTGTCGCCGGTCATCATCACCACATTGGTAAAGCCGCTCTCGTGCAGCGCTCTTACCGCCTCCCGTGCCTCCCGGCGCAGGGGATCGTGGATGCAGATGACCGCCGCCAGCTCCCCGTCTATGCAGAGGTACAGGTGGGAATACGCGGCGGGCAGGGTGTCAAATTTCGCCTGTTCTCCCTCCGGGATGCGGCAGCCCTCGTCCTCAAAGACAAAGTGTGCGCTGCCGATGATGACCTTCTTTCCCTCCACCATGCTGGAGATGCCGTGGGCCACCACATACTGCACCTGCGAATGATACTCCTCGTGGGTGAGCCCGTGCCGCTTTGCCTCCGCTACCACGGCGTTTGCCATGGAATGGGGGTAATGCTCCTCCAGACAGGCGGCAAGGCGCAGCATTTCCGCCTCGTCGTGTCCGCCGAAGGGGATGACCGCCGCCACGGTGGGCGTCGCATAGGTCAGCGTGCCGGTCTTGTCGAACACAATGGTGTCCGCCTTGGCCACCGCCTCCAAAAAGCGTCCGCCCTTGACGGAGATGTGATAGCCGCTGCTCTCCCGCATGGCGGACAGCACCGCAATGGGGATGGCCAGCTTTAGGGCACAGGAGAAGTCCACCATCAGCACCGCCAGCATTTTCGTCACATTCCGGGTCAGAAGATAGGTCAGCGCCGTGCCGCCCAGCGTATAGGGCACCAGTCTGTCCGCCATCCGGGAGGCTTTGTCCTCGGCGGTGGATTTCAGCTTCTCCGACACCTCGATCATGCGAACCACCCGGTCATATCGCCCGCTGCCAGAGGATTTCTCCACGGAGATGACACACTCGCCCTCCTCGGCGACCGTCCCGGCATAGACGGGACTGCCGGGGTGCTTCGCCACGGGCATGGACTCGCCGGTGAGGGAGGACTGGTTCACCATGGCCTCGCCCTCCACCACTCGGCCGTCCAGCGGGATCATGCCGCCGGTGCGGATCACGATACGGTCGCCCGGCTTCACATCGGTGATCTTCGTCAGCACCTCGGTGCCGTTTACCTGCTGCCAGACGTTGTCCACCCGCAGGCTCATGGCGGAGGCAAGGTCGGCCACGGATTTTTTGTGGGTCCATTCCTCCAGAATTTCACCCAGATGCAGCATGAACATGACGGAGCCGGCGGTGGCAAAATCGCCCCGCGCCATGGACACCGTGACGGCGGTGGCATCCAGCACGGCGACGGACAGCTTGCCATGCCACAGTGCCGAAAGCCCCTCCCGGATGTACTTTACGGAACGGAACACCGCCAGCGCCGTGGTGATGGGCGCAGGCAGGAACAGCTTGGAGATACACCGCCGCATGACGGCGATAGCCAGCTTGTCCTCAAACTCCCGGTTCAGTGCCCGGGAGGTATGCTCCGGCACCAGCTCCATGGTCTCCGCCTTGGCGAAGGAGAAATGTGCCAGCGAGGAGATAACATCCTCCCGTTTCCCGCCGTACACCACCACTGCATCCTGCGTCCGGTCGTAGACCCTGACCTCCTGTACGCCGTCCTTGGCACGCAGATAATATTCCAGCACATCCGCTTGGGATAATGTCATCCGTCCGCAGCACAGGTGTACCCGCAGCCGCCCCGGTAAATCATGTAGGATCGTGCATTTCATGGATCACTCCGCCTTAGCGTCCTCCGCGGAAGCGTCCTCCACCACAGCGGCTGCCTCCGCCTCTGCGCGGCGCTCGTTGATGGCCTTGGCCTCCGCGTAGATGTCATCCGCGCCCTCCCGCACGGCTGTGACCGTTTTCATCACGCCCTCCTTGGCACGCAGCGCGGCGGCAGTGGTGTAGGCGTAGGCCTTCCTTGCGTCCCTGCTGCCCAGCAGCTTGATGCCCGCCGTGCCGAACAGCACGCCTGCTGCAAATAGACTGATTTTTTTCATAATGATTATCCTCCTATATAAAATATATATGTCAAACCGATGGCCGCGATGGCGGCATCGGAATGATCTTACTGTTTCTTCTTCCCAAAATGGAAAAAGCCTTTCTTCTCGTAGACTGCGGTGCTGATCTCTCCCGCCATATAGCCGGTGGCATCGATGGCGGTGCGGAGGGCGTTTTCGTCCAGCGGCTCTTGAGAGAGGATCACCGTCTCCCCCTTGGAATGGGAGGAGGAAACCTTCTCCACGGGAAACGCGGCGCGAATCGTATCGTTGATGTGGGCCTCGCACATAGAGCAGGCCATGCCGGAAACCTGAACTGTTGTTTGGATCATTTTCGTACCTCCTGTTCCGGGAATCTTTCACGCGCCGTTTTTCGGAACGCCTTTGTAGTATAACTTTCTTTCATCGCTGTGCCTCCCACTTAAAGGTTCTTCTTATACCCGCAATCGCAGTATGGGCCGCCGGAGGCGAGAGTGTACTGCCGCACAAAGTCAGTCGCGCCGCCGGCTTCGCTCATGGTGTAGTCCAGGTGGCACAGGGCGGGGGTCAAATCGTACAGCCCCAGCTTTTTCATCAGCACACAGATGCCGCATTTGGTGAAGCGTCCCTCGTAGCCGCTGCCGTCGGGATATTCGTAAAACTCCATGTTCCACGAATATGGGTTGCGGTCGGCGGCTTTCAAGGTGGCGGTCGCCTTCATGCCGGAAATATCTTTGGGGGTAAACTTGTTTTTTCCGCTCTTGCGGCAAAACCATTTCATCGGCTTTGTCATCATGGATTTTGCATAATACTCCGTCAGCCGCTCCACATCCGGGCGCTCCGGCAT
>ENA-UEQN01002996-UEQN01002996.1-human-gut-metagenome-genome-assembly--contig:-NODE-2996-length-10979-cov-3.355164_pt1 | contig 10979 bp, 8 predicted proteins | sample MGYA00242940_ERZ507944 | MGnify/ENA primary metagenome ERZ507944 (study PRJEB26167, sample SAMN06115449) | human gut metagenome | host: Homo sapiens | place: China:Fujian | collected 2015-08-20...
CGGAAACGGCTTTCGGGAACCTACAGATAACTGGAATTGTCCCAGCAATGAGTGCACAGCTCCTCCTTGGGCAGGCCGATCGCCCGGACCAGATCTTCCAAACGCTGGAAGCGAAGCGTGTCGGCTCCGATCCGCCGGCGCATGACCTCCACCATCGCGGCGTGCTTCGGGCTGTCCGGGTCGGCATATTGACGCAGCAGCTCCTCGGAAAACTCCTCGGTTCCCTCCAATTCCTTGATCACGCGGCGCGTAAACAGGTCGAACGTCGAGCGCGAAGTGGAGAAATTGAGAAATACGCACGGATAAATCAGCGGCGGACAGGCGATTCGGATATGCAGCGCCCGGGCGCCCACCTCGGTCAGCTTGACGATATTGTCCTTGAGCTGGGTGCCTCGCACGATCGAGTCGTCGAGCAACACCATGCGGGAACCTCGGATGAAAGCTTCGTTCGGGAGCAGCTTCATCTTCGCTACCAAATCGCGCATTTTCTGGTTCTGGGGCATGAAACTGCGGGGCCATGTCGGCGTATACTTGACGAATGCCCGTTTGTAGGGCAGGCGACGACTGTTGGAATAGCCGATCGCATGACCGACGCCCGAGTCGGGCACGCCGGCCACCAAATCGACATCGCGCACGTCCTCGTCGCGGCAGGCCAGCGCGCAACCGCAGCGATAGCGGGCATCCTCGACGTTCACGCCCTCGTAGCACGACGAAGGGTAGCCGTAATAGACCCACATGAACGAACATATCTGTTTGCGCTTGCCCCCCGGCGTGATCTCGCGTATGCCGTCGGCCGTTATGAACAGCGTCTGCGCCGGCTTCAACTCGGTTTCGACACGGTAATCGAGGTTAGCGAAAGCCGAGCTCTCCGTGGCTATCGCATAGCCGTCGCCTCCCCGGCCGACAACCACCGGCGTGCGGCCGTACTTGTCGCGCGAAGCATAAATGCCCTCCGGCGTCAGGATCAGCATCGAGCACGACCCTTTCACCTTGCTCTGCACCAACTCGATTCCCTCGCGAAAGGAGTCGCCCAGCGATACGAGCGTAGCGACCAGCTCGGTCGGGTTGATCCGCGAGGCGGACAGCTCGGCGAAGTTCAGCCGGCGACCGAGCAGCTCCCGCGTCAGCTCTTCGAGATTGTCGATACGCCCGATGGCCACCAGCGAAAAGCGGCCCAGATGCGAGGTGAGCGTGATAGGCTGCGACTCCATGTCGCTGATGATGCCGATCCCCTGCCGCGAGCCCTCGAAACGGGGCAGATCGTCCTCGAACTTGTTGCGGAAATAGGCGTTCTCCAGCGAATGGATGGTCCGCACGAAATCCTTTCCGTCGTAAAAAGCCATGCCGCCGCGCTTGGTGCCCAGATGCGAGTGATAATCGGTGCCGTAGAAGACGTCAGCCACGCAGTCCCGCTTCGAGACACAACCGAAAAAGCCGCTCATACAGTCAGATTTTTGCGCAAAGATAGGGTTTCGGGAAGAATTTCAAACGCGGCCGCCATTTAAAATCGGCCGAAAAGCCGGGCTATTCCGCCGTTCCGGCCTCCCTCTCGCAGGACAGCGGAACGGGAAAGGAGCGCACATCTGTCCCGGCAAGCCCGGATCGGAAGCTTTTCCCGTCCCGATGCGAAAAGCGCGCGAACGCCCGGTCCAGTGGGTGCAAACGCAGAATCCGGGCGACGGTTCCTGCGCTGAACCGTCGCCCGGATTCTGAGAATAGCCGGCGTTCCGGCCGCACCGAGTCCGCCTCCGCACCGGCCCGGCCATTCCAAACACCCGTCGGGGCGATAAGAAGAATTTCCGCGGTCGGGTCCCGACGAACCGTCGGGACCCGACCGCGACCTTCATAAACCCGACCTTATAGCCGCGAACAGCGAAATAGATCATATACAGATACCCCGGAGCGAGAATCAGGTACGGCAGGTGACGGTTGCCGATCGCGTCGGCCCATGCCCCGTAAAGCATCGGCATGATGGCCCCGCCTGCGATACCCATAATCAGGATAGCCGAAGCGAGCTGGGTATACTTGCCCAAATTCTCGATGGCCAGCGGCCACAGGCTCGGCCACATCAGCGAATGCGCGAAGCTCATCAGCACGATGAAAACGATCGACGTAATACCCGACGTGAGCAGCGCTCCTGCCAGAAACAGCAGCGCGAGCGTCAGGCATGCGATGAACGCCTTGCGCTGGGGCACGTATTTCGGAACGAGCACGATACCGATCAGATAGCCGATCGTCGTAGCCACCAAACTGCATATGCCCAGCTTCGTCGCCACGTCGCCCGACAACCCCTGAGACTCGCCGTAAAGCGGCAGCGTATCGATCGCGACGACCTCGGCGCCCACGTACAGGAACAGGCTGACCGCCCCGAGCCAGAAATAGGGATAGTCCAGCAGCGAGCGGCGCTCATGACCGGCCTCCTCGCAATTCGACTCGACATCGATCTCGGGCAGCTTCGCCGCGAACCGGATCACCAGCGCGAGCAGAATCAGCACGACCGTGATGCAGACATAGGGCACGATGATCTTCTCGGCAAGCACATGCAGCTCGGCAATCTTATCGGCGCCGGTCAGACCGGCGATCTTGGCCGATATTCCCTCGATGTCCGAGAACAGGAAACGGCTCAGCAGGAAAATACCGGTCATGCCGGCGATCTTGTTGCAGACACCCATGATACTGATGCGCTGCGCAGCGCTCTCGATCGGGCCGAGAATCGTCACATACGGATTCGAGGCGGTCTGCAACAGCGCGAGCCCGGTCCCCTGCAGAAACAGTCCGAGCAGGAACAGCGCATAGCTGCGGTCCAATGCGGCCGGAATGAACAGAATCGAGCCGACAGCCATAGCCAGCAGCCCGTAAGACATGCCCCGGACGAACCCGCTGCGACGCAGCACCCACGACGACGGAATGGCCATGACGAAATAGGAAATGTAAAAAGCGAACGTCACGAAATAGGCTTGGAAATCGGTGAGTTCGCATATTTGTTTCAGAAAGGGAATCAGCACGCTGTTGATCCACGTGACGAAACCGAAAACGAAAAAGAGCGCACCTATCACGTAGATGCTTCTGGCTGCGGAATTGTTCTTCATTCTATTCAGTTCAGATTAGGTTTTGCGAAATCTTAGAGTTTGAATTGCTTGTCATCGATATACGAATCCTTGTAGCCGAGGAAATAGAGAATTCCGTCGAGCCCGACCGTCGAGAGCGACTGGCCGGCCGTCGCCTTGACTTTCGGTTTGGCGTGGAATGCGATTCCCAGGCCGGCGACGCTCAGCATCGGCAGGTCGTTGGCCCCGTCCCCGACGGCGATCGTCTGCGCGATGTCGACGTTCTCGACCTGCGAGATGAGCTTCAGCAGCTCGGCCTTGCGTTTGCCGTCGACGATGTCGCCCAGATAGCGGCCCGTCAGCTTGCCGTCCTCGATCTCCAGTTCGTTGGCATAGACGTAGTCGAAACCGTACTTGCGGCGCAGATAATTTCCGAAATAGGTGAAACCGCCCGACAGAATGGCCGTCTTGAACCCGAGGCGCTTGAGCACGTGCATCAGCCGGTCGAGCCCTTCGGTAAACGGCAGGCGCTCGGCAATGTCGGCCATGACCGACTCGTCGAGCCCCTTGAGCATCGCCACGCGGCGGCGGAAGCTCTCCGCGAAGTCGATTTCGCCGCGCATCGCGCTTTCGGTGATCGCGCGCACCTCGGCTCCGACGCCGGCACGCTCGGCCAGCTCGTCGATCACTTCGGTTTCGATCAGCGTCGAGTCCATATCGAAACAGATAAGCCGGCGCGAACGGCGGAACATGTCGTCCTTCTGGAACGAAATGTCCATGCCCAGCTCGGTGGACAGTTGCAGAAAACGCGACTGCATACCCTCCTTGTCGTGAGGATTCCCCCGCACCGATAACTCGATGCACGACTTGGGGGCCCGCGCGTTCTCGTCGAGCGAAACGCGTCCCGTCAGGCGAAGAATCGAGTCGATATTGAGTCCCTGCTCGGCCACGACGCGCGTCACGGCGGCGATCTGCTGGGCCGTCAGCTTACGACCGAGCATGGTAATGATATAACGGTTCTTGCCCTGCATGCCGACCCACTGTTCGTACTGCTCGACGGTGATCGGCTGAAAGCGTATCTGAATGCCGAGCTCGTAAGCCTTGAACAGCAGATCCTTCATGATATCGCCCGAGCGGATCGAGTCGGTCTTGAACAGAATGCCCATCGAGAGGGTCTGGTGGATATTGGCCTGACCGATATCCAGAATCGCCGCGTCGTAGCGCGCGAGGATGTCGGTCAGCGAGGAGGTGAGGCCGGGCTTGTCCTCGCCGTGAATATTGATCTGAATAACTTCGATGTCGTCGTTTTCCATGCCTTTCGGTTCTGCGCCTGCGAGCGTCTCTCGCAAGCCGCCCGCCGTTTCGGTTACAATGCTTGCAAAGTTATCAAACTTTTCGGCAATTGCCGACGCTCCGCTTAAGAAAAACGCCGTCCTCGCACGGCAGCCGGTCCTCCATGCCGGCCAAACGCCTGCCGAGCGGTTTCCCGACAACGCAATCCCCGCGACGAGCGAGACACCGGCCGTCGCCTACTCCTGCGACGGATCGTCCTTGCCGCGACGTGCCAGCAGACGGTACTCGACCGGAGTCATCGACGTACGCCGCTTGAAAAAGATCGAGAAGTACTCCGGATTGTCGTACTTGAGGCTGAACGAAATCTCTTTGATCGGACGCGACGTGGTCGTCAGCAACCTCTTGGCCTCGTTGAGCTTCAGTTCCTGCATGTATTGGGCGGGAGACGTCCCGGTAAACTCCTTGAACGCTTTCCGGAATCCCGAGTAGCCCGTATGCAACCTGTCGGCCACGTCCTTGGCCGACAGGTTGTCGTATATGCCCTCGCGCATGATGACTTTCGCCTTGTTGATCCGGCCGATCACATTCTCGTCGACGAACTCGCGGGTACGGTGACGGTAGTACATCAGCCCGAGCATGTGCATCACGATGCCCGACAGCGCCTGCTGAAAGCCGGAGCGCTCCTCGTCGGCGATCTCGACGGCTTTGATATAGAGGTCGACGATACGCTCGTTGAGCCCGATGCTGAACACCGGCGCCTGATTCAGGAAAAAGCCCTCGGCGACGATGCGGTCGATCGTGGCGCCCTTGAAACCGATCCAATACTCCTTCCACCCGCAGTTGGCGAACGGCTTGTAGGTATGCCACACGCCGGGAAACAGGAAAAACATCTTGCCTTCGGTGATCAGCTGCGACTCGCGGTCCTCGCCGTAGGTGAAAATGCCCTCGCCGTCGGTAATGTACAGCAACTGATACTCGCTCAGCACGCGACCTTCGTCGACGTCGAAGCGGTAGCCCTGCGGATGCCCCTCGGGCGGATAGCTCTGCTCGGCCGAAATGGTCTGACATCCGACGCCGGTCACGGTCAGTCCCCAGAGCTCGTCCTCCTCGGTCGAGATCAGGTATCGGACTTCGTTATGCAGGTCGGCAGCGCTCATCGGACAAAACGTTTCGAACGGAAACTAAGGCAAAGATAGCAAAAAGAAAAATGTTCCGGAACACTCTCTGCGAAGCCGAACCGGACGAACCGGGCGAACGATCCGCCTTCGGCGCGATCCGCACGGGAATCGAGCTCTGCGAACGTCAGCCGCGGCAGTCAAGCGGATCAATCGGCCAGCCGGACCTCGCGCCGGACGCAATGCCGGATGCCGTACTTATCGTACCAGCCGCGGGGATAGACCGGATCGTCGCGCAGAGAGCGGAAGTCGAAATGCTCGAGTTTCTGTCCGCCGTACTCAGCGGTCTTCGGTATCCCGGCCGTACAGGCCATGACAGGGATCGTATCGTCGACCGCATAATCGCGCGGACGGCTCTGCGAACCGCAACCTACGAGCGCCGACGGCTCGAGCAGCATATAAGAAACGGCTCCGGCCCCATGCGAGAACCCGCTGCGAACGGAGCAGAACGGAAGCCGGACACCGATCTGCACGCTGTCGGGACCGACAGCCCTCGACAGCAACAGCGTGTCCGAATCGGGAAGTCGCACCGTACCGAGCAACGACAGCTGATCGCACGAGACGAACTTCCCGCCGATATTGCCGCTCAGCAGACACGCAAATGCGCACGCCCCGAAATCCGAGTACCTCGTTCCACGGGCCGTCGGCCCGTTCGCAGACAATCCTCAACGGTGCCTGACCTCCGGAGACAAAGGACGCCCCGACGTGCCATGCCAAGCAACCGGGCTTTCCCCATCGCAAGACGAGTTTCCAGAAACGTATACCGAAACAAATAAACACGCGAAATATCCCGGCGAAACAAAACGAGGCGGCCGCCGTGCGACGACCGCCCCGGAATGTCTCCGGCGGACCGCAAAGCGCAGACTATCCGATCCGGGTCAGCCCCTGCCAACTGATATGATGCTCGGTTATGCCGATCTCGTCCATCCAGCGGCGGGTGTCGAACGTTTTGAGGTTGTGCGTATTGATGCCCGTCCCGTTATCGTTGTTCCAGACCCAGGTCGGCGTGGGCCACAGGCAGGCGCGGAAACGGATCGACTTATAAAACTCCTCGCTGCATCCCTGCTGGCCGTGATGGGCCATCTGCAGGTAATCGCAGTTCAGATCGTCCCGGTACGGTCCGGCGAGCACCTTGTCGCCGCACTCGACACCCGCATCGCCGAGGAAAACGACCGACTTGTCGCGGTCCCAAGCCCGGATGATCGTACTCGAATTGTTGTAGGGATTGGTTCGGAACTCCTCGTTGGTCACGCCCAGCACTTTCAGGTTCAGCCCGTCGATCTTCAGCGCCAATCCCGGCTCGCGCAGATCGACCACCTCGGTTGCGGCCGGGTCGAGCCGGTCGAGCTCGGCATAGAACTCGCGGGCGTACGAATCGTAGGGATGCTCGGCGGAAAGCAGCGAGTCGGAAAACCGGGAGTGATAGATCTTTCTGATCTTCAGATCGCCGGGCTTCTTCAGAATTTCCGTCAGAGCGCCCATGTGGTCGTTGTGAGGATGGGAAACGAACCATGCCTCCACCTCGTTGCCCAGCGCGGCGAGAAACCCTTTCAGGAAAAGTGTCTCGTCCTTCATGCCTCCGTCCATTACGACCAGACGCCCCCCGTCGGTCTGCAGCACGTAGGAATTGCCGATCGTATCGACCTGCGACGGAAGCTGCCACAACGTGAAGCCCGGCTTTCCTTTTCCCGTTCCCCTGCCCTTGCCCGACAAAGCAGCCGGGAAAACGGTCGCGACGGCGCCCCCGAGCAGCGTGACGCGCAAAAAATCTCGTCTTTTCATATCGCTTATCGTTTTAGATTAATAGGTTTCGGATCAACTCGCGGAACGCTCTTCGATATTGGGCCGCTCGAGCCCGTACCCTTTGATGCGGTCCTCGCGGCGGAGCAGCAGCGCGAACACGATCGACAGCACGCCGAAGCCCGCGAAGATCATCATCGGCAGCGTATAGTCGTAGCTCGTGGACTCGATCCCGTCGATCAGCATCGTCCCGCTGACGCAATAACGGTCGAGCACGTAGCCGATCAGCATCGGAACGAACGACAGGCCCCAGTTCTGTATCCAGAAGATCATCGAGTACGAAGTACCCAGCATCCGGTACGGGATGATCTTGGGCACCGAAGGCCACATGGCTGAAGGAACCAGCGAGAACGCAGCGCCGAGCAGGACGATCAGCACGACGGCGATCCAACTGCTCGTAAGCATCGGAATCGAGAAAAGCACATGCACGATCACCAGCAGCGCCGAGCCGATCAGCATGATCGTCGCGCCCCGTCCTTTGCGATCGTAGATGCTGCCGAACAGCGGTGTCAGCAGTACGTTGCCGAACGGCAGCAACGCCGGGATCGAGCCGGCAAACTCGGGCGAAACATGGAACTTCTGGATCATCAGTTCGGTAGCGTACTTCAGGAAAGGGAACACGGCTGAATAGAAGAGTACGCAGAGAATCGTAATATACCAGAACGCCTTGATGCGGGCGATCCGGAAAATATCGGAAAAACGGAACTCCTCCTCGTCGGTCTTCTCATTGTCGAACGGACGCTCCGTTTCCGTTTCGCGGTCGTAGCGACGGTCCATCACGCAGAATACCAGGAACGACAGCAGCCCGATGCAGAACATAATCAGGCAGACCAGCAGCGGAGCGCTCGGACTGCCCATCGCCCGGGCGAACGGAAGCGAGCCGAACATCGCGATCGCCGTCCCGATACGCCCCGCAGCGACGTTCAGCCCCAAGGCCAACGCCAGGGCCTTCCCCCGGAACCACTTGACGACGACCTTGTTGGCCGTAATGCCGATCATTTCGATGCCGACGCCGAATATCGCGAAGCCGAGCGTCGCGTACAGCACCTGCGACTTGAGCGAAAATACCTGCCACGAGCCGATGCTCAGTGACGTCACCGCCCCTCCGAAATCGGTCGAAACGGCCCAATATTTGAGCAGCGAACCCGCGATCATCAGCCCGACCGAAAGCACTCCCGTGAAGCGGGGGCCTTTCTTGTCGAGGATCATCCCGCCGAAAATAAGCATCAGCAGGAAAATGTTGAACCAGCCGTAACCGCTGGTAAAAACGCCGTAGTCGGTACTGTCCCAGCCGAGCTGCTGCTCGAGCATCGTCTTGAGCGGAGCCATCGCGTCGGTCATGACATAGCCCGTCAGCATCGTGAACGATACCAACCCCAGCACCGTCCAGCGGGCGGCGGCCGAGTCGGCGATCTTCTTGCGTAAATATTCTACCATTCGATTCGTTTGAGTTAATAATTCGTCGTCGGACGCACCGCCCGCGCTCGAGCAGAGGCGCACTGGGTCCGTCGTTGCTTCGTTCCTATCGGGTCCGGCCCGGCGGCTGGCCGTAAATCCTCAGCACCTTGTACGCGTCGGCCACGCCCAGCTCGCCGGCCTTGCTCATGTCGAGACATCCCTTGCGGGTATCCTTCAAATATATCTGGATCAGCCCCCGGTTATAGTAGGCCTCGCCGAACGACGGATTCAGCTCGATCGCTCGCGTATAGTCCTCGATCGCCTCGGGCATCCGGCCCGAAAGGCAGAGCAAATTGCCCCGGTTGTAGTAGATATAGGCGAAGTCGGGCAGCAGCTTGGCCGCCTTGTTCAGGTCGGCGATCGCTTCGTCGTAATCGTATACGCGATCGGAGCGAGTCTTCAGCCGGCTGCTCGGATCGCTGTCGACGGCGATCCGCTGGTAGCCGTTGTCGATCGACGAAATGAAATCGATCATCTCGCTCTGCGTCGTACTGCGGTTGATATACAGGAACGGGTTCGACGGATTGCGGTCGATCGCCGCCGTATAGTTCGCGATGGAGCTCGTGTACTGACGGATCAGCGACTGCGAGACGCCGCGCAGGAAATAGGCCTGCCACGAGTCGTCGCCGCCGCGCAGCCGGTCGACGAAAGCGGCGTCGATCACGAACAGCGTGTCGGCGGGCAGATCGCTGTCGCGGTTGACCCAGCGCAGCCCCCGGTCGCCGACGTCGCGGAGGAACTGCTCGGACTGTTCGACGTAATACTGTCCCGGGAGATTGGGACGCGGAAGCGTGTCGGCAGTCATCAGCGAGAACTTGAACATCGGCAGCAGCGCGATGTTGCCGGTCTTGGCGTTCAGGCTCTCGTACCGGTTGCCGGCGAACTCGCTCTCGAACGACAGCAATTGATTGAAGCGACGGCTCGTGTCGGCATAGATCGAGAAGGTGCTGTCGTTGAGTTTCGAGCGATACTCGGCAATCTTGCGCTCGGCCGTCTGCTTGTCCGAGCGGGACCCCTCCAGATCGTTGGTCATATAGCGCAGCGACGAGCGCCCCAGATAGGCGTTCGCGAAGTCGGGATAGAGCTCGATCGCGCGCGAGTAGTCGCGGATCGCGGCCTCGTAGTCGCCCAGCTGAGCGTAGAGCGCGGCCCGGTTATAATAAACCAGCACGTTGTTCGGCGAGTAGAACGCTACCCGGTTGTAGTCGTCGAGCGCCCGATTGTAGTCGCCGATCTGCGTGCGCAGGATCGCCCGGTTGAAATAGGTCAGCGCATTGGTCGAGTCGAGCGCGATGGCCCGCGAAAAGTCCTCGATCGCCTGCACCGGACGCTTCGTGCTCGAGTAGACCATAGCCCGGTGGAAATAGGAGGGAACGTAAGTCGAATCGTAGCCGACCGCCTTGTCGAAATCGGCCAGAGCCAGGTCGTACTTCTTCTGCGCCATGTAGAGCGCACCCCGGCGGTTGTAGCCCGCCGGATCGAAATAATTCGTCCGGATCGCCGTATTGTAGTCCTCCAGAGCGCGGGTCGTGTCTTTCAAATAAAGGTAGCTCGTACCCCGGTTGATATAGGCGTCCGAGACCTTGTTGTCATAACGGATAAACGTATTGAAATCTTCGATCGCCTTCTCGAACTGCTGGCTCAGCAGGTAGGTGACGCCCCGGCTGTAATAGGGCCCCGGCAGATCGGGACGCAGGTCGATCGCTTCCTGAAAATCGCGCAGCGCGTCGTCGTAATTGCCCATGCGCATCCGCGTGATGGCCCGGTACTGGAACGCGGTGGTGAAAACGGGATTCTTCCGGATCGCTTCGCTGAAATCCTGATCGGCGCCGATCAGATCGTCGAGGTTGTACTTCGCAATGCCCCTCAGGAAATAGCCCTCGTAGGCGGTAGAGTCGGCCCTCAGCAGGATGTTGAGCACCTCGATGGCGTCCCGGTACTTGCTTTCGATCAGGAAACTCCTCCCTGCGTAGAAAAAATAAGCCTTGTTGAGCTGAGCCTGCGCGCGATACCCCGGCAGCCAAGCCGCCAGCACGAGCAGGAGCAGGAAGATTTTACGCATGCGCGACACGGTTTAGGGTGCTAAGTTAACACTTTTGGTCCGAAATTCCGCTCGGAATCCGTCAAAAATAACGTTCCGCCGCCCCGCTTAGGATGATTCTCCCGGGAACGGACGGCGCACGGACGAAATTCGGATCCGACTGGT
>ENA-UEQN01003003-UEQN01003003.1-human-gut-metagenome-genome-assembly--contig:-NODE-3003-length-10973-cov-3.161986_pt1 | contig 10973 bp, 9 predicted proteins | sample MGYA00242940_ERZ507944 | MGnify/ENA primary metagenome ERZ507944 (study PRJEB26167, sample SAMN06115449) | human gut metagenome | host: Homo sapiens | place: China:Fujian | collected 2015-08-20...
ATCTGTTTCACCGCTTCCTGCGTTCAAGAGCGCCGGGTTTTCTCCAAGCGAAGCTGACTGACATGCATTTTCCATATCCCTTGCTCCACATAAAAAGGCATCTATATCCATTCCTATAGCGGCAGCAGTAATTAATCCTGGATCGCTGAAAATACAAAATCGGCCGCCAATACCTTCTTTGATATCAAAACACTGCCATACATTCTCCTTGGCCAAGTTATATAAAGGAGATATATCTTCATCAAGATCGGTTACAACCGCAACCTCCATTTGCAATAACGAAGACTTTTGACACTGCTCATAAAAATAAGAAAACGCTGCTAAAGTTTCTAAAGTCGTACCAGATTTGGAAATAGGAACAAGCAATACTCTGAATTGCTCATTTTTCCCCAGCCTGTGCGTGACAAGATACTCCACTTCATCCACAACTTCACTATACTGATCTACATCTAAATTATTTCCCGAGAAATATACCCTAGGATAACCATGCCTGCTTTTTTCACAGCCTACATTCCAGCCGGAACCGGCAAAAATATCAAACAGAACTTTATTGCCAAGATAAGATCCCCCTACTCCTAAAATCTATCTCCTGCTGCAGATAACTTCCAAACTGCTTCAATTTAGCAATAGACTCCGGCGTATTAGGATTGCCATTCTTAACGAAAGGCAGTTTCGTAAAAAGCACATGCTCCGGCGTACCATCTTTAGATAAATGTGCCTTTGCCATACCTTGCTCACGTATTAACAGTAAAGCATCTGCAGCATCTTTAGCCTTACTCTCCAAAGTTTCAATAACTGCAGGTGTTATTGTATCAGTATTTATCATATTGCTATAATCAAAAATAAAACCACTTGCTAATGCTATTTCTCCAGATAATTTCATAATATCACCATATCAATTATTTATATACTTAAATATTTTATCATAAAAATATAACAAAAGCAAAAGAACCAATGCTTGAGGGCATTGGTTCTTAAATTATTATTTCTGCAGATTACGTAAATAGTTCTCTGCCGTTTCCAGCTGTATATCCTTTGTGGGCTGTTCGGGCAGTTCCACAACTTCATCAGGCGTAATACCCGTACCATTAATAGATCTTCCAGAAGGAGTATAATATTTAGCCGTAGTTAGCTTTAACCCAGTATTCTGAGGTAGCCTATATACAGTTTGTACCGACCCCTTACCAAAGGTCCGAGTACCAAAAAGCTTCCCGGACTTAGTGTCCTGCACAGCTCCTGCAACGATTTCAGAAGCACTTGCACTGCCATGATCAACTAATACGGCAAGTGGATACTTCACTTGCTCCAAATAAGATTCTTCCGTATATTTGCGACCTTCCCTGTCGATAACGGATACGATCGGTCCCTTAGGAACTAAATATTGTGCAACACGTACAGACTCTCCTAAAATTCCTCCAGGATTCTGCCTTAAATCCAACAGCAGTGCCTGCATCCCCTGCTCTTCCAGTTCCTGATATTTCTTCGCAAACTCTCCCGATGTATTCTCGTTAAAAATAGCAATCCTGATATAGCCAATCTTGCTATCTGGCAGCATTTCTCCTGCAACTGACTTGATCTTAATATCGCCACGTACAACTCTTACCGTACGTTCGTTACCTTTATTATCGTCCAAGACCAGCTCGACTTCTGTTCCCTGCGTGCCTCTAATCATTGCAACAACATCTTCAAGCTGCATCCCAGCCGTCTTTTTTCCATCGACCTGAACTATTTTGTCGCCGGCTTTGATACCGGCTTTTTCTCCAGGCGTTCCCTCTAAAGGTGCAACTACAACAAAATTATTCTCCTTTTTACCAACTACTACGCCGATACCGCCAAAAAAACCTTCTGTTACATTACTGATATCTTTAAAACTCTGCTGATCCAAATACACAGAATACGGATCATCTAACGCTTTTACCAAACCTGTAGCTGCGCCATCAAATAATTTTCCATCACTTGGCTGTTCTACAAATTTTTCCCGGACCAAAACTAACGTCTTGAGAAATTTCAAACTTCCCAAAGCATCACCGGTAATGCGCTCCATACTGTAAAATATAGCTCCAAGCGTAACAACTATAACGCAAAGGCAGGCTACAAGCACTGTCATCATACTAAAACGCTTTTTAAACATAACTTCCCGCCTCGCTTATCTTCCCTTAAATCAAGGTAAATAATCCAACGGTTCAGTTACCTCGCCGTGGATACGTACTTCAAAATGACAGTGCGGGCCAGTCGACCAGCCAGTACTGCCGGCATACGAAATTACCTGACCCTTATTTACATATTGTCCTTCGCTGACGGCAAGTTCCTGATTATGGCCGTACAAAGAAACAAGTCCTCCGCCATGATCGATCATCACTGCATAACCATAACCGCCCATCCAGCCAGAATAAATTACTGTACCAGAGTCAGCCGCTACAATCGGTGTACCATAATCACAGGCAATATCCATACCGGAATGATATCTTGTTGTGCCAAATACAGGATGTGTACGCCAACCATAATAAGAAGTTATCTCACCTGTTACTGGCCAGATAAACTTACCGGTTCCACCGCCCGTAGGCATAGAAGAACTACGTTCCAAGCTTCTCAACATACTCGCAATATTCTCAGAAATGGCAAGTAAGCGGTCATAATCTTCATCAGCCTGGCGACTTTCTTCTTCAGCCCTATAAAGCAGCTGAGCACGCTCTTCCTTGCTGGCTTCAGCCTTCTGCTGCTTTTTATCAAGGTCACTGCGCATTTTTTCAATATCAGCCATCTGCGCATCCAATTCTTTCTGACGCGCTTCAATTTCAGCAGTTTCCTTCATGATCGTATCCATCATTGCCAAATCGCGGCTGATAATTTTTTGCAACAAAAACATTCTTGAAGAAAAATCTGAAAAATCTTTTGCCACCATTGCCACTATCAACGGACAGGTGTATGAGTTATTCGTTACTTTTTCATCCGGATTAGAAAATGAAAAGTAAGAAAGATGAATTATATTGAGATAGCGGGCGATAAATCTTCATACGGCCTTCCATTTTAGCTTTCTTTTCAGCTAAAACTTCTTGGTTTTCGTCAATCAGTGGCTGTAATTTATCACGTTTGGCTTCGATCTCTTTAATCTCTGCCTGCAGACGATTCAATTCAGCAACAATCTCTTCCATTCTGTCACTGGCAGCTTCTGCTTCACGACGAGCACGTTCTTTAGCTATTTCCATTTGCTGCATTTTTTGCTGTACGTCATCATATTCCGCTTGCTTATCTTCCAGCTCATTTGCACAAGCCGGCAAAATCTGCATAACACCGAAATTCAACAACAATACAGCCATTAAAACTTTCTTTTTTGGCATAATCGGCCTCCGCTGTTAAACTTTTAAAAACTTGCGCAAGGAAATATAACTTCCTGCAGCACCAATTGCCGTTCCGGCTAAAATAATAGAAATATCGACATAGGTGAGCATTGGATATGCAGGAACCATTGGTAAAAAAGCCAGTGTCGCATAAATACGAGACAAAAGCGCCGCATAGGTACCGTTAATAACAAAATTAGCAATCAACGCCCCAAAAAAACCAAGCGTCATACCTTCCAGAATAAAAGGCCACCTGATAAACCAGTCTGTAGCGCCAACATATTTCATAATATTGACCTCTTTTCTCCTGGCAAAAACAGTTAACCTAATAGTATTAGCAATAATAAACAATGTTGCAAGAGCCAGTAAAATTACCAGAACAACACCGCCAATACGCAGTATTTTCGTCATCTGAAAAATATGTTCTACTATTTCCTGACCGAATTTAGCTGTTTCTACGCCTTCCATTTCGTGTATCTGCGGCGCCAGTTCATTAATTCTATCAGGTCTGTCTACCTGCACTTCAAATGAATTAGGAAAAGGATTATCAGTTCCTAATGAATGCAGCAACTTTTCCTGCTGCCCCAACCGTTCCTTAAATCTGGAAAGAGCTTCTTGCTTACTGACCTCTGTCACGCTTAGAACACCGGGCAAATTCTCCAGTGTCTGCTTCATATCGCTTAGCCCGGGGGCTTCAACAGAATCTTCCATATAAACAGTAATCTGCACCTGACTTTCGAGATATTGCGCTAAATTATTGGTATTGATAAAAATCAGCAGAAACATACCTAAAACAAGTAATGAAAGTGCCACAGTAGACACCGAAGCAAGGCTCATCAAGCCGGTACGTTTGATAGATTTATAGGTTTCCCGGATAAAATATTCTTTTGTACTAAGACTCATAACCGTATACCCCTTTTAAATCATCACGAACAATCGACCCTTTTTCAATGGCAATAACTCGTTTTTCCATATTATCAACGATTTCTTTATCATGTGTCGCCATCACGATAGTAGTTCCACTTTCATTGATCTCACTGAAAATACGCATTATATCCCAGCTTGTTTCCGGATCAAGGTTACCTGTCGGCTCATCAGCAATTACAAGCAGCGGATCATTAACAATCGCACGTGCGATCGCTACACGCTGCTGTTCGCCACCTGATAATTCCGTTGGATAAGAATTGGCCCGTTTACGCAATCCAACTAAATCCAGCACACTCATCACGCGGCGCTTGATTTTACGATAGGGAGTCTCTATAACCTGCATAGCAAAAGCAACATTGTCATAAACAGTGCGATCAGGAAGTAACCTGTAATCTTGAAAAATAATCCCTAACTGTCTGCGCAAATAAGGAATTTCCTTTTCTTTAAGCTCCAATAGATCCACACCATTTACATATATATTGCCAGTAGTTGGTATTACCTCACGAAAAAGCATCTTAATAAAAGTGGATTTTCCGGCACCGCTCGGCCCGACAACAAAAACAAATTCGCCAGGCTGGATATGGATATTGACATCACGCAAAGCTACTGAACCGCTTGGATATGTTTTACTGACATCGGTCATTAAAAGCATGGTGAAAGCTCCCTTCTCTTCAACACTCAAACAATTACGTCAGTCTTTATCATCACGACAAATCCCAATTCATCGTTTTTCTTCAACCTTTTTTAGCAAAGCAAAAGCTTTATCAGAGTTGATCTGCGCTTTATGCCGCAAAATTTCAATATTCTTATTTTGTTCAAGCGGAGTTTTCTGCCAACCAGCTACAGCAGCCTGAACAATCGTATCTCTATCAATTTTTTCAACCCTACCAATACCTTTTTCACCAATAGCGTTTACAAAGCTATCTACTTTAGGGTCATAAGATATTGCCAACAGCGGCGTTTGCATTACAGCAGCAAAAACCAGTGCATGCAGCCGCATTCCAATCAAAAGGTCAAAATTTCCTATGATAGAAAGAAATTCCTCAGTATTATATTTTTCATTCAATAAAAATATATCCTTTTGGCAAACCAAAGCTTTACGCAGTTTCTCACAGGCTTTTACATCAACAGAATACTGCAGCGGCAACAAAATCAGCTGCGCCCCATAGCTCTGCTGCAAGTTGGAAGCAGCTTCAGCCAAAACCTGAAAACATTGACTGTCACCAGACCAAGGACGTACAGAAATACCTATGACGGGCTTGGTTAAATCTACACCAGCCTCCTGCAGCAGGTACTGCCCGCATTCTTTAGTTACGGGATTAAGCGAAAGTACTGAATCAGCCGTAACCGTTATCTTCTCGGGTTTTACGCCCATTTCAATAAGTTCCGCTGCAGACTCACTATCTCTTACTGTAATCAAATCTGCCTCATTGCAAACCAAACTTGTCAATTTTCGAGCCCATTTGGCTCTAATAGGTCCAATGCCTTGAGCAAAAAGCATTACTTTTTTCCCAAAAAATTTTCCCAATCCAATAATGCTAAGATAATATAATAAACTTCGTTTACTGGTCACGTCCTGAAGCAGGCTTCCGCCTCCTGAAATAATCAATTCAGAATCTTTCATCGCCCGAATAATCCCTAACGGATTGAAGCGATATACACTGCAAACCTGGTGTTTAGCCGCAGTGTCTTCCGGATTGCCTGACAACACGGTCAGTTCTACGTTTTTCTCCACTTGCCGCAACGATTCTATAATAGCAGTAAGCATGGCTTCGTCACCGGCATTAGCAAACCCGTAGTAACCGGAAATCAAAATTTTACTCATGCTCTAAGAATCTCCTTTGCCATTTCTGCACATAAGGCAGCAAAATAGAAACGGCGATAACAGCAATGATACCTAATACAGCACCCAGAGCATAGCCGTCGACGGCACGAATATAACTCATGATAACAGGGGTACGCATATGTGCAAAAGTCTGCACTAAAGACCCCTGCCCAATAGTAGCTCCAACCACTAACAGCATCTGCCATAAACGCGGTGCCTGTTTATATGCCGCAAATGCCGCTAAATAAAACGCGGGATGTCCAATCATAAATTCTTTTTCACGCGGGCGTGCATACATCATCTGCTCAAGGAACAGACGCATTTTAATTTCAAGAGCCGGAACCGGAACCCCAGCGGTATGACCGCTGCGACCAACAAAAATATATGCTACAAAAGCCAATACACCCAAAAATGCAACATGTTTTACTGTTATCCTGGTACTGAAAAAATTTTTCAGGTGCACAGCAATATTTCCAATCTGGCCTTTGCTGAGAACATTAAATCGCTGCATATACCATAGAGAAATCAACAGCACAGGTAAAATAAACGTTAATTTTACCCCTTTATAAATATCAATTTCCAGGAAAAACCTGCTGTCGCCTAAAACAGCCGCTACAAAAGATGCTCCAATTAAAGAAAGTATCACAGCCAAAGCCAGCTGCCATGTAGCACTGATAATAATCTTCAGCGTGTTTGGGGTATTTTTTTTGCAGGACTCCCAAAGTTCGACAATAACTGTCATCGATAATACTGGGAAAACAGTTGCCGCAATCAGAGCCAGTAACTGACGTGTAAGGATTCCGCCAAATTTCAGCAAAGTTACACTGGCAACAATACCGCCAGTCAGCAATAACATATACTGTATTTTTTTACTGAAATTAAACAGCAATGTTAAATACATAATCCCACCGGCCAGAATAGCAAATGCCAGCGGCACTAGCCAGGCCCGTTCTGGGAAATATGGAGCAAACTTACCGTCAGCAGTATTTTTAGAAAAAACTCCTGCCGGTCCAAGCTTATATCCTCTTGCCTGCACATCGTCGGCAATTTTCGAAACATAATCTAAATTAAGCTCTAAAATATCCCTGCCTTCCTGAGGGATCATAAACGGTTTGATATAGTTGATACGGATATTACGTTCTTCATCTGTAAGAGCCCAACGTCTCAAAGCTTCTGGCATTTTCAGTTTTCTCTGCTCGGCTTTGTCAATAATATATGTACGTGCAACACGATAATCCATATGCTCAGCTAACGGAAGTAGTCCGTCCATTGCAGCAAACTGCAGCTGTGTATAATGTTCTACCATTCCAAAAGTCATATTCTGTTTCTTTAACTTATGAGCCATATAGGCAATGTAATCCGGATAACCAACTACTTCACGACCACAGCCTATATACCCGGTTACATTGGCACCAGACTTATCGATCCTACGAAAAATACTCCTGATTTTATCATAATCATTAGGCAAATAATTCATTGGTCTGACGATAACATTAAAGCCGAAAGCTTTTGCTTTGCGCATTTCTTCTGTCGAAAGGCCTAAAGGAGCTTGCATAACGCCAGGCTTGCTGTCATAATTTTCTTCTGTAATGACCATTGGATTACCTAAAATCTCAATTATCTGCGGTTCGTTGTTTACTATCCGCAAACGGTCCTTGCCATAACGCAGATACAGATCCTCCACCACTTCTGTCAAAACATCATATGACGTTCCGACAGTCACATAGACAGCATTAGGCACTACAATACCTTCGGAAAGTACAGGAGCAAATTTACCACCGTCGCCGCCCAAAGCAGAGCCTTTTAGCAGCTCCTCCCCAGTAACAGCTACAATAGAACCGTTGTTGTTAAGCTTCTCTAAGGTAGTATCAAACACTACCAGACTTGTAACTCCGGCCTTTTTAAATCCTGCCAGCACGTCATTTAAAGACAAGCCTTCCCAGTTCGCTATATGTTCCAGCCCTTCATATTCCATTGCCATTTCAACAGTATCGTTGCGCTGCTCAATTTCATGACGCTGATAGTTCAACCATAATGAAACTATCAGTCCTATAGCTATTATCGCAATAAGGGCTTTTCATCAGCTGATCTCCACCTAATTCAAAATTTCTTTTTCAATAATTACAGTTTCTTTTGCTGGCTGCGCAGATACGCTTCAACAAACATTTCCAAACCACCGTCCATGACAGCCTGCACATTACCTGTTTCAGCATTAGTACGATGATCTTTAACCAGTTTATAAGGCTGGAATACATATGAACGGATCTGACTGCCCCATTCTATGTCCTGATAGTCACCGGCGATATCGCTTTTTAAAGCATCCTGCTTAGCTCGTTCATATTCATATAGCTTTGCACGAAGAAGCTGCAAACACCGTTCCCGGTTCTGGATCTGTGATCTTTGCGTCTGGCACTGTACGATTATTCCAGTAGGAAGATGCGTCATACGCACAGCAGAGCTCGTTTTATTTACATGCTGTCCGCCAGCACCACTAGCTCGATAGGTATCAACTTTCAAATCTGCAGGATTGATGTCAATTGCAACGCTGTCATCCAGTTCAGGCATAACATCTACCGCGGCGAAAGAAGTATGACGGCGGGCATTCGCATCAAACGGAGAAATACGCACCAGACGATGTACACCCTTTTCACTTCTCAAATATCCGTAAGCATTATGTCCATTAATCTGAAGCGTAGCACTTTTAACACCAGCTTCATCTCCCGGAAGATAATCGAGCATTTCCACTTCATAACCTTCACGTTCAGCAAAGCGGGAAAACATACGCAGCAGCATAGAAGTCCAATCCTGCGCTTCTGTTCCGCCGGCACCGGCATGTAATGTAAGAATAGCATTATTGGCATCGTACTCGCCATTCAAAAGCATGCCTAATTCTAAATGTTCAACATCAGTACGAATAGAAGCCAGCGTTTCTTCCATTTCAGGTAACAGACTTTCGTCATCTTCTTCCAGCGCCAATTCGCACAAAACTTCCATGTCCTCTACTCTGGTTTCCAAAGAACGAAATGTTTCTACCTCTTCTTTCAACTGCGTTACAGCCTGAGCAGTTTTCTGCGCCGTTTCAGGTTCATCCCAAAATCCAGGTGCACCCATTTTATGTTCTAATTCTGCAATACGGTCCTCTTTGACAACTACGTCAAAGAGATCCCCTCATTTCCTCTAGTTTCTGTTTTAATGCTGCAATCTCCGGTTTATATTCCTCAATCAACACTAACTTCACATCCTCTCTTAATAACACCAGTAAAGTTGAAACTTACCGCTTCAACTTTACTGTAACTAAAACCAACTATAAATTTCTGTAAATCTTACTTATCCTGCCCGCAGCAATTTTTATATTTTTTACCGCTGCCACAGGGACAAAGATCATTTCGTCCGGTCGTTTCACCTTTTACCAGAGGCTGTTTTTTAATATCATCGCCTTCCCCCGGGTTGTTAGTGGATGCGTTTTCCAACCGATTTTCAACCTTAGGCTGCGCCACAACATTTACACGGTAAATATAGCGTACTACATCGTCTTGAATAGCGTCAATCATCGCCTGGAACATATCATAGGCTTCAAATTTATATTCAACCAACGGATCTTTCTGTCCATAAGCCCGCAGACCTACACCTTCACGCAGCAAATCCATAGAATCCAAATGCTCCATCCAATGGTTATCGACAACTTTAAGCATTACAAGATTTTCCAGTTCGCGCATTAATTCAGGTGTAATAGCATCCTCGCGTTCAGCGTAATGTTCATCGGCAACTTTATGCAGATATTCTTCCAGCTCTTCACGGCTGAGGTTTTGCAGATAATCAATCTGCAGCAAATCAGCCGGAGCATAGAACTCCTCAGCATAAGCAATTAATGCCTGCAAATCCCAATCCTCTGAATAAACTTCCGGCGGCGCATACATCGCCATCGTACGGTCTACAACTTTATGTATCATATCCATAATAGTATCACGCAGATTTGCCTGCTGCAGGATTTTTTTACGCTGGGCGTAAATAACCTCACGCTGCTGATTCATAACATCGTCATATTCCAAAACCTGTTTACGAATAGCAAAGTTTCTGGCTTCAACTTTTTTCTGAGCCGATTCGATAGAACGGGTAACAAGCTTATGTTCAATCGGTTCATCTTCCTCCATCCCCAGTTTGTCCATAATACTGGAAATATTATCAGAACCGAACAAACGCATCAGGTCATCTTCCAAAGACAAGAAAAATTTTGAAGAACCAGGATCACCTTGACGAGCGCAGCGCCCACGCAGCTGATTATCAATACGGCGGCTTTCATGCCTTTCCGTACCAATGATGTGAAGACCTCCTAATTCTGGAACGCCTTCACCCAAGACAATATCTGTACCACGGCCAGCCATATTCGTAGCAATGGTAACAGCGCCATATTGACCGGCTCCGGAAATTATTTCAGCTTCTTTTTCATGATATTTAGCATTCAAAACATTATGCGGAATCCCGCGCCGTTTCAGCATCGCCGATAATTCTTCTGACTGAGCGATGGAAGTAGTACCCACCAGTACCGGTCGTCCAGACTTATGGCATTCTTCAATCTCATTAACAGCGGCTTTATATTTAGCGCGTTTCGTTTTCAAAATAACATCAGGATAATCAATCCTGACCATAGGTTTATTGGTAGGAATAACAACAACGTCAAGTCCGTAAATTTTCTGGAATTCCTGTTCTTCTGTTTTAGCAGTACCCGTCATACCGGAAAGTTTTTCATACATACGGAAATAGTTCTGGAAGGTAATAGTCGCCAAAGTCTGACTTTCACGCTCAACTTTAACACCTTCTTTAGCTTCAATAGCCTGATGCAAGCCTTCCGAAAAACGACGGCCAAACATTAACCGGCCTGTAAA
>ENA-UEQN01003006-UEQN01003006.1-human-gut-metagenome-genome-assembly--contig:-NODE-3006-length-10964-cov-4.164876_pt1 | contig 10964 bp, 7 predicted proteins | sample MGYA00242940_ERZ507944 | MGnify/ENA primary metagenome ERZ507944 (study PRJEB26167, sample SAMN06115449) | human gut metagenome | host: Homo sapiens | place: China:Fujian | collected 2015-08-20...
TTTGTTATTCATATTTCACATTGACATTTATGATTACAACATGTATAATTTAAACCTAGGGTATTTAATTTGAAAATCATATGGGGGTACAACTATGAAAGCTAAACACATTGGCATAATAATATGGATAATCGTTGCTGCCGCTTTTATATTTTGCTTTTGGTATTTTGGCTTAAAGAACATAGTTTCTTCTGATGAACCTGAAGATGATGAAAGCGGAATAAATACCTTTAACTACAGCTGTCCCCATGACGATACCTATCAGGAACCAACGCTGAATATGGGAAAATATTATCCAAACGGAGATACAAGCAAAGATTATTTTATAATAGGAGAAAACAACACTCTGAAATACAGCGGAGATTCGGAATATCTTTGCAATAAGCTGTTTACGTTTTATGACGAGACCGCAAAGCAGGATACGATAAAAATGTGGTCTGAAACCAGAACATATACTATTAAAACCTATCACGAAGCAAGAGATCAGATACTAATTGAATTTACAATCGGAAACGATTTACAGCACGAAAAATATAAAGAAGCTTTTGACAGTCCGTTTAAGTATGTTGATGAAAACACATTCGTCGCCGTTGATACTTACATTCGTGTTCCCGACGATTCTGCCGCTGAATCGGAATCTTATTCCGACGATGTTTCGGTAAATGAAAGCAAAATTTCATAGTAAAAAAACTTCAATGGCGAAAAAACGTCATTGAAGTTTTTATTTATGTTTTATGTTTCAGCCGGCTTTTCCGGAATTATCGGGGTAAGCTTTCCGTCACGGAGAAATTCTATGTAATCTTCTATGGAATTGATCGGCTGTTTGGTTTCTGCTCCGCTTATGCGATTTTCGTCAAGCCATAGATGATGATTATCCGTACCGCCCGTCTGTGCAAAGCCGAACTGTTCGGCATACCACTTTGCACGCTGATTATAGACCTCTTTGCCGTTGCCGCTGTTATAGACCTCAACGCCGTCTATCCACTTTGGCAGGAGCTTTATTTCATGGATATACCAATCTGCCTCACGAAAAGGGTGGGCATGGACTAACACGCCCCCTGCTTTATGCACTCTGTCGGCAAACTGATAAAAGCTTATATCACTGATGTTATCATTGGCAAGAAGAAAGTCCTTGTCAATACCATAGGTCAAAAGGTCTGCACCGAAGTAGGAATACTCCAGACCGAAAAAGACTTCCAGACCTATCTTGTCACCCACTTCTTTGGCATTCTCATAGCCCTTGCAGAACTTGTTCACTCTGTCCTCCCAACTGTCAAAGTTGGTAACAGCACAGTTGCCGTTGAAAAAGTGGTCGGTGACGATGATCCCATCATAGCCAAGGGCTTTATAACGCCTTGCCTGCTCTGCTCCGCTGGCAGAGGCACAACCACTTCCCTCGGCGGTATGCAGGTGTGTTTCATACCTGAACATCAGAAGTCCACGCCTCTGTTGATGACCTCCATGCACATTCTGCCGTTATGATAAGGGCATTTCCATGGACCTACTATCTCTTTCCAATCATGTGGTTTATGGTCATAGGAAACCTCGGAATACCACTCTGAGCCTTCTCTCTTGTCGATTATCTCAGCCTTGATATACTCCCAAACGCTTCTTGCACTTTCAAGGAACTTCTTTTCTCCGCTGTGCTGATAAGCGTTGATGAAGCCAACAACAGACTCGGCTTCTACCCACCATACACGCTTCTTGTCTATCTTATCGTTCTCACGCTCGTTGTTCAGTGCGCCGTTATCCAAAGCGATGTTCTGGATATTATGAGAGATCTTAAGATCCATTTCAGCAAACTGCTTTTTAAGCTCCTCGTCCCCAAGAGTATCGCAGGCAAGATCCATGAGCCATGTTGCTTCGATATCATGACCAAATGAATGGATATCTCCCACAAGGTCGAACTTTGTGTCAAAGAAAACTTTCAGAGCGTTTGTTTCAGGAGTATAAACAATATCTCTCATCTGACCAAGCTGGAATTTAAGCCTTTTAGCAACTTCCTCGTTGTGGTCTGCCTTATAAAGCTCGGTATAAGCTTCGATAAGGTGGAGGATAGCGTTCATGGTCTTATCAGCATGCAAGCCATTCTCAGAAAGAGCGTCATTTGATACCAGGTTCCACTGTCTGTCAAAAGCCTCTCTGTAGCCATACTCGTCGAGAGTGTTGTTCTCGATATCGTGGAAAAGCTTATATGCAAGCTCAAGAGCTTCCTTATCTCCGCTTGCGTTATAGTAGCATGACAGTGCATAGATAGCAAATGCGATGTTGTATGTATGCTTCATAGTGTCGGCAGGCTCGCCCTTATAGTTCATCATCCAATAAACTCCGCCGTACTCATAGTCGATGCAGTGGTTTTTGATAAACTCGTAAGCGTGGCGTGCGTTGTCAAGAAGTGTCTTATCGCCCAGAGTGATATACGCTTTTGAATAGAACCAAAGTATTCTTGCGTGGAGGATAACGCCCTTATCAGCCTGCTTATCCAGTTTGAGGTCATAGCTCATAAAGCCGTAAAATCCACCGTTCTCATCATCTCTCAGCTTATTCCAGAAGGGAATGATATGTCCTGTAAGTTCCTTTTTGACTTCTTCAATTATCATCGTAAAAACTCCTTTTAAAATATATTGTCTACGATTTTTCTATTTCAACATTTCTTTAATATTTCTATTTCAATATTTTCCTTGCCTCAACATAAAATCTCTTATCCTCGGCATGACCCATGGAGAACGTTTTTCTTGGCAGTGCGCCGTCAACGATAACTGTAGGGAAAAGCTCTTCCTTGCCCATGTCAGGGAGCATAAAGCCTATGGAATTTTCCTTTGCGGAAAGCTCTCTTATGACCTCTGCACCGTGGATATAGTCCACCTTGCCGCCTTTTTCCTTGATATAGCTGTCAAGGAAATTCTGCAATGAGCCAACAGTGAGCTTTGAAGTCGGCTTATGTATATAGAGAGTCTTTTCCTCGCCATTGTCGCAGACAACTATTGCCTGCTCTGACTTTTCCTCAGAAAGCTCCAGAGCCGCTGTCATTTCGCTCATAAGAGCCTTTGTATCAACGTCTGTAACTATTCTATGGATAGCTTCAAATTCAAGTGCAGGCGAATGGAGATTCACTATCTCCACAAGGGCATATCTGCAAAGAGCGTTGCTCATGTCCTTATCAGGGTTCTCTCTCTTCTGCTCCTCGTAAAATTCCTTTGCAGTAGCAAGAGAATGGTTGCCGTCACCCATAGCGTAAACGAGCGGTGAAGTTTCCTTAAGACCATACTTTGTATTGAAAGCGTCGATATCACCAAGTTTTTCAAGTGCGGCTATTATCTTTTTCTGCATAGCCTTGTCAATAAGATAGCCTGCGATATGACCACCCTTTTTCATAAGGTCAAAGTCATAGAGCTTTTTCATTTCTCCCTTGTGAGCTTCAAGCGGCTCAACAACGCTTTTTTCTGTATCGTCAACGAGTATCATGATATGCGGCAGCTCAACAGGTGCGCCACGTCTTACCTTTATTCTAGGCGGTATTCTCTCCACAACTGTGGCTTCTGTTGCTCTTACGGCAGACTTCGAGCCTTTGCGGTAGTCATACTCTTCAAGGTCGATAGCGCCAACGATGCCCGCTCTGACCTTTCCGTCAGACTGTGTTCTTTCAACGTATATCATAGCGTCCTTATACTCTTCAAAAACGCCCTCGCTGATATAGCTGTCCATATTCTTATGTATGTCAGCTATTCTTTCATCAACGTTATCGTCCTCCAGATAGACCTCAGGCAGGATAAGGTTAAGTGCGCTTTTTGCACCCTCTGTTATCTTTTCCACGTCAGCCCAATACTCAGGCTCAGAGGTATACTGGTCGCAGGCAACTACTGCCCATTTTGACATATCGGCGTTCTTAGGCAGAAGTATATCTGCGCTTTTAAATGCTGTTGACATTTCACTACACTCCTATTATTCTTATATCCAAAACAGGACGGCTGTTTTCACCGTCCTGCATATTGTTTTTATTCCTCAGAACTGTCAGAGTTATTCTCTGCCTGCTCGGCTTCGTCAGCCTGTACACCGTTTCCGGCACCGCAACAGTTCTTATACTTCTTGCCGCTTCCGCATGGGCAAAGATCATTCCTGCCCGGCTTCTTAGCCTTTCTTACGGTCATGTTATGATGCTCGCCCGGCTTGAGAACGTCCTCTCTCTTTGGAGCGGCGCTGTTCTTCCTTACCTGAATGGTGAACAACATTCTTACAGTATCTTCACGGATAGAAGCTACCATATCGTCGAACATATCCATACCTTCCATACGATACTCGACTACTGGGTTCTTCTGACCGTATGAACGAAGACCGATACCCTTTTTAAGCTCGTCCATATCGTCGATATGTGCCATCCACTTTGTATCGACAACTTTAAGCAAAACGACTCTCTCTATCTCATGGAGAAGCTCCTGACCAAGGTCTTCCTCACGCTTTGCATATATCTTCAAAGCTCTGTCTTCAAGGAGGTCAACGATATCCTGCTTTGATATCTCGTCAAGTTCCTGTGGGGTATAGTTGAAGTCGTCCTCAACTGTGATTATGCCCATAAGTCTGTCCTTAAGACCCTGCAGGTTCCAGTTATCCTGAACGTCCTCGTCAGTTATATACATATTTACAGAATCCTCAACAAACTCCTTTATCATGCCGAGAATGTTGTCATGGAGATCCTCTCCGTCAAGCACCTGCTGTCTTTGCTTATAGATTATCTCACGCTGTGTGTTCATAACGTCGTCGTAGTTAAGGACGTTCTTTCTGATGTTGAAGTTTCTGCCCTCTATCTTCTTCTGTGAGGACTCGATAACACCTGTGAGCATTTTTGACTGTATTGGAGTATTCTCGTCAACTTTGAGAGTGTCCATCATGGCTGTTATTCTCTCGCCGCCGAAAATTCTCATAAGGTCGTCTTCAAGTGAGAGGAAGAATGTGCTTTCGCCCGGGTCGCCCTGACGGCCTGAACGTCCTCTGAGCTGGTTGTCGATACGTCTTGACTCGTGTCTTTCTGTACCGATGATATAAAGTCCGCCTGCTTCTCTAACCTTTTCTGCAAGCTCCTTTACCTCGTCAGAATACTTTGCATAGAGCTTCTTATACTCTGCTCTCGCAGCCAGAACTTCCTCGTCCTGAGTATTTGAGAAGCCTGCTGCCTCGACAGCCACTTCCTCAGAATAGCCCATTTTCTGGAGGTCTGCAAGGGACTTATACTCAGCGTTACCGCCAAGCATGATATCAGTACCACGTCCTGCCATGTTGGTAGCGATAGTAACAGCACCGTATTTACCTGCCTGTGCAACTATCATAGCCTCACGGTCATGGTGCTTGGCATTAAGCACTTCATGCTTGATGCCCTTATTTTTCAGCAGTCTTGAAAGATACTCTGACTTCTCAACGGAAACTGTACCAACGAGGACAGGCTGTCCCTTTTTATGGCACTCTATCACCTGCTCGATAACAGCGTTGAACTTGCCCTTTTCTGTTTTGAAAACAACGTCTGGGTGGTCAACTCTGATAACAGGCTTGTTTGTTGGTATCTCGATAACGTCAAGCTTATAGATCTCCCTGAACTCGTCCTCCTCAGTAAGAGCAGTACCTGTCATACCTGACAGCTTGCCATAAAGACGGAAGTAGTTCTGATATGTGATAGTAGCGATAGTCTTTGACTCTCTTGCTATCTCAACGCCCTCTTTAGCTTCGATAGCCTGATGCAGACCGTCATTGAAACGTCTGCCCTGCATGATACGGCCTGTGAACTCGTCTACGATAAGAACTTCTCCGTCCTTAACAACGTAGTCGATATCCTTTTTCATAACGCCGTTTGCCTTGATAGCCTGATTGATGTGGTGGGCAAGGGTCATATTATCAGCGTCCATAAGGTTTATAACGTTGAACGCCTTTTCTGCTTTCTTAACACCGCTCTTTGTAAGAGTTGCGGTCTTAGCCTTTTCGTCGATGATATAGTCGCCGTCCAGAAGGTCGTTATCTGCCTTATCGTCCATTTCAACAACTGTAACAGGCTTCAGGGTCTTTGCAAATCTGTCAGCAAGTGAATAAAGCTTTGTTGACTTGTCGCCCTGACCTGAAATGATAAGCGGAGTTCTTGCTTCGTCTATGAGGATAGAGTCCACCTCGTCCACGATAGCGAAAGCGTGCTCTCTCTGAACCTTATCTTTCTTATAGATAACCATGTTGTCACGGAGATAATCAAATCCGAACTCGTTATTTGTACCATATGTAATATCAGCGTTATAAGCTTCCCTCTTCTGCTCCTTATTCATGCCCGTAAGCACAACGCCGATAGAAGTGTTCAGGAAGTGGAACACCTTGCCCATTTCCTCAGACTGGAACTTAGCAAGATAGTCATTTACAGTTACAACGTGAACGCCCTTTCCTGTAAGGGAGTTAGCATAAGCCGCCAGACAGGCAACGAGAGTTTTACCTTCACCTGTTTTCATTTCGGCGATACGTCCCTGATGAAGAACGATAGCACCGATTATCTGAACAGGGTAAGGCTTTTTGCCAAGCACTCTGAACGCAGCTTCACGGCAAACCGCAAGAGCGTCAGGAAGAACGTCATCAAGAGTTGAAAGCTCGTCCAGCCTGCCCCTCAGAATGGCAGTCTGTCCGCCCAGCTCCTCGTCAGACATATCGGCATACTTACTTTCAAGCTCGAGTACCTTATTCTTTATAGGCTCGATCTTGGCAAGCTCTTTTTTAGAATAGTTGCCGAATATTTTATCAAATAATCCCATGTTTCAATCCACCTTTATTTATTCTCCTGCCAGAATTTATGGCAGGAAAAAGTTAAAAAATATACTATGCTATAAATACACTATTATATTATACAATATCCCCTTTTAAAAGTCAAGCAATTTATGTGACGTTTTACAAACAAAAAACGACGGACAGTGTTTTCTCACTGCCGCCGCACCAATGGACTATTTCTGCATTAGCCTGTATTCGCTGATACCTGTCAGCACTGTAAACGCCACCTGACGCTGATAGTCCTCATTCTCCAATTTCTGAGCCTCCTCAGGGTTTGAAAGAAAACCGCACTCTATCATAACCGCAGGATTTTTGGTATTATTAAGTAGATAAAGCTCGTCGCCTACCGGTTTAGTTTCTCTGGTATTGTCAGGCTGTAAAAGGGAAACGAACTGCTTTTGCATCACTCCCGCAAGCTTTTCACCTTCGGCATTGTCTTTAGAATAGAACATCTGCGCACCGCTGTAGCGGCTGTCGGTAAACTGATTTTGGTGTATGGAAACTGATATGCCCTCGGAATATTTCGAGAATATGGCAAGGCGGTTTTTCATATCGGACTTTTTCTGCTCCCCAAGCCCCTCTGTGCCTTTGTCATAAATAGAGATATCGCTTTCACGGGTGCAAACGACATCATAGCCGAGAAGCTTCAGACCATCACGGAGGCTTTCCGCCACCGCAAGGTTTATCCCCTTTTCAGGCGTGCCGTCAACGGATACACAGCCTCCGTCCATACCACCGTGACCCGGGTCGATGACCACCACAGGCTTATCCATGGTCGTTTTCACCGCCCCACCTGTCATGACGGCTTCACCGTTGTTTTTACCATACCAGCACACTGCCGCAAACCCTGCTATCACCACACAGCACAAAATATTCTGCAATCTTCTGAACATATATCCGCCCTCCTAGTTTTTGTCCTTTGTACAAGTTATGCGGACAAAGAACGGCTTATGCAAAAAAAATCACCGCACCACGAGAGGGTACGGTGATAAAATATTCAGCACACAGATAATATGCCAATATACGGGCGAACGCTGTTCACCTCTGCATATATTAGGCTGAAAAGACTATTTCTTTTTACGCTTTGCACATATCGCCAAACCTGCTCCAGCGGCTATTATTGCGGCTGTAACGCCTGCCGCCGCACCTGTTGACGGATTTGTTGACGAATCGGTATTATAATTCTTTGAAGCCTGAGAGCCTGCTGTTTTGTCAGGGATAGAGATATCATTTGAAGTGTTCTTCTTTTCTACATATGTAAAGCTTGCTCCGCCCACAACGTCCCCAAGCTTATAATCGTCATATGACTCTGCAAGGGTGCCTTCATTATTAGGGACTTTGTTTTCGCCCATGGTGCTTATTGTTACAGAAAGCTCATTATAGTCGCTGTTAAGCTTTGCAAGATACGCCTGAAACTCCTCTGATGTGGCTTCCTTTCCCTCGATGGTGTATGAAGTCACGCCTTTTTTGCTGTCATATTCTGCGGTGCAGATATCAGCGGTGAGACATTCACCAAGACAGCTAAAAAGCTTTCTCACTGCGTAATGCTCCTTGCCGTCCTCTGTATATCTATCCTCTGAGAGGTATGTTTTTTCGCCAGTCTGCTTGTTTACATAAGGCTTGAAGCCGAAGCCGTTCTCACCGTCGCCATGTTCGTTCGACACATTGGTATCCGCCAAAAAGCCTGCATTACCCATACCGATAACGTCATAAAGCCTTAAAGCAGTACCTTCATCTAAGAGGTCTGCAATACCGCCGATAACAAAGTCAGGAACGCCGTCAAAGTTTAAATCCTCAAACCAACTGTTATAGCTCCAATCAACATCACCAGCAATTTCATAAGGAGCGTCAGCCATTATCTCTTTAAGAAGATCGAACACCTCGACTATTACGCTTATCATATCGTCCTTTGTGTTCTCCGCCGTCATGACAACGCAGTTATACTCGTTATACATTTCCAGAAGCTTATCAGCGTCAGCCTTTGCAGTTTCATCTGATGTCAGCTCTGTATTTTCCACTTCAAGAGGGATAAATCTGCTGAGGGTGGATTTATAGTTATAATACTCGCTCTCGCTGACCTCTTTGCCGTCTGTTTTGTAAACAATGCTGTCAGTTTCCAAATCGTATTCTTCCGAGCAAAGCTCCTTTTCAGTAACGCCTTTTTCAGGGTCAAAGGTCATAGTTTTTATCTTATCGTTACTTGAAAAATATGATACCTCCCCTGTATAAAGATCTCTGTAAGGCATATAATCAAAGCCCATAAATCCCGGAAAATACTGTCCGTTTGCAACAGTGTCATCTATCTTTATCTCCTTGCCGTCCTTGGTAAGAATAGAATAATGTCTGTCGCCGTCAGCCATTTCACCGCCTATTATAAACTCAGGCACACCGTCATAATCCAGATCCATGAACCATGAGCCATAGCCGAAGTAGGTCTTATCGCCGTCTGCAACACTGTCCATACTCTTTAAAATATCAGGCAGCTTGCCGTCTATGAAATTGACGAAGTCTTCTCCTGCGTCCTTATCAAGAACATAGGAAGCGTCTGCCGAAGCTGTAGTGAACATCATACTCGCTGACATAATGACCGCAATTGCCGCCGCACTTATCTTTTTTATCATACATTTCACCCCACAAAAATAGTTTTCATACATATACCTACTTAATATTTCATACATATACCTACTTAATATATAACATATATCAAATAAAAAGTCAAGAAAAAAAACTGACCAAAGCACACACTTTGGTCAGTTTATCACTTTTCAGGAAAGGGTATTTAGCAATATTGTATTATTGCAGGTCGCCTCTGTTAAATTCTGAAAGCTCAAGACCCTCGTTTCTTTCAAGAGCCCAGCGGATATTCCACTCGCTTGTGAAAAGAAGCAGATAGTTGTCACGGAAGTCCTTGACAAGCTTTGTGTCACTTGAAAGCTTCAATGTCTTAGGGTCGATATCCTTGTTATCTATCCAGCGGATATAAGAATAAGGCAGACCCTCTTTGAAGAGGTCAACGTTGTACTCATTTTTCATTCTGTATTCAAAAACTTCAAGCTGAAGAACGCCCACAACACCCACGATAACTTCTTCCATACCGCTGTCAGGCTCATGGAATATCTGGATAGCACCCTCTTGTGCGATCTGTGTTGTACCCTTTACGAACTGCTTTCTTTTGAGGGTATCCTTCTGACGGACTCTCATAAAATGCTCAGGTGCAAAGGTCGGGATAGACTCGAACTCGAACTTTTTCTTTGGCGAGCAGATCGTATCACCGATAGCGAAGATACCCGGGTCAAACACACCGATTATATCTCCTGCATAGGCTTCGTCGATTATCTCTCTTTCCTGAGCCATTATCTGCTGAGGCTGAGAAAGTCTGAGCTTTTTATTGCCCTGAACGTGGAGAACTTCCATATCCTTATCGAACTTGCCTGAGCAGATGCGCAGGAAAGTGATACGGTCACGGTGAGCCTTGTTCATATTAGCTTGTATCTTGAATACGAAAGCTGAGAACTCAGGGTCGAACGGATCTATGATACCGGCAGAAGAATTTCTCGGAGTAGGAGAAGTTGTCATTTCGAGGAAGTTTTCCAAAAATGGCTCAACGCCGAAGTTTGTAAGAGCAGAACCAAAGAACACAGGCGAAAGCTCACCCTTTCTCACCTTTTCGATGTCAAACTCATAGCTTGCGCCATCGAGAAGCTCGATATCATCGCAGAGAGTTGAGTGGAGATCCTCTCCGATAAGGCTGTCCAGTGACGGGTCGGAAAGGTCGACTTCTGTAGCTGCAACCTGATGCTGTCCACCGCTTGCCTCAAAAGAGATTATATGCTTTTTATCTCTGTCATAAACGCCCTTAAACTCTTTGCCTGAGCCGATAGGCCAGTTCACAGGATATGTCTGGATACCAAGCTCAGACTCTATCTGCTCCATAAGATCGAAAGGATTTCTGGACTCACGATCCATTTTATTTACGAAAGTAAATATAGGGATATGGCGCATAACGCAGACCTTGAAAAGCTTTCTGGTCTGATTTTCCACACCCTTTGAAGCGTCTATTACCATTACGGCTGAGTCTGCAGCCATAAGAGTACGGTAGGTATCCTCAGAGAAGTCCTGATGTCCGGGAGTATCCAGGATATTTATACAATAATTTTTATACTGGAACTGCATAACAGAAG
>ENA-UEQN01003011-UEQN01003011.1-human-gut-metagenome-genome-assembly--contig:-NODE-3011-length-10953-cov-3.733910_pt1 | contig 10953 bp, 6 predicted proteins | sample MGYA00242940_ERZ507944 | MGnify/ENA primary metagenome ERZ507944 (study PRJEB26167, sample SAMN06115449) | human gut metagenome | host: Homo sapiens | place: China:Fujian | collected 2015-08-20...
CGGATTTACTTACCGTATTCCATAGCAGCCAAACGTTTGTAGCCGTTCAGTTTCCATTTCGCATCGTTTTCCGTTGCCTGGAACAACCGTTCTGCTTCTTCCGGAGTAGCTTTCATCAGGGAGTTGAAACGCACCTCTCCCATCAGGAATTCACGGAATTTTGTATAGTCGGGTTCTTTAGAATCTAACTGGAACGGGTTCTACCCTTCTATTTCAAGCATCGGATTGTAGCGGTACAACTGCCAGTAACCACATTCTACAGCTTTCTTCTCTTCCTGTTGTGATTTCCCCATGCTGGCTTTCAGACCATGATTGATACAAGGAGCATAAGCGATGATCAAAGAAGGTCCGGGATAAGCCTCTGCTTCCTTGATCGCCTTCATATACTGAGCCTGGTTGGCACCCATGGCCACCTGTGCCACATATACATAACCATAAGACATCGCCATCATACCCAGGTCTTTTTTACGCACCCGTTTACCGCTGGCAGCAAATTTAGCAACAGCACCTGCAGGAGTAGATTTAGACGACTGACCTCCGGTATTGGAATAAACCTCGGTATCTACCACCAGAATATTTACATCTTTACCGCTGGCCAAGACATGGTCGACACCACCGTAACCGATATCATAAGCCCATCCGTCACCTCCGAAAATCCACTGTGATTTCTTCGTAAAGTAGTTTTTCAGGATCAGGAGCTCTTTAGCGGCAGGAGCTGTTTCTTTAGCTAAAGCAGCAGCCATCGCATCGCTGGTAGCCAGGGTCTTGTCGCCGTCTTCGTAAGCTTCGATCCAGGCATTGATAGCCGCCTGAGTATCGGCAGAGAAGCTATTCAGATTTTCTTCAGCCAACCGTTTTACCCGTTCGCGCAGACGATTAGCCCCTTCGGCCATACCGAATCCGAATTCAGCATTGTCTTCGAACAATGAGTTCGCCCAGGCCGGTCCACGTCCGCTCTCATAGTTGGTACAATAAGGAGTAGAAGGAGCAGAACCTCCATAGATAGAGGAACATCCGGTAGCATTGGCCACCATCATCCGTTCTCCGAACAACTGAGAAATCAGTTTGATATAAGGAGTTTCACCACAACCGGCACAAGCACCGGAGAACTCGAACAACGGCTGAGTGAACTGTGAATTTTTCACATTATTCGGTTCAACTACTTTCTTGTATCCTACTTTTTTATCCATATATTCCCAGCGGTTTTCTTCCACCATCTGAGATTCCAGCGGTCTCATCACCAAAGCTTTGGTCTTGGCCGGACATACATCGGCACAGTTACCGCAACCGGTACAGTCGAGCGGAGATACCTGAATCCGGAATTTATAACCGGCCAATTCTTTACCGATAGCCGGTTTAGCCTGAGTACCTGCAGGAGCTGCAGCCAGCTCTTCGTCGCTCATCAGGAACGGACGGATAGCAGCATGAGGACAAACATAAGCACACTGGTTACACTGAATACAGTTTTCTACCTGCCATTCGGGCACGTTTACAGCAATTCCGCGTTTTTCAAATTTAGCGGTTCCGGCAGGGAAAGTACCGTCTTCATAACCGTTGAATGCGCTGACAGGCAGGTCATCCCCTTTCTGTGCATTCATCACATCGACGATATTGCGGATAAATTCCGGACGGTTTTCATCGTGTTTGATCTCATCATCCGGCAGGTTCTTCCATTCGGCAGGAACAGTTACCTTTATCAGGTTACCTTCTTTACCTCCTGCGTCAACAGCTGCATAGTTCATATTGACAATGGCCTCACCTTTCTTACCGTATGACTTGTCGATAGCGTGTTTCATTTCGCTGACAGCCACTTCATAAGGAATAACATTGGTAATTTTGAAGAATGCACTCTGCATGATGGTATTCGTACGGTTGCCCAACCCTAATTCCTGGCCGATCTTCGTTCCGTTGATGATATAAAAATTGATCTCGTTTTCTGCCAGATAGCGTTTCATATGGTTCGGCAGGTGTTTTTTAGTCTCTTCCTCATCCCAGATAGAGTTCAACAGGAAAGAGCCACCTTTCTGAAGTCCTTTCAATACATCGTACATATGGATGTATGCAGGTACGTGACAAGCCACGAAATCAGGAGTAGTAATCAAATAAGTAGAACGGATCGGACAATCACCGAAACGCAGGTGAGAAGCCGTAAAACCGCCTGATTTCTTTGAATCGTAAGCAAAATAAGCCTGACAATATTTATTGGTAGCTCCACCGATAATTTTGATCGAATTTTTGTTCGCCCCGACCGTACCATCGGATCCCAGCCCATAAAATTTAGCTTCATAAGTTCCGGCAGGAGTCATTTTAACATCTGCTTCAGCAGGCAGAGAACGGAAGGTAACGTCATCTTCGATACCGATCGTAAACTGGTTTTTCGGTTCGTTACGTTCCATATTTTTGTAAACGGCAATAATCTGAGAAGGAGTAACATCCTTAGATCCCATACCGTAACGTCCACCTACGATCACCGGAGCATTAGCCTGACCATAGAAGATATCTCTCACATCCAGATACAAAGGATCACCGTTAGCTCCCGGTTCTTTGGTACGGTCTAACACTGTAATCCGTTTAACCGTAGCCGGAACAGCTTCCATAAAATATTTAGCAGAGAACGGGCGATACAGGTGAACTGCAATCATACCCACTTTCTGACCGTTTGCATTCTCATAGTCGATCACCTCACGGATAGTCTCGGTAACCGATCCCATAGCGATGATGATATTTTCTGCATCGGCAGCTCCATAGTAATCGAACGGACGATATTTACGACCGGTGATCGCACTGATCTTATCCATATAGTCAGCCACCATATCCGGTACGGCATCATAGAATTTATTCGAAGCTTCACGTCCCTGGAAATAGATATCGGGATTCTGAGCTGTTCCCCGGGTAACCGGATTTTCAGAATTCAGTGCACGATCGCGGAAAGCCTGCAAAGCATCCATATCCACCAATCCTTTGATATCTTCCATCTGCAATTCTTCGATCTTCTGGATTTCGTGAGAAGTACGGAAACCATCGAAGAAGTTCACAAACGGAACCCGTGATTTGATAGCTGTCAGGTGAGAAACGGCAGACAGATCCATTACCTCCTGTACAGAACCTGAAGCCAACATAGCGAATCCGGTCTGACGAGCAGCATATACATCGGCATGATCTCCGAAAATATTCAATGCATGAGCAGCCAAAGCACGCGCACTTACATGAAATACGCAAGGCAACAATTCTCCGGCAATCTTATACATATTCGGAATCATCAGCAACAATCCCTGTGATGCGGTATAGGTAGTAGTCAGGGCACCGGCTTGCAGTGAACCATGAACAGCACCGGCAGCACCGCCTTCAGACTGCATCTCAATGACACGAACGGTTTCTCCGAACATATTCTTTCTTCCTTTAGCCGCCCATTCGTCAACGTTCTCAGCCATCGGTGAAGATGGAGTGATCGGGTAGATACACGATACTTCACTGAACATATACGCAATATGTGCAGCAGCAGCGTTACCATCACAAGTGATAAATTTTTTCTCTTTTGCCATCGTTATAAAATTAAATTTATTTAATTCCAAATTGAACCCCTTTTCCGGTGTCCAATTTATCTTGTTATTACTCTATATTTATTCCAGCCCTCAGCCTATAGCTTTTAACCTTAATAAGTAAACCCCGCCAACCAAAGCGGCATTATATTCCCTTTGCCCCGTTCGATCATGTCTTCCATAACTACCAAAGAGGAATCGAATTTCTGTCCTTCCCCTTCTCCGCAAACCGCAATCCGATACTTACCGTCTACCAAAAAATCGGCACGTTCGGTATAAGTAATACGGCTCATCGGACATAACTGACTCAGAAAAAACGATTTTCTTAACACAGTCGTATCCACATCCTCCAGACAGACTGCATTCAGCAAGTTCGGATTATGGATATACAATTTTTTTGGCTTTTTCCCACAATCATCGTCATTATCCGTATCATACAATAAAGTCAGCAAACGCGCATTTTTCATGTAATTCAGATAATTGAGCACAGTAGCCCTCGACACGCCGATCAGTCCGCTCAACTTGCTGATATTCACATTACAGGTATTATCTTTAGCAGCGATATACAGCAATTGTTTCAACTTCACTAAATATTTCAACTCGATCTGGCTGGCATAGGGAATATCGAATTCCAGTGTCAGATTGATATTTTTCAGCAAATAATCGATGTGTGATTTCTCTTCGAGATAAATCGGATAATAGCCGTATTCCAGATAATTATTAAAATAAGCCAAAGGGCGTACATGTTTCAGGATATCCTCGACGATTTCCTCATGCCGTTCGACCATATCTGCAAAAGAATAAACCGGAAAAGTCTGATTGGTTTCTAATTCCAGAAATTCGCGGAAAGACAACCCACTCAGATTATACATATCGACAATCCCTTTCAGATAGGCATTCGATTTGATCCTGACGATTGATGAAGCCGTAAAAATAATCTGCAAATCGGGGAAAGCATCGTAACAAGCCCTCAATTCTTTATCCCACTCGGGGTATTTATGGGCCTGATCCAACAACAACACTTTCCCTCCTAACTTATAAAAATGCTCTACAAAATGAAACAATCCGTCGTTAACGATAAACAGATTGTTGACATTCACATACAGACAGGTATTATCCTGCGGATGATATTCTTTACTGTAATCCAGCAGAAAATTCGTTTTTCCTACTCCACGGCTTCCTTTTACCGCAATCAGACGGCTATTCCGATCGATCCGGTCCATCAATCCCCGCCGGATAGAAGATACCCGATCCTGTAAAAGAGCTATATGTGTCGATACTAAACTGTTCATTCTTACAATTTTGCCATACAAAGATAGAAGAAAAATAAATATATTGCAATCTGGAGATTGCAATTTTATCAACAAAGTGCTATTTAGACTTATTACAAATATACAAATGAGCAGTAAAAAACGATAAGAATAGTATATTTTATTGTAAGAGTATATTTTGACTTACAATCTGAAAGTAAAAAAGAATTTTTCCACAAAAAATAGAAGTGCCGGAAGTAAAAAACTCCCGGCACTTTTAAAAAAGTATTGAAATTAATTTCTTATTTATCATTCATCGAAATCAGGAATTCCTCGTTCGATTTTGTTTTTTCAAGCCGATCTTTCACAAACTGCATTGCTTCCACAGAGTTCATATCGGTCAGGTAGTTTCTCAGAATCCAGATGCGGTTGAGGGTATATTCCTCGAGCAACAAATCTTCGCGACGAGTGCTGGAAGCAGTAATATCCACAGCCGGATAAATCCGTTTATTGGAAAGCTTACGATCCAATTGCAATTCCATATTACCGGTACCTTTAAATTCTTCGAAAATCACATCGTCCATCTTCGAGCCGGTCTCGGTCAAAGCCGTAGCTAAAATAGTCAGCGATCCACCGCCCTCAATATTCCGGGCAGCTCCGAAGAAGCGTTTCGGTTTATGCAAAGCGTTGGCATCTACACCACCGGAAAGAACTTTACCGGAAGCGGGCGATACCGTATTGTAAGCACGTGCCAAACGGGTGATAGAATCCAGCAGGATCACCACATCATGTCCGCATTCCACCATTCTTTTGGCTTTTTCCAAAACGATATTGGCCACCTTGACGTGTCTTTCTGCCGGTTCGTCGAAAGTAGAAGAAATGACTTCGGCTCTTACGCTCCGTGCCATGTCTGTTACTTCCTCAGGACGTTCATCGATCAACAGGATGATCAGATAAACTTCGGGGTGATTCGCAGCGATCGCGTTGGCAATCTCTTTCAGCAATACGGTTTTACCGGTTTTAGGCTGAGCGACGATCAGACCGCGCTGTCCTTTACCGATCGGAGCGAACATATCTACAACTCGGGTAGAAATGGTAGCTTTTCCATTACCGGTAATATTGAATTTCTCATTCGGAAACAGAGGAGTCAGGTGATCGAAAGGAATACGATCCCGGACTGCATCGGGAGTTTTCCCGTTTATTTTTTCCACCTTGATCAAAGGAAAATACTTCTCTCCTTCTTTCGGCGGCCGTACCGTTCCTTCTACGGTATCTCCGGTTTGCAAACCGAACAACTTGATCTGGCTTTGCGAAACATAGATATCATCGGGAGAGTTAAGGTAATTGTAATCCGAGGAACGCAAAAAGCCATATCCATCGGGCATAATTTCCAATACACCCGAATTCAGAATAATACCTTCGAATTCATAATATTTATCGCGCTTATCAAACCGCATCCGGTTCGGATTAGTATTTCCGTTTCCATTTCCAATCGCAGGTTCCTGACGGTTTTCCTCATACCGGTTTTCCTGTACTTCTACTAATTCCGGTTGTATCGTATCGTTTTCGCGTTCACCTTGGTAATCGTAATTTTCTTTATCGAATTCTTCTTCGATCACATCTCCGAAATCCAGATCTTTTTCTATGATATCCTCATGTACAAAACGATTAGCCCGCTCTTTTGGGGGATTATTCTGAGGCTTCCGGGCAAATTCTTTACGTCCTCCACTCCATTTTTCTTCGCGGTTATTTTGATTCTGCCGGAAATCTTCGCGGCGGCGTTCTTCTTTTTTAGGTTCTTCCTGTTTTAGAGTTTCCTTTTTTACTTCTTCACGCAGCGGTTCCTCGTTCTTTATCTCTTCGCTTTTCACCTCTTCCTTCTTTACTTCTCCTTTTTTCTTCTCTTCGCGACGGGCGAATTTTTGTACCCCACCTTTAGAGTCACCTACTTTCTCTACTCCGGGACGAACTACCCGGATTCTCGGTTTTTTCTCTCTTTTTTCAACCGGAGCAGCGGCTTCGGGAGCAGCAGGCTCTACAACAGGTTCAGACTGAGCAGCCACTAAAGCCTGCTGATCCACTATTTTATAGATTAGTTCTTGTTTTTTATAAGACTCTACTCTTTTGATATTTAACGTTTTAGCAATCTGCCGCAAATCTGCCAGCAATTTGTCATTTAGTTCCAGAATGTCATACATAGAAATGATGCTATGGATTTTATTGATTTGTAAGTATAATCATCCGCACAGAGTCGGATGGAATTGAAATATATTGCAAAAATAGAAATAAAATCAATACCTCCCAAAAATTATTTCATAAACTTTAGCATGGAGTATAGCAATTGAATCACGATCTCTTATTCGTAATGAACAAAAATAGTTCTAAAATAACCATAAGCTTAGAAAAATCCGGGAGAAATCATTAAATTTGTGCGATAAATAAATTAAAAAATGGAAAGATTATTGATTTTTGGTTTGGGTGGACAAGAAATTCTTTTTATTGCGTTGATTGTGTTGTTACTTTTCGGAGGCCGGAAAATACCTGAATTGATGAAAGGTTTGGGGAAAGGAGTAAAAAGTTTCAAAGACGGCATGAATGGCGTTGAAAATGATTTGAATCCCGATAATAACGATAAAAAGTAATTCTCAACTTTTAAAAGCATGCAGGAAGCAAATGAGAAAGAGATGACTTTCTGGGATCATTTGGATGAACTCAGAAAGGTATTTTTTCGTATTGCCATAGCCGTTATCCTTTTGGCTTGTATAGCTTTTCTGAATAAAGAATTACTTTTCGATATCGTCCTGGCTCCACAGCAGTCGGATTTTATTCTCTATCGTTTTTTCAACCGACTGGCGGCCGATTTTTCCATGCCTTCCCTGCAAGTAGAAGACTTTCATGTAGAGCTGATCAATATCCAGTTGACCTCACAATTCATGATTCATATGAGCACTGCGTTTTATGCCGGTTTGTTGCTCGCTTCTCCTTACATCATTTATTTGTTGTTCGGTTTTATCAGTCCGGCCCTACATGAAGCCGAACGTAAAACCTGCCTGAAAATTATGATTCCGGGGTTTTTCCTATTTATTACCGGCATCTTGCTCAATTATTTCGTGATCTTTCCGCTTTCTTTCCGTTTTTTGGCAACCTATCAGGTCAGTGAACTTGTAGTCAATAAAATATCGATCTCTTCCTACATCAGCAGTTTTACCATGCTCTCGTTATTGCTGGGAGCAGCTTTTGAAATCCCTATTATCGCTTATTTTTTGTCTAAATTAGGACTGATCACCGCTCCCATGCTGAAACAATACCGGAAATATGCTTTAGTGGGTATCCTGGTCATAGCAGCGATCATCACCCCAACTTCGGATGTCTTCACTTTATTACTGGTCTCTATACCTCTCTATTTCCTATATGAACTCAGTATTCAAGTGGTAGGCAGAAGCCGGAAGAAAAAATAGAGAGCGGCAGACTCCTCCTGTAAATAAAAAAAGCCATTCAATAATATTCAACTTATTTCTTAGCTACTTTAATTCCATAAGAACAGAATAACAGGTAAGCAGTACAAATAGCAATAATAGTAACTGAACCACCTTGTCCGCCGACAGCATCGGCACAGATCCCCATCAATGGAGGAGCGATAGCACCACCGGCAACCCCCGTAATCATCAAACCGGAAATTTCGTTCGCTTTTTCGGGACGTGCCTGAATAGCCATAGAATAAACCACGGCGAAGATACTGGAAGCCGCGAAAGCGATAATACAAACCAAAGTAAGAATTGCAGCCTGGCCGGTAGCGAACCACAACCCACAAACCGCAATCATAGCAATGATCATATTGATCCGGAAATAGCCTCTTTCAGATAATTTGGCCAACAGGAAAGCACCACAAAAAGTACCTATCGTACGTGCAGCAAAATACCAACTTGTACCGTATCCTGCACTTTCGGTAGAAATCCCCGGAACTCGTTCGAGTAACAATTTCGGAGTCAATGTATTCATTCCCACGTCCAAGCCAACGACACACAAAATACCAAAAAATAACAATAAAATTTTATTATCTCCCAGCAATTTTAAAGTTGCAGGAAAAGAGGAGGTTTCTCCTTCGACCTTCTCTCTCTGAATCGGAGTCAGGAACAACCAAGCGGAGGAAATCAAAGTAACCACGGCATAAATCGGGAACATCAGCGCCCAGTTTCCTAAAGCAGCCGAACAATATCCAGCCAAAAGCGGTCCGACAAAGGAAGAAATGGCTTTTACAAACTGCCCTGCCGTCAAACTACTGGTCAACCCTTTTCCCTGTACAACGTTCGCCAATAACGGATTCAAAGATACCTGCAGAATGGTATTACCGATTCCCAATAAGGCAAACGCAACATAACAGGAGGTTTCACTGAAATCAATGAAAGGCAATACCATGCCGGCGAAAGTGAACAGCATACTCAATAATACTGTATTTTTTCGTCCTATCCGGTTCATTAACATGGCTGTAGGTACAGACAAGATAAAAAACCACAAAAATACCATTGACGGCAAAAAGCCGGCTTGTGTTTCGGTCCACTGGAACTGCTCCTTCGCATAAGTTACAGAAATCCCCACCAAATCACAGAATCCCATAATGAAAAAACCGAACATTACGGGCAAGATGTAAATAAACTTGTTCTTTTGTTCCATTCTGTTAAAAATTAAGTGTAGTTTCAAATTTTATCCCCCTATTTCCTATACCGGAATACAGGGATAAGTATTTGGTTTTATAGATTATTCAGTAGTGAAATCTTTTTATTCTCCACCAGGTTCACAATCAATTCCCCGAACAAGGTATTCGTCCAGGCGAACCAATGCCGGGTGAATTTAGTCGGATTATCTTTGTGGAAAGATTCGTGCATAAATCCGGTACCACCGTCTGTATCTCTCAGCATCCGGATACATTGACGTATTTCACCGTCATTGTCCGCAGTAAATGCACGCATAATAATACTCATCGGCCAAATCATATCGTAACCGATATGAGGGCCACCGATTCCTTCGCCTGCTTTTCCTTTGAAAAAGAAAGGATTATCCTGACTCCAGACCAATTTACGGGTATTCCGGTAAACCGGATCTTTCGCAGAGATAGTTTTCAGGTAGGGCATCGCCAGCAAACTAGGCACATTGGCATCGTCCATAAAGTAGTTGTTACCGAAGCCATCGATCTCGAAGGGATATACTTTCCCATATTTCGGATGGTTTACGATAGCATATTTATGGATAGCGGCCTGCACTTCGTCGGCCAAAGCCATACACTGTGAAGCAAAAGTACTGTCACCCGACACCTTATTCGAAATCTCGGCCAATTGTTTCAATGAGGCAACGGCAAACATATTCGAAGGAATAAGGAAACCGAAAGTCGTTGCATCATCCGAAGGCCGGAAAGAAGAAACGATCAATCCCACCGGATTGACAGGGTTTCCCCAACCGTCATTATTCAAGGTATCCAGTTGTCGTTCGGTCTTCCGTTGGAATTTATAAGGTCCGTGTCCGTCTTTCCGCTGTTGTTCCTTAAACGTTTGCAGCACCAACGCCATCGATTTTTTCCATTCCTGATCAAAAACACTGGTATCACCGGTCACTTTCCAATATTGATAAGCCAGCCGGATCGGATAGCACAGGGAATCGATTTCCCACTTCCGTTCGTGCACATACGGCTTCATCTCGGTAAGGTCGGTCGCCCATTCGCTCGATTCCGCTCCATGAGTAAAACCGTTGGCATAACGGTCGATCTGGATTAACTTGGTCTGCCGATTAATCACTCCTGCAATCAACAGACGTAATTGTTCATCTTTCTTACACAAAGCTACATATGGCCACACCTGTGCTCCTGAATCCCTCAACCACATGGCATCGATATCTCCTGTAATCACGAAAGTATCGGGTTTACCGTCGATCATCTTAAAATTAACAGTAGTATCCAATGTATTCGGGAAACAATTTTCAAACATCCAGGCCAGTTTCGGATCTTTCAATTTCTTTTTCGTTCCGGCGATCACTTCTTCAACGGCCTTTGAAGTAAAATGACGTTCTTCGGGTTTCGGACGTTGGCATACATAACCGTCGGCAGCTGCAGAAGCACCGCTTCCCTGTCCGTTATTTCCCATCATAGCCTTCAAAGGGGAACCACTCATCGCCGC
>ENA-UEQN01003014-UEQN01003014.1-human-gut-metagenome-genome-assembly--contig:-NODE-3014-length-10939-cov-3.312465_pt1 | contig 10939 bp, 8 predicted proteins | sample MGYA00242940_ERZ507944 | MGnify/ENA primary metagenome ERZ507944 (study PRJEB26167, sample SAMN06115449) | human gut metagenome | host: Homo sapiens | place: China:Fujian | collected 2015-08-20...
CTCTACCTCGCATCACTCCAACGGTTCGGCGTCCGCGGCGCGGATGAAACAACAATGACAACTTACATCCGGGGAGATGCGAAAAAAATTGTTCCGGGAAAGCCGGAGAGGGAAAACCTGTAGAGAAAGGAAGAAGAGAAGGATGAACATCTACGTTGGTAACCTGCCGTACAGCATCGATCGTGACGAACTCAAGGAGACCTTCGCCGCCTTCGGCGATGTCGCCACCGCCCGTATCGTCACCGATCGTGAAACCAACCGCTCCAAGGGGTTCGGTTTCGTCGAAATGCCGAACGACGCCGAAGCGCGTCAGGCGATCGAAGCCCTGAACGGCCAGGACCTCGGCGGACGCAAGGCTGTCGTCAACGAAGCGCGTCCGCGTGAAGAACGCCCGCGCACCGGCGGCTTCGGCGGCGAACGCCGCGGCGGCGGTTTCGGCGGCGGCGAACGCTGGTAATCCCGGCACAGGACCGGTTTCAGTCATGTGCAGCCGGCCGGAAGTTTCCGGCCGGCTTTCGTTTTTCCGCATATCTTCCGGGCCGCTGTTGCATTCGGCCGGGTCCGGCTGTATATTAATCGGATCATTTTGCGACTGATTTCACAAAGGAATTTCGTTGAAGATACGGGTAAAACTCACGCGGTATTTTCTGCGCATTCACCGCAGGGTCATTCTGCGGGCGGCGCGTTTCTGGCAGACCCGCTGGGGGGAACGGAGTTTTCTCGTGGTCCTGTCGATCCTCATCGGTGCCGCGGCCGCAGTCGCCGCCGCCGGGCTTCACATGCTCGTGACCAAATTCGAGCAGTTCGGCATCTGGCTCACCGAACCGCATGAGCTGCATGAGTACGTCTGGCTGGCGCTGCTGCTCTGCCTGCCGATGCTCGGCCTCTTCGCAAGCTTTCTCGTGCAGCGCTTCCTCGGCGGCCCGCGCTACGCCAAGAGCCTGAGTCCGCTGATCCTGAGCCTGTCGCGCAAACGGACCAACATCCCGGCGCTTGAGATGGTCAGTCATATGCTTTCGAGCGCATTCTCCGTCGGTTTCGGCGGTTCGGCCGGTCTCGAAGCGCCGAGCGTGCTGACCGGCGCCGCAATCGGGGCGAACAGTGCAGGTTTCCTCAACGTGAACCGTTCCCGCCGCAGCCTGCTGCTCGGCTGCGGGGCGGCGGCCGCCATCTCCGCCATCTTCGACAGCCCGATCACCGGTGTTCTCTTCGCAGCCGAGGTGCTGCTGCCGGAGTTCAGCGTTTCGGCACTGGTTCCGATGATGATGTCGAGCGCCGTGGCGGCGGTGGTTTCGCGCATGATCGCCCGGGGCAACCATTTCGAATTCATCACCGAACCGTGGAGAACCGACGCCGTGCCGTGTTACTTCCTCCTCGGGCTGATCTGCGCACTGGTCGGAGTCTATGTCATCAAATGCGCCTATTTCACGGCGGACAAGCTCAAATCCCGCTTCCGTTCCGCCTGGCACCGGCTGTTCGCCGGCGGCGGGCTTCTGTGCGTGCTGCTCTTCCTGTTCCCGACCCTGCGCGGACAGGGATATCTTTACATCGAAAAACTTTTCGCGGGAAATCTCTCCGAAATCGCCAGCAATTCTCCGCTTCTGTCGATGCTTCCGTCGGAGACGATGATTCTGGTCATCGTCTTTATCGCGGTCCTGCTGCTGAAAGTGGTCGTTTCGGTCCTGACGGTCGATTCCGGCGGCGACGGCGGCATCTTCGCGCCGTCGATGTTCATCGGTGCCTTCACAGGCTTCGGTTTCGCGCGCCTGGTCAATCTGACCGGACTTTTCGAGCTGCAGGAGTGCAACTTCACGGCGGTCGGCATGTGCGGCGTATTCACCGCGGTCATGCGGGCGCCGCTGACCGGAATCTTTCTCATCGCCGAAGTGACCGGCGGCTACATCCTGCTCGTGCCGCTGATGATCGTCTCGGCTGTTTCGTTCCTGCTGGCCCGCATTTTCGAGCCGAATTCGATCTACCGCAAGGCGCTGGTCGAAAACAACCTGCTCGACGACGACCGCGACCGGACCATGCTCCGCGCCCTGCCGGTCCGGCTCTGCCTGAACCGGAATTACCACGTCCTCAAAATCGACCAGCCGCTCGAGAAGCTCATCAATCTCGTGGAGGGAACACCGGAAGAGATTTTCCCGGTGCTGGACGACGGCGGCAAGCTGCTCGGCGTGGTCCACCTCGAAAAAGTGCTGAGCGTCATGCTGAATCCGAAGGTATACGGGCTCCTCCTGGTCATCGACCTGATGGAGTCGCCCGCCGGCGCGGTTTCACCCGACGACGATCTCTCGAAGGCAATGGCGAATTTCGAGAAATACAATCTGAAATACCTGCCGGTCTGCGATGAAAACGGCATCTTCCACGGCTTCATCGCCAAAGCGCCGATCTTCGCCAAATACCGCAAAATGGTCCGTGAAGCAAACTCCTTCTGATCCCGGCCCTGCCCGCTCCGGTCCGGCGGAGAGCGGAACTCCGGACGGAAGCGTCCCGCGCCCGGGCCGGATGGCCCTGAATCCCGAAGCTCACCGACTTCTTCAGCCGGGAAACTTCATCCGGCGATCTCCTCTTTCTTCTTTCTCCGGAACAGCGACTCGGCCACCGAGTAAACGGCCGGGATGAAGAAGAGCGTGATGAATGTCGAACTCGAAAGTCCCCCGATCACCGCCCGCGCCATCGGCGCCTGCGTCTCGCCGCCGTCACCGAAACCGAGCGCGAGCGGCAACAGCCCGAGCACCGTGGTCAGCGTGGTCATGAGGATCGGCCGCAAACGGCGCGTTCCGGCTTCACGGATCGCCCGGTCGAGCGGGAGTCCTTCGCGCCGCAGCAGATTGGCCGTATCCACCAGCAGGATCGCGTTGTTCACCACAATTCCGGCCAGCATGATGCAGCCGATGAAGGATTGCATGTTGAAGGTCGTCTTCGTCAGGTAAAGCGCGAGAATCACGCCGAACCCCGCCAGCGGCACCGAGAACATGACCACCAACGGATCGCGCAGCGACTCGAACTGGCACGCCATGACCATGTAAACCAGCACGAGCGCGAGCACGAATGCGAACATGAGCTCCCGGAACGACTCCTGCTGATCCTCGTAATCACCCGAAAAAAGCAGCGAGAACGACGGCGGCATCGGAATTTCGGTCAGCTTTTCCTGAATATCCGCCACGACCGAGCCGAGGTCGCGGTTCAGGATGTTGCCGCCGACGGTCAGCACACGCTCCTGATTTTTCCGCTCGATGTTGACCGGGCCCATGACCCGGTCGTAATCGATGAGGTTCCGCAGCACGATGAGCTCCCCCCTGTCGTTGCGCATCGAGAGGTCGAGGATCTGGTCGAGCGTCAGGAGATCGGCGTCCTTGACCTTGACGAGAATCGTGTATTCGTCGCCGTCCTCCCGGAACTCCCCGGCCTCGGAACCGGCCAGGATCGTGCGGAGCGCCTCGGCCACCTGCCTGACCGGCACGCCGAGGTCGTTGGCCTTGTCGCGGTCGATGTAGAGCCGGTCCTCCGGCACGCCGAGGTCGCGGGAGAGCTTCACGTCGGTGATGCCCTTGACCGATTCCATCGCCCGGCTGACCTGCGCCGCAAGCGCGGCGGCCACGTCGAAGTCGTAGCCGCGGATTTCGACCGCCACGCCTTCGCCGCTGCCCGCCCCCATCATGCGGGAGAAAAGCCCCTGCCCGGCGCGGACGCGGAACACCGTTCCGGGCCACCCCTTGAACCGCTTGTCGAGCTCCTCCGCGATCTGCTGGTCCGAACGTTCGCGCCGGGTGCGCGGCTTCAGGCGGATGTTGTAATTCGCCTTATGGCCGCCGGAGGCGCGCCAGCTCGAGGCTCCCGCAAAGGTGACCCAGCCGTTCATGTCGTCGCCGCAGACCTCCCGGATCACATCCTCGGTGGATTTCACCATTTCGTTGACCACTTCGGGACTTGTGCCGACCTCCATTTCGAGAAAAACGCGGACTTCCCCCTCATCCGCCTTCGGCATGAGCTCCGTCCCGATGGACCAGACCAGCGGCACGACCGAGGCGACGGGCAGCACCAGCGCGGCGATGAAAAGCCAGCGGCGGCGCAGCACGACGTCAAGCGCGCCGCCGTAGAGCCGTTCGAGCCAGCGCTGGAAATACTCGGTCGAGGCGAGAACCCGCTTGAGCGGGGAGAGATTCGGGTCGTCCACGCTGAAACTCGAGCTCAGGCACTTGGCCGCCATCATCGGCACAAGCGTGATCGCCGTGAAGAGCGAGCAGGTCAGCGAGAAGGTCACCACGCTCGAAAACTGTTTGAACATGACGCCGGCCATCCCCTCCATGAAAAGCAGCGGCAGAAAGACGGCGAGCGTGGTCAGCGTGCTGGCCGTGATCGCGATGGCGACTTCGCTGGTTCCCTTGATCGCCGCCTCGTCGGGCGGCATGCCGTTGTCCCGCAGCCGGGTGATGTTTTCGAGCACGACGATCGAGTTGTCGACGAGCATGCCGACGCCGAGCGCGAGCCCGCCGAGCGTCATGATGTTCAGATTGTAACCGCAGAAATAGATCAGGGCGAAGGTTGCGATGATCGACATCGGGATGCTGATGCCGATGACGATCGTGCTGCCGAAGTTGCGCAGAAAAAGAAACAGCACGATGATGGCCAGCAGTCCGCCGGTCAGCGCGGAGTCGGCCACACCCGCGATCGAGTTTTCGATATACTCGGCGGAGTTGATGATCGCATTGAGCCTGACCTGCGACCCGAACTCGACGTTCAGCTTCTCCATCTCCTTGAGAACGCTGTTCGCGACGCTGACGGTGTTTGCGCCGGACTGCTTGTAGACCTGAATCATGATGCCGTTTTTACCGTTGACGCGGACGAAACGGGTCACCTTCTTATGGGTGTCGATGACTTCGGCCACGTCTCCGAGCCGGATCTTTTCGCCGTTTTTGCCGGTAGCGATGACCGTGTCGCGGATCTGCTCGACCGAGGTGAAGGTTCCGGGGGTGCGGACGCGGACTTCGATACGGTCCTCGCGCAGGTTGCCGGCCGGCGTCGTGACGTTCGCGTTCTCGAGGACCGAAAGCACGTTTTCAAGCTGAGTGTCGAGCATGCGCGCCTTGTCGACGTCGAACAGCACCTGGATTTCGCGCTCGAGCCCGCCGTGAATTTCGATCGAAGCGACGCCGTCGATGCGTTCGAGCCGGTACTGGATCTGGTCTTCGATGAGCTTGCGGGCATCGAGCAGGTCGATATCGGTCGCCACGCCGATACGCATGATCGGGGAGCTCGCCGAGTCGAATTTATAGAGAATCGGCTTGTCGGCGTCATCCGGCAGCCGCGGTTCGACGCGGTCGAGCCGGTCGCGCACGTCGGAGACCGCCGCGTCGAGGTTGGTCCCCCAGTTGAACGAAACGGTCACGTTGCTCGATCCTTCGCCGGAGGTGGAGGTGATCTCCTTCACGCCGGAGACCGCCGAGAGCGCGGTTTCGATCTTCTTCGAAATCAGCTCTTCGACCTCTTCGGGACTGGCGTCCTCATAGGTGGTCACGATGGTGACGCCGGGATAGGTGATATCCGGCATCAGGTCGACCGGCAGATACGACAGCGCCACGCCGCCGAGAATCAACACGATACAGCTGACCATCGAGATGAAAATCGGCCGTTTGACGCAGAATTCCGGGATGTTCATGCAGCGGTCCTCACTTCCGTTCCGGGGCTTCGGCGGCGGCAGGCTCGCTCTCCGCCGCCTTATCCGCCTCCGGCGCGGCGGGCCGGAACTGCTTCGGCACGATCACCGGAACGCCGTCGGTCAGCAGGTGGTTGCCGAGCGTGGCGACGGGACGGTCGAGTTCGGGCGACGTGATCTCGACCCGGTTCCCGGAGGCGATTCCGAGTTCGACCGGAACGAAGTGAGCCGTCGCTTCAGCCGTATCGATCACGAACACGCCCTGCCGTCCCTCGCGCTTCACGATCGCATTGCGGGGGACGACGACCGCGTTCTCCTTCGACGAAAATTCGAGCTGAACCCGGACAAACATGCCGGGCTTCAGCTTCAAATCCGGATTCGGGATTTCAAGCTGGATCTCCGCCTGCCGGGTATTGTCCTCAAGCAGCTGTGCAATGCGGGCGACCTTGCCTTTGAATCTGCTCTCCGGATAAGCGTCGGTGGTCAGCTGCGCCTCCTGCCCGGCCTTCACATACGGGTAGTAGCGTTCGATCACGTAGATGACCGCGCGCAGCGGATCGAGCTCGGCCACGGTCAGGATCGGCTGATTCGGACTCAGCAGCGCCCCCTGATCGACGACGCGCGAACCGACGAAGCGCGGTCTGGCCCCGCTCGGCCAGTCGGCGGTGATCACGCAGTCGCCGAGCTTGAGCAGCGCATTGTCAAGGATCGCCTCGCGCCGCTTGACTTCGGCCCGCTGCATATTGTAAGTGGCCTCCTGCGCATGGAACGCGGTTTCGGCCGATTCAAGCAGCGCCTGAGTCGTCGCCTTCTTCTCGTCGAGCGCCTTGTAACGTTCGTATTCGCGCCGCCGCAGATCGAGCATGACTTCGGCCTGCCGCATCTGCGCTTTGGCCACCTCGAGATCGGCCTGCGACTGGTCGACGCTCTGTTTGTATTCGATATCCTCGATTTTCGCAATGACCGAACCGCCGGAGATGCTGTCGCCGACATCGAAATGGATCGCCTCAAGCCTGCCGCCGACCTTCGGCGCGACTTCGAAGATCGACCACGAACGCAGCGCTCCGGTGAAGGTGCGACGGTCCTGAATCGAGGTATGTTCCGGAAGGACGGCTTCGATTGCGATTGCGGCAGGGCCTTTCGGCCTGGAGCCGGCTTCGTCCTGTGAGTTCAGGTAGGCGCGGCAGGCTACGGCGGCGCCCAGTCCGCCCAGAATCGCCAGCACGACAAGCCAGGTCAGAGTTTTCTTCATTTCCGTGACGTTTTCCTTCCGATATTGTTCTCTCGCAGACACACTATATCTTTCTCAACGTGCCGAACGGCGGCTTTATTGTCTGCGGACATGGTTTTCTGATGAGTTTTTACGATAATGCGGAATCGGGGAAAATTCAAATATTTTCATCTGAAAACAGCAATTGCGTCGTGCAAACAGGCCGATACGGGGTTATGTTATATAATCCGTATCACTGCAAAACAACCGGGAGTGTCGATCGTGGCTGGAGATTTGAATGCGAAAAAGTTCCGTTCCCAGATGAAGTCGTGCGGCAATGCGGCGCGCGCCGTGCTGGAAGCGGTGTTCGGGGGGCGGCGTCCGGCCGACCGGGCGCTGTCGGGCTTTTTCCGCGAAAACCGGCAGCTCGGATCGCGTGACCGGCAGTTCATCAGCGAATCGGTCTACGCGCTGCTGCGCGGCTGGGGAGTGCTCCGCAAATTTCTGCCGGAAGAGCGGCGCGCCGGGCTTGAGTCGGGGGAGATCCGCATCGGCCGGGTCGAGCTCGACGCGCTGATTTTCGCCGCACTCTACCTGGAGGGGACGAATCTGCAGCAGGCCGGCGTGCTGGCTGCGGAGCTCGGCATCCCGTGGCCGAAGCCGGAGCCGGATGCGGCCTCCCCGTACCTGGCCCGGGCGGCGGCGCTGGCTGCGGTGTTCGGGAGTTCCGCAACGTTCCGGGACTCCGACCTGGTGCCGGAGTGGGTCCTTCCGCTGCTGCCGCCGGATTTCCCGGCCGACCGTTTCCTGGCCGACCTGCGGCGGCGCCCGCCGATGTGGCTGCGGCTCCAGACGCGCGACCGCGACCGGCTGGCCGCCGAGCTCCAGAGCTGCGGACTGGCGCTGCGCCGCCATCCGCGGATCGCGAACGCCTTCGCCGTAGAGAATCCGAAGGTCAATCTTTACACGCTCGACTCATTCCGGCGCGGGGAGTTCGAGGTGCAGGACCTGGCGAGCCAGTGCATCGGGCTCGCAGCCGCGCCGAAGCCGGGCGAACGCTGGCTCGACGCCTGCGCCGGAGCCGGCGGCAAGACGCTGGAGCTGGCCGCCCTGATGGAGCGCACCGGCACGGTCGTCGCCTGCGACGTCCGCAGCTACAAGCTCGACGACCTGCGCATCCGCGCGCGCCGCGCCGGATTCCCGAATATCGTCACCCGGGAGTGGGACGGCAAACCGTTCAAAGGGAAACAGGCCGGCGGTTATGACGGAGTGCTGGTCGATGCGCCGTGCAGCTGTTCCGGCGTCTGGCGGCGGAACCCGGACGGGCGGTGGACGCTGAAACCGGAGGATGTCGAGGAGGCTGCCGCACTCCAGCAGCGGATTCTCGAAGCCGCTTCGACGGCAGTGCGTTCCGGCGGGCTGCTCATTTATGCGACCTGTTCGCTTTTTCCGCGGGAAAACGGAGGGGTTGTGGATGCCTTCCTCGCTTCGCACGAAGAGTTTGCGCTTGAACCGTTCGAGCACCCGCTCACCGGGGAGCCGTGCGGCGGGATGCTGCAGGTCCGCAGTTTCGACGGCGACTGCGACTCGATGTTCGTCGCCCGGCTGCGCCGGAAGGAGGCGGAGTCATGAAGCCGTTCAACCTTGTTCTGTTCGCGCCGGAGATTCCGCAGAACACCGGCACGATCGGCCGGCTCTGCGTTTCGACCGACACGAAACTGCATCTGGTCAAGCCGCTCGGCTTTTCGCTCGACGAGAAGCACCTGAAGCGGGCCGGAATGGATTACTGGCCGCACCTCGACCTGGCGGTTTACGAGAACTGGGAGGAGTTTCTGGCGGCCAATCCCGGGGCGGTCATGCACTTCATCTCGACGAAGGGCGAAACAAGCCATTGGGATGTCCCGTACCCGGAAGGGTGCTATATGGTGTTCGGCCGGGAGTCGAGCGGACTGCCGCCGGAATTTTACGAACGCTACCGCAAACGGCTGGTGCTGATTCCGATGGAGGGAAAGTTCCATCGGAGCTTGAATCTTGCGAATGCGGCGAGTATTGTATTGTATGAAGCGCTGCGGCAGAGGAGATGCCGGGCCGCGGCCAACTGAGGAGTTGATATGAGTCGAAGTATCGGAAACTATATCACCTGCGGGATATTGGCTTTTGTTTTCATCCTGTTCCTGCCGGTGATTCTGCTGCCGCTGCTGCTGGTCCTGTTCATCCAGATGCTGACCGGGCGGCGGATCGTTTATATGAACCGCTTCCGGCCCGGAGCGGGGATGCATCCGCGACCGCCGGAAGCCGATCCGGAACCGGAGCGCGAAGTGCGGGCGAGCGAAGCGGTAATCGACGCGGAAGTTGTCGATCTGCCGGATGAGCCCCCGCCGCAGATCGGGGCGGAGAAGCGCTGACGGCCGTACCGTATACTGAGTCGGAGGGCCCGGAGGAGGTATTCCGCGCTCCTTTCCCCCTCCCGAGCGGCAGAACGCCGGTGCCGGCCGCGCGGCAAACTCCGGCCGAAAGCGGAAAAACAGTTCCTCAAAACGCTTGCACAGGTGATTGGGCCGTTACTGCGGCGGAAGGCGCGCGGCTTTCCCACGTTTCGCGCCCACGAAAAAAGGACGCAATTTTCATTGCGCCCTCAGGACAGGGCAGTTTCCGGCGGCTGAAGTTGTCCGCCCTGCCGCCCCGCGGCCTCCGCTTACAGCCCGAGCAGCTTTTTCACAAGCTCGTCGCCTTTCAGGAAGCCGAGCTTTCCGGTCGGCGCCAGCCGCTCGCAGAACTGCTGAACCTCGTCCGGCTCGAAATCCGGGCCGCAGACAGCCAGCGGAACCGGCGTTCTCGTGTGTTTCCGCAGCTTGATCGGCACCGGGTGGTCCGGCAGGACCGCAAAATTGATCGGCTTGCCTTCCAGCGCCTTCAGCACCGGCGCGACGATCTTCGAATCGAAATCTCCGATCGCCTGCATCTTGAGCTTCAGATCGCCGAGGTGCGAACACTCGTCGATCGCCTCGACATGCAGATAGACCAGATCGTGGTCGACCAGCGCCGCCAGCGCCGCCTTGACCTTCCCGTCATAATTCGTATCGATGAAACCGGTCGCGCCCGGAACTTCAATTACCGTCATCTTCGTGCATTTTCCGATGCCCTTGATCACATCCACCGCGCTGATGATCGCGCCGCGGCGCCCGGAGTAATATCCGGAGAAGGACGGAAGATCGGGGCGGCGGCCGGGACTCCACGGCCAGATCCGGTTCGCAGGCGCTTCCTTCCCGGCATTCAACGGATGGGCGGCGAGAAACGCCGCGCTCAGCGCGCAGAGCCGATTCAGGAATTCGACGGTGTACGCCGCTTCCGGCGAATCGTCGGCCGGAGTCAGCGGCAGCTCCGCCAGCGGAATGTCCTGCGACGAATCCGGCTTGAAATAGTTGACCTTGTCCGAAAATTTCTTCCCGTGCAGAACCAGCAGATTCCGATAGCTGACGCCGGGATGAAACGTCACGTCGTCATTGCCGAACTTCTCCTGCAGATCCGCCATCAGCTGCGCCGAGACCCGGTTGTCGATATGGCCGGCCGAATAGTCGCGCAGCACTCCGTCGTTCGAGGCATAAACCAGATTGCAGCGGAAGGCGACATCGTCGTCCCGGAGCGGAATCTCCTGGCTCACCGCCTCGATCGGCCCGCGTCCCGGATAGTTCCGCTCCGGATAAAATCCGAGCACCGACATATTCGCCACATCCGACGATGTAGGCAATCCCTCCGGCAAGGTCAGAAAGGTTCCGTTCACCCCCCGCGCGGCGATTGAATCCATCGCCGGCGTGTCGACAGCCTCCAGCGGAGTTTTGCCGCCGAGCTCCTCGAGCGGCTCGTCCGCCATGCCGTCGGCAAGAAAAATTACTGCTTTGCGATTCATTTCATTTCCTCTGATAATAACGCCCGGAGCTCTCCGGGCGGGATTCCTGCAATTCGGAGCGCCTTGCTGCGCGAAGCATGGCCGGAAGCGATTTCGACCCGCCCCTTCGGAACTCCGCACAGCTCGGCGATCAGGCGGCAGAGCGCCTGGTTCGCCTTGC
>ENA-UEQN01003025-UEQN01003025.1-human-gut-metagenome-genome-assembly--contig:-NODE-3025-length-10900-cov-31.092396_pt1 | contig 10900 bp, 9 predicted proteins | sample MGYA00242940_ERZ507944 | MGnify/ENA primary metagenome ERZ507944 (study PRJEB26167, sample SAMN06115449) | human gut metagenome | host: Homo sapiens | place: China:Fujian | collected 2015-08-20...
GACCGCAACCTCGCAAAGCTCTGCTTTGACCGCCTGTCGGACTGCGGAGCAATCAAAAATGAGGAGGATATGAGCGAATGATCGTAAAATATAAAGTGAGTGATTTTGCAAAGGACCTGAACCTCTCTGCCAAGAAGGTTCTGGACGAGCTGGCTGCCATGGGCAGCACCGGCAAGAAGAACAGCTCCAATCTGGAAGAGAACGAGCTGAACTACCTGCTGGAGAAGTTCAGCAAGGACGGCAGCGTGACCGACCTGAACGAGTTCCTGAACAGCGCCAAGGCCCCCAAGGAGGAGCCGAAGCCTGCCGAAAAGAAGGCGGAGAAGAAGACGGAAAAGAAGCCGGAAGCTCCCAAGGCCGAGGAAAAGCCCGCCCAGAAGCCTGCTGAAAAGAAGCCGGAGCAGAAGGCACAGCCCGCTGCCCAGCAGAACCAGCAGGCAAAGGCCGGCAGCAAGCACGGCGACAAGAAGAACGAGCAGCACAAGAAGCGTGAGGAAAAGACCGTTTCCCTCAGCGAGCTGGCTCGTGAGACCGGTGCCAAGGCATCCACTGCCCCGGCACAGGCCGTGTCCGTGCGCCGCGAGGACAATCAGGTGACCGTGGACACCCGCACCGTGGACATGAACGTGGACCGCTTCGACGTCCGTTACGATGATCTGGCTTCCACCAAGAACACCGAGAACCGCCGCAAGCCCACCCCGCAGGGCAACAAGCAGAAGTTCACCCAGCGCGGCCAGCGCCAGCGCCAGCAGTTCCAGAAGGGCAAGCGCGAGACCGAGTTCGAGCGCCTGCAGCGCATCCAGCTGGAAAAGGCCCGCAACGCCCAGCTGAAGGTGCTGATCCCCGACGAGATCACCGTCGGCGAGCTGGCTGCCCGCCTGAAGCAGCAGGCCGGCAAGGTCATTGCCAAGTTCATGCAGATGGGCGAGATGCACGCAATCAACGACGTGATCGACTTTGATACCGCTTCTCTGCTGGCCGAGGAGTTCCACGCAAAGGTTGAGCACGAGGTGCATGTGACCATTGAGGAGCGTCTGTTCACCCAGGAAGAGGATTCGCAGGAGGATCTGGTGGAGCGTCCCCCGGTGGTCTGCGTCATGGGTCACGTTGACCACGGCAAGACCAGTATTCTGGATGCCATCCGCAAGACCAACGTTACCGCAGGCGAGGCCGGCGGCATCACCCAGGCCATCGGTGCCTATCAGGTCAAGGTCAACGACAGCCTGATCACCTTCCTGGATACCCCGGGCCATGAGGCATTCACCTCCATGCGTGCCCGTGGTGCCAACATGACCGATATCGCCGTTCTGGTGGTGGCTGCCGACGACGGCATCATGCCCCAGACCATCGAGTCCATCAACCACGCCAAGGCCGCCAACGTCAAGCTCATCGTGGCAATGAACAAGATGGATAAGCCCACCGCAAACCCCGAGCGCGTGATGGAAGGCCTGACCAAGTACGGCATCATCACCGAGGACTGGGGCGGCGATGTGGCCTGCATCCCGGTGTCTGCCCTGACCGGCATGGGCATCAACGACCTGCTGGAGCGCATCGCGCTGGAAGCTGAGGTCATGGAGCTCAAGGCCAACCCCAACCGCCGCGCCAAGGGTGCGGTGGTCGAGGCCCGTCTGGACAAGGGCCAGGGCCCCATTGCCACCATCCTGGTGCAGAACGGCACCCTGCACTCTGGCGATGTGATCATTGCCGGTACTGCCGTGGGCCGCGTGCGTACCATGCGCAGCGACAAGGGCAAGCTGCTGAGCGATGCCGGCCCCTCCACCCCTGTGGAGATCACCGGCCTGACCGCCGTGCCCGAAGCAGGCGACCTGTTCGAGGCCGTTGAGGACGAGCGCCTGGCCCGTGAGCTGGCCGAGCAGCGCATCGCTGCCGCCAAGGAGAAGCAGTTCTCCGCCTTCCAGAAGGTCACCCTGGATAACCTGTTCAGCCAGATGGCCCAGAACGACATGAAGGAGCTGGCCATCGTGGTCAAGGCCGACGTGCAGGGCTCCGCCGAGGCTGTCAAGCAGAGCCTGGAAAAGATCTCCAACGACGAAGTGCGGGTGCGGGTCATCCATGCCGGTGTCGGTGCCATCAGCAAGTCCGATGTGGACCTGGCCGATGCCTCCAACGCCATTATCATCGGCTTCAACGTGCGCCCCGACAACGTGGCCAAGGAAGAAGCCGCTGCCACCAAGGTGGAAATGCGCATGTACCGCGTCATCTACGACGCCATCAACGACGTGACCGACGCTATGAAGGGCATGCTGGCTCCCAAGTTCCGCGAGGTGTCTCTGGGCGAGCTGCAGGTCCGTCAGGTGTACAAGATCTCCAACGTGGGCACCGTTGCAGGCTGCCGTGTTACCAGCGGCAAGATCACCCGTGACAGCCAGGTCCGTGTGGTCCGTGACGGCATCGTCATTGCCGAGGACGAGATCGCATCCCTGAAGCGTTTCAAGGATGACGCCAAGGAAGTGGCCGAGGGCTACGAGTGCGGCGTGACCCTGGAGAAGTTTGCCGACGTCAAGGAAGGCGACGTGTACGAGGCCTTCAAGATGGAAGAGTACCGCGACTAAGTTTTAAATGATGCTCTCAACAAGCGCTCTTGCCTCTCCCTTTGGGAGAGGTGGCATTGCGGAGCAATGACGGAGAGGGCGAGGCTGCTGCAAAACATGAGCGACTTCGCCCTCTCAGTCACCTGCGGTGACAGCTCCCCCAAAGGGGGAGCCAAGACGTGGGAGCATATGATAAAGGAGAAACCGAATGTCTCAGAAAAATATGGGCCGTCTGGCGCAGGATATGAAGCGCGAGATCATTGCCATCATCGGGCGTCTGAAGGACCCGCGGCTGGAGGGCGGCCTGCTGACCGTCACCCGTCTGGACGTGACCCCTGACCTGGATGTGGCCAAGGTGTATGTGAGCGTGATGGGCCGCGCGGACGGCCCCAAGCCCGCCATCGAGGCGCTGAACCGCGCCGCCGGTCATGTGCGCACCGAAGTGAGCAAGAAGATGCACATCCGCAAAGCACCCCGGTTCATCTTTGTGGAGGACGACGGTGCCGCCTATGCAGCCCACATCAATGAGCTGCTGCGCAGCCTGAACGTCAGCGGTGAGGCCGAGGCACAGCCCGAAGCCGGGGAGACCGAGGAGTAAAACACACTTTACAGCCTTGCGGAAAGGATGGAACATCGGATGACGGAACCGTTGAGTGTGCAGCAGATGGCCCAGCGCCTGAAGTCTGCCGACAACATTTTGATCCTGTGCCACAAAAACCCGGACGGTGATACCGTCGGCTGCGGCAGCGCCCTGTATTATGCCCTGAAAGCTCTGGACAAGAATGCAGCGGTGCTCTGCTCCGACACGATCCCGGCCCGCTATGCCTTTACCAATGCGCACCTGTTCAAGGGCGAGTTCGAGCCGGAAACGGTGGTTGCCGTGGACGTGGCCGGGCTGCAGCTGTTTGGCGAGGGCAACGGCGTGCCCCGCTACAGCCGCCATGTCGATCTGTGCATCGACCACCACGCGGGCAACGGCGGCTATGCCGACTTTACCCTGCTGGACAGCACCGCGGCCGCAGCCGCAGAGCTGATGTACCGGGTCATTCTGGAAATGGGGGTGGACATCACCCCGCACATTGCCGACTGCCTGTACACCGGCGTGGCCACCGACACCGGATGCTTCCGGTTCTCGGCCACCACGGCCAACACCCACCTTGTGGCGGCAAAGCTCATCGAGGCGGGCTGCCATGTGGAAGAGCTGAACACCCTGCTGTTCGACACCAAGCCCCGGGCCCGCATGGAGGCCGAGCGCATCGCCCGCAACCATCTGGAATACTATCTGGACGGCCGCTGCGCCCTGATCTACCTCACCCGGGACGAGATCGAGCAGACCAGCGTGGACCCGGCAGACCTGGAAGAGCTGACCAGCCTGCCGATCAGCATCGAGGGCGTGAAGGTGGGCCTGACCCTGCGTCAGCAGCCCGGCGGCAGCTACCGCATCAGCGTGCGCACCGCCAAGGGCGTGGACGCCTGCGCCATTGCGCGGCGTCTGGGCGGCGGCGGCCACAACCGCGCTGCCGGATGCGAGCTGCTGGGCAACCTGGAAAACGCCAAGAATGCGATCCTGGCCGAGGTGGAAGCCGAGCTGGACGCACCGCAGGAGGACGCATAAATGCAGGGCATCCTGATCGTGGACAAGCCCATGGACTGGACCAGTTTTGATGTGGTGGCAAAGCTGCGCGGCGTGCTGGGCACCCGCAAGCTGGGCCACAGCGGCACGCTGGACCCCATGGCCACCGGCGTGCTGCCGGTGTTCTGCGGCGGTGCCAGCAAGGCCGTGGACCTGCAGCTGGATCATGACAAGGCTTACCGCGCCGTGCTGCGGCTGGGCCAGCGCACCGACACCGGCGACATTACCGGCACGGTGCTGGAAACGGCCCCCGTCACGGCAGGGGAGCGGGAACTGCAGGCCGTGCTGCCGCAGTTCGTGGGCAAACAGATGCAGGTGCCGCCCATGTACTCGGCGGTCAAGGTGGGCGGCCAGCCCCTTTACAAGCTGGCCCGCGAGGGCAAGACCGTGGAGCGCAGGGCCCGCCCCATCGAGATCTACAGCATCACCTACGGCGGCAGCCCCGCCGAAAACGAATATGTGCTGGAGGTGACCTGCTCCAAGGGCACCTACATCCGCACCCTGCTGGAGGACATTGCCGACGCACTGGGCCAGAAGGGCACCATGAGCGCCCTGCGGCGCACCTGCGCCGGGCTGTACACCGAGGCCGACGCCCACACGCTGGAAGAGATCCTTGCGGCGAAAGAGCAGGGGCCTGCGGCCCTGGAAGCGCTGATGCTGCCGGTGGAAAGCGTGTTCACCCCGCTGCCGCTGCTGGTGGTGGAGCCCTGGGTGGAACAGCACCTGTACAACGGCTGCCCCACCAGCCGCTACCCCGCAGCGGATGGCCGCTACCGGGTGCGCAATGCCGCCGGGCAGTTCCTGGGGCTGGCCAACATCACCGGGGGCGTGCTCCGGGTGGAAAAACTGTTCGTGGAACGGAATTGACAAGAAAAAAGGAAACCAATACCCATGCAGATCATTTCACAGTTCGTCCCGCTGCCGCTGGCAGACCCCGCACAGGGCACCGCCGTGGCCATGGGCTACTTCGACGGCATCCATATCGGCCACCGGGCCGTCATCGACGGTGCGGTGCAGTGGGCCAGAGCCCACGGGGCTGCCCCGGCGGTGTTTACCTTCCGGCTGCCGATGGACAACAAAATGAAGGGCAAGCGCCTGCTGTCCTCGGCGGACAAGCACGCGCTGATTGCCAGCCTGGGCGTGGAGTATTACCTCACGCCGGACTTTGAGGAGATCAAGGGCCTCAGCCCGGAACAGTTCGTGCGCGGCATCGTGGAAAACTGCCATGCAAAAGCCCTGTTCTGCGGCGAGAACTTCACCTTCGGGGCCAAGGCCGCCGGTACGCCGGAGCTGCTGCGCAAGCTGTGCGCTCCGCTGGGCGTGGAAGTGGTGGTGGTGCCCATGGCACAGTTTGAGGAAAAGCCGGTGTCCTCCACCCGCATCCGCACCGCGCTGGAGGGCGGCGACATCCCGGCGGCCAATGCCATGCTGGGCATGCCCTACGCCATCCGCTTTGCGGTGCAGCACGGCGCGGGCCTGGGCCACACGCTGGGGGTGCCCACCATCAACCAGCTGTACCCCCAGGGCTTCCAGATGCCCCGCAGCGGCATCTATATCACCCGCACGCTGGTGAACGGCACCTGGTATCCCTCGGCCACCGGTCTGGGCAGCCGCCCCACCGTGAACGACGACGCCACCAAGGTGACCTGCGAGACCTTCATCCCCGGCTTTTCCGGGGACCTGTACGGCACCGACCCGGTGGTGGAGTTCCACGCCTACCTGAGTCCCAGCAAGAAGTTCGATACGCTGGACGAGCTGCGGGACTGCATCAACAACGCCGCGCAGCGCGCACAGGAATATTTCAAGTAAAAAAGCAGGGAGCCTGTCCGGCTGGACAAGCTCCCTGCTTTTTTATGCGTTACTTGTACTGCTCTAAGTACTCCGCCACCGAGCGGCTCATCTCGCGGGCAAAGCCGGAGTCGTACTTGCGGTTGTGGAAGGCCGTGCACCACGCATCAAAACCGGAGGTGCTGGCCTTGTAGCCGAAGGCGTCGCGCAGCTCGGCACCGTCCATGGTGCGGTAGCCGTTTTCGTGCACGATATGCTCCATGGCGCAGCGCTGGGGCTTCGGGCGGTCCTTCTGCTGCTGGGTGGGCCAGCCGAACACCAGCATCACCGCTGGAAACACATAGTCCGGCAGGTGCAGCAGGCTGCGCTGGGTGTCGCAGTTTTCCATGATATCACCGATGTAGCACGAGCCGATGCCAAAGCTCTCGGCGGCCACCACGGCGTTCTGGGCGGCAATGGCGGTGTCGGTGACAGCCAGCATCAAATCGCCCACGCCCGGCGTGCGGGGTGTGCAGCCCGCTTCCTTGTAGGCGTCGTACCACTTGCGGCAGTCGGCGCAGAACACCAGCACCAGCGGGGCCTTGGCAATGAAAGGCTGATGGTCGCAGCTGTCGGCCAGCGCAGCCTTCAGGGCCGGGTCGGTGATGTCCAGAATGGTGTACAGCTGCTGGCAGCCCGCAGAGGGGGCCTGCGCGGCAGCTTCCAGAATAGCCTGCTTCATTCCGGCCGGGATGGCTTTTTCTTCAAACACCCGCACAGACTTGCGGGCATACAGGCTTTGCAGGATGGGATTGGTTTCGGGCATGGTGAGTACCTCCTAAAACTCCATCAGTCACGGCTCACGCCGTGCCAGCTCCCTCAAGGAGGGAGCCTTTGACAGGAGGGGAAACTTTATCGTGTTACAGCAAGGTTCATCGCCGCGCGAAAGCCTCCCTCTGAGAGGGAGGTGCCGAACGAAGTGAGGCGGAAGGAGTTTGGCGCGCAGCGCCTGAGAGGGGTCTTTTTTGGTTTTTATTCGTAATCAATGGGCAGGGTGGGCAGGCCATTGAGCTCCAGCCCGGCGGTGTGGCCCGCGATGTACTGGTAGTAGCCCTGTGCGGCGATCATGGCACCGTTGTCGCCGCAGAACTTCAGCTCCGGCAGGTAGACCTTGGCCCCCAGCTTCTGGGCACCGTCGTTCACCAGCTGGCGCAGACGGCCGTTTGCGGCCACACCGCCCGCCAGACACACCTGCTTTGCACCGGTGTCGGCGGCAGCCAGCAGCAGTTTTTCGGCCAGAATGCCCGCAATGCGCTCCTGGAAGCTGGCGGCAAGGTCCGGCACGTTGACCGCCTCGCCCTTCATCTGGGCCTTATTCACCTCGTTGAGTACGGCGGTTTTCAGGCCGGAGAAGCTCACGTTGTACTTGCCCTCCACATGGGGCACCGGCAGGCGGTAGGCCTTGGGGTCGCCGGTCTTGGCGGCGTTGGCCACACTCGGCCCGCCGGGGTAGGGCAGACCCAGGGTGCGGGCCACCTTGTCAAAGGCTTCTCCGGCGGCATCGTCCACCGTGTGGCCCAGAATGTGGTAGTGGGTGTAGTCCTGCACTTCCACGATGTGGCTATGCCCACCGGAGGCCACCAGGCAGAGGAACGGCGGTTTCAGCTCCGGGTGGGTCAGGTAGAGCGCGGCGATGTGGCCCCGCAGGTGGTGCACCGGCACCAGAGGCTTGCCCGCCGAGTAGGCCAGCCCCTTGGCAAAGTTCACGCCCACCAGCACCGCGCCGATGAGGCCCGGCGCAAAGGTGACGGCCACGGCGTCCACGTCGTCCATGGTCTTGCCTGCGTCCAGCAGGGCCTTTTTGACCGTGGCACTGATAAACTCACAGTGGCGGCGGCTGGCGATCTCCGGCACCACGCCGCCGTACAGGGCCTGTTCTTTCACGCTGGTGGAGATGACGTTGCTCAGCAGATGCCGGCCGTCCTCCACCAGGGCTGCGGCGGTCTCGTCGCAGGTGGATTCGATTCCTAAAACGATCATGTTCAATGGGCCTCCAGCCAGTTTTTGCCTGCGTGCACATCGGTGCTCAGGGGCACGGCGTACTGCACGCAGCCCTCCATCTCCTCCCGCAGGATCTGCGCAGCCTTTTCGGCTTCCGCTTCCGGGGCTTCCACGATCAGTTCGTCGTGGACGGTGAGGATCAGGCGGCTTTCCATTTTTTCGTCCCGCAGGCGCTTCCACACCCGCACCATGGCCAGCTTGATCACGTCGGCCGCCGTGCCCTGAATGGGGGTGTTGCGTGCCATGCGCTCCCCGCTGGAACGCACGTTGAAGTTGGAGCTTGCCAGCTCCGGCAGCGCCCGGCGGCGGCCGAACAGGGTGGACACATAGCCGTTCGTCTTGGCGTCGGCGATGGTCTTGTCCATATAGCCGCTCACATTGGGGAAGGCAGCCAGATAGTTTTTGAGGAAGGCGTCTGCTTCCTTGACGGTCACCCCGATGTCCTTGGCCAGGCTGTAGGCACCCTTGCCGTACATGATGCCAAAGTTGATGGCCTTGGCGCTGGAACGCAGCCGGGGCGTCACCTCGCTCTGGGGGATGCCGTAAATTTTGGCGGCGGTGCTGCGGTGGATGTCCTCCCCGTTCAGGAAGGCCTGCTGCATGTGTTCGTCCCCGGTGATGTGGGCCAGGATGCGCAGCTCGATCTGGCTGTAGTCGGCGTCCACCAGCACACAGCCCGGCTTTGCGATGAAGTAGGCCCGCAGCTGGCTGCCCAGCTCGGTGCGGATGGGGATGTTCTGCAGGTTGGGGTTGTCGGAGGAGAGCCGTCCGGTGCGGGCCTCGGTCTGGTTGAAGGTGGAGTGGATGCGCCCATCTTCGCCGATGACCTTGAGCAGGCCCTCCACATAGGTGGAGTTCAGCTTCTGGTACGCGCGGTACTGCAAAACGTCCTCTACCAGCGGGTACTCCCGCAGGCTCTCCAGCGTTTCGGCGTCGGTGGACCAGCCGCGCTGGGTCTTTTTGCCGTGGGGCAGGCCCATGGTGTCGAACAGCATCTCGCCCAGCTGCTTGGGGCTGTTGGGGTTGAAGCTGGTGCTGCCGGTCTCCATGTGGATGCGGGCCAGCACCTGTTCCAGCTCGGTGCGCATCCGCACGCCAAACTGATCGATGCCGTCCCGGTCCACCAGCACGCCGATGCGGGTCATGTCCGCCAGCACCTGCGCCAGCGGGAACTCAATGTCGTTGTACAGGGCATCCTCGCCGCAGGCGGTGATCTCGGCTTTCATTTTGGCAAACAGGTCGGCCAGACGTCCGGCATCCGGGTAGTCGGCGCAGGTGAAGGCCGCAGCGGCCTTGTAGCTGGGCACCAGCTCTCCCACCTGATACTTGGACGCCGAGGCATCCAGCAGGTAGGCGGCCAGCTTGCCGTCCCACCGGATGCTGCTGCCCCAGCCGCCTGCGGCCATGGCTCTGGCGTACAGGGGAGCCGAATTGAACACGTCCAGCGTGACGTCGGCATTGTCCAGCAGACGGAGCAGGTCGGCGTCCTCCAACGGGTAGACAGTGGTGTCCTGCACGGCGTACCAGCTCTCCGGCTGCAGCGTCACGTTGCGGGTGCCCTGCTTGCCCATCACGGCGGGGCGGGAGGCCACCAGATAGTGCCCGGACGGGGCAAGGGGCAGGGCGGCAAGCTCTGCCTCCGGCAGCTCCACGGCCTGCTCTTCCGGGGCGGCCTCCGGGGCCACACCGTCCAGCCCGAAGCGCGGGATCAGCGAGTGGATCTCCAGCTCCTGCAGCAGACGCACGGCGGCGGCCTTGTTGCCCTCGCCCACGGCGTAGCTGCCCTCGGCCGTGTCGATGGGCGCATCGGTGCGGATGGTGCCCAGCGTGTGGCTCAGCTCGGCCATGGGCTTGTCCTCCATGAGGTGCTCCCGCTGCTTGGGCTTGATGCGCTTGTCGTCGAGGTTGGCGTACACGCCCTCCAGCGAGCCGAAGGTCTGCACCAGGCTCAGGGCGGTCTTTTCGCCGATGCCCTTCACGCCGGGGATGTTGTCGGAGGTGTCGCCCATCAGGCTCTTCACCTCAATGAGCTGCCGGGGCGCAATGCCGTATTTTTCGTGGATGGCGTCCACGTCTATGGTCACGGTCTTGCTGCGGCCCATCACGGTGGCGGCCAGCAGCACCGTGGTGGTGTCGCTCACCAGCTGCAGGCTGTCGCGGTCTCCGGTGGCCAGGAAGCAGTCATCCTGCCGGGCGGCGCAGGCAGCGGCCAGCGTGCCCAGGATGTCGTCGGCCTCCCAGCCCTCGGCGGTGACGGTGCGGTAGCCCAGGTCTGCCAGCAGCTCCTTGAGCACCGGAATCTGCTGGGCCAGCTCCTCCGGCATGCCGTGGCGGGTGGCCTTGTAGCCGTCGTACATCTTGTGGCGGAAGGTGGGAGCCTTCAGGTCAAAGGCCACAGCCACCTCGTCGGGCTCGCACTCCTTGAGCAGGGAGAGCAAGATATTCAAAAAGCCGTAAATCGCATTGGTATAGCGGCCGTCCTTGGTGGTCAGCAGCTTGATGCCAAAAAAGGCGCGGTTGGCAATGCTGTTGCCGTCAATGACCAGTAAGCGCATAGCATACAGTCCTCCGTTCCATAATTTCACATCCTATAGTATAGCACAAAAGAATGAGAAGGAAAAGAAGCCGTTCCACCGGGGGCGGCCCCGACAGAACGGCTTCTTTTTCACGCCTCGGTGCGGATGGCGCTTACCGGGCAGGCGTTGGCGGCGTCCACCGCTTGGGGCACTTCCTCCGGCGGGATGGGGCCGGGCTCGGCCACGGCCAGCACGCCCTCCATGTGGAATACGGCGGGGCACAGCCCGGCGCACTGGGTGCAGCCGATGCACAGGTCCGGGTCAACGAATGCGATCATAAAATCTGCCTCCTTCGGATGATGTCTGCTGCC
>ENA-UEQN01003037-UEQN01003037.1-human-gut-metagenome-genome-assembly--contig:-NODE-3037-length-10871-cov-3.836483_pt1 | contig 10871 bp, 10 predicted proteins | sample MGYA00242940_ERZ507944 | MGnify/ENA primary metagenome ERZ507944 (study PRJEB26167, sample SAMN06115449) | human gut metagenome | host: Homo sapiens | place: China:Fujian | collected 2015-08-20...
CGCATCGACATGACCGAGTACATGGAGAAATTCTCCGTCTCGCGTCTGATCGGCGCGCCTCCCGGATACGTCGGCTATGAGGAAGGCGGCCAGTTGACCGAGGCCGTCCGCCGCCGCCCGTACAGCGTCGTCCTGTTCGACGAGATCGAAAAGGCGCACCCGGATGTGTTCAACATCCTGCTGCAAGTGCTCGACGACGGCCGCATCACCGACTCGCAGGGACGCACGGTCGACTTCAAGAACACGATCCTGATTCTGACCTCGAACCTCGGCTCGCAGGCGCTGCTGGACGGCATCGACGAGCACGGCGAGATCAGCGAAGCGGCCAAGGATGAGGTTCGCGCGCAGCTGCGCCGCTCGTTCCGCCCCGAGTTCCTGAACCGGCTCGACGAGATCGTTTTCTACAAGCCGCTGACGAAGGAGAACATCACCGGCATCATTGACCTGCAAATTGCCGCGCTGAACAAACGGCTCGAGGACAAGCAGCTCCACTGTGAGCTGACGCCCGAGGCCAAGCAGTTCATCATCGACGCGGCCTACGATCCGCAGTTCGGCGCGCGTCCGCTGCGCCGCTACGTGCAGCACACGGTGGAGACGCTGCTGGCAAAGCGCATTTTGCGCGGCGACGTCATCCCCGGCCAGCCGCTCACCTGCGGCGTCGAGAACGGCGAACTCTTCATCCGCTGAGCGCCAGAACAAAATCCAACGCAAATGAACAGAACCGGTAAAGCGGAATAATGGACAAAATCCCCCCTGATGTCGGATCATCACCACATCAGGGGGGATTCATTTTGTTTAGACCGCGAGGGCGCGGTAGACGTCAAGGATCCGCGTGGACAGCGGATGATCGGCGGCGAGGCCGGAATACTGCTCCAGCGCAGCGGCAGCGCCTTGCTCCGCGATCGTCTTTTGCAGCTCCACGCTCTGCGGATCTTCCGCATTGTCGTAGCGCAGTGCCGCTGCCGCGCCGAAAATCAGCTGATCGACCGGCAGACCAAAATTATATGCGGTCAACAGAGGGCTAATGAGCCGATCGGAAGCGGCCAGCTTTCGGATGGGCTCGCGGCCCACACGCGCCACTTCATCCTGCAAATACGGGTTATGGAAGCGGGCAAAAATGCGGTCGATGTACGCCTGATGTTTCTGCTCGTCCATCGAGAACTTTTTCACCAGCCCCGCGCCGCTCTGCTGCATCGCGCGGTACACGATCGGACCAATGACCGGATCGCTCACGCTGTCGAGGATCGTGTGATGGCCGCGCAGGCAGCCGAGATACGCACAGATCGCGTGGCCGCTGTTCAGCGTGAAGAGCTTGCGCTCGATGTAGGCCGAGAGGTCGTCCACGACGCTCATGCCGTCGATTTGCGGCAGCTCGCCCTTCCAGCCGGAGCGTTCCACGTCCCACTCGGAAAATTCCTCGACTGCAACGTCTAGCGGCGCAGCAAAGTCCATCTTCGGCACGATGCGGTCGACCGCGCAGTCGGCAAAACCGACGTTTGCATCGGCAAACGCTTTCGTCTCGTCGTCCAGCAGCGCATAGACTGCGTTTTTCAGCTGGCTCGTAGCCCGGACGGCGTTTTCACACGCGACGATGTTCAGCGGCGCGGCATTGCCCGCTGCCTTCCGCGCGGCGATGCCGGCGGCGATGGGCTTCGCGACGATGGGCAGGATGCGCAGGCCGACGGCGGTCGTGACCAGCTCGGCGGTTTTCAGCGCCTCGGCCAGCTCCGGGCCGGCGGAGCTGATGCCGTCAATGTTCGTGATGGTGAACGCGGCGGGGTTCCGGTCCTGAATATGGACGGTGTAGCGGCCCTCGGCGTTGATGGCGTCAATGAGGGTCATATTGACGTCGGCAAACGTGACATGGTAGCCGCTGCGCGACAGGATCGCGCCGATAAATCCGCGGCCAATGTTGCCCGCCCCGATCATAATTGCCTGTTTCATATTGTGCCTCCTGTTTCAAAACGATCTATGTTACAACATATTCAAAGTCCGATGTACGCCGCCGCAAGGTTCAGCACCCCGGCCAGCACCATAACGGCGATGGGGTTTAATTTTGTCTTGCGCAGCAGCAAAAAGCAGAGCGCAAAAATCCCCACCATGAGAAAATTCGTGCTTGCGAGTACCACCGTGCGCCCACCCCAGAAGGCGCTCATCAAAATCGTGACGCCTGCCGACGCGATCATCGCCACGACCGCCGGGCGCAGCGAACCCAGTACGCTTTGCAGCACCGAAAGATTGCGGTATTTGAGATAGAGCTTCGCGATCAGCGTCACCAGAATACACGCGGGAAGAATGCAGCCTGCGGTTGCGACCAGCGCGCCGGGCACGCCGCCGATCTTCGTGCCGACAAATGTCGCCGCGTTGACTGCGATCGGCCCCGGCGTCATTTCTGCGATCGTGACCAGATTGGCAAACTCGGTCATCGTGAGCCAGCTGTGGCTCGTGACGATCTGCGACTCGATCAGCGGCATGGCCGCGTAGCCGCCGCCGAAGCTGAGCGCGCCGATCTGCAAAAAGCTCAAAAACAGCTGCCAGTAGATCATGCCTTCTTCCTCCTCGCAAGCAGCGTCCGCAAAACGCCAAGGCCGATGCAGACGAGGATGATATACACCACGTTCACGCGGAACACGCACACGGCGACAAACGCCGCCAGCATGATGACGATGGATGCGGCATCCTTCTGCTTCACGACCGAGCCGCCCATGTCCCACACGACGGATGCGATCACCGCGCCGACGCCGGCCTGCATCCCGGAGAGCAGCTTGCTGATGATGAAATTATCACGAAACAGCTCGTAAAAATACGAGATCACCGAGATAATGACAAACGGAGGGATGATCGTCGCCACGATTGCAACCAGAGCGCCGATCAGCCCCGCCAGCTTATACCCCACAACGATCGCGCCGTTGACCGCGATGGCGCCAGGCGCAGACTGTGCGATCGCAATGAGATCGAGCATCTCATCTTCCTTGATCCAGTGCAGCTGATCGACAAATTTTTCCTTCATCAGCGTCACGATCACATAGCCGCCGCCAAATGTAAACGCGCTTAAATACAACGTCGAGAAAAACAGCTTCCTCAAAACCTTTCCTTTTTCACGCATCATATCACCTCCGCTCCAGTATAACCGCCCTTGACACATTTGTAAAATAGTATTATGATATGAAAAACATAACAAATTTGTTATAAACCATGGAGGAAATTATGACACTGCGGCATATGCGGATCCTGGTTGCTGTTTTTCATCAGGGAAGCGTCACCAAAGCGGCGCAGGCGCTGCACCTGGCCCAGCCGTCGGTCAGTCTGGCGCTGCGCGAGTTGGAGGATTACTACGGCGTCGCGCTTTTTACGCGCACAGGACGCCAACTGCTGCCGACGGTCTGCGGGCAGTCGTTTTACGACTATGCGGTTCATGTCGTCTCTCTGGTCGATGAGATGGAGACGCAGATGCGAAACTGGGACACACTGGGTACCGTGCGCATCGGCTCGACCATCACCATCGGTACCCATCTGCTGCCGGGGCTGGTTCGCCAGCTGCAGACCGAATTTCCGGATCTGAAAATTGAGGTCAAGGTCTGCCGGGCCAGTCAGGTGGAGCAGCTGATCTTGGACAATGACATCGATCTCGGCCTCATGGAGATGCAGCCCGAACATCCGAAGCTGTATGCCGAGCCGTTTCTGCACGATGAGTTGCAGGCGATCGTGCCGCCGCAGCATGCGCTCGCCGCAAGGGAGAACGTCACCTTCGCGGAATTGGCAGACTATCCGTTCCTGATGCGCGAACCGGGCAGCGCCGGACGAAAGATCGTCGAGGCATGTCTGGCGCTGAACCATCTGCCCTGCCGCCCCGCATGGGAGAGCATGAGCACGCAGGCCATTGTCAGCGCCGTCGCCGAGGGACTGGGCGTTGCGGTGCTCCCGCAGCTCCTGGTCGAGCGGGACGCGCGGGAGGGCCGCGTCGTCATGCTGCCGTTCCGCGAACCGTTTTGCAGATACCTGTATGGGGTCTATCATGAAAAGAAGCATCTTTCCAAAAGCATGCGCCGCTTTCTGGAGCTGTGTCAGGCGCTTGGAACGCCGGCGCCGGTGGGGCAGACGCCCGGGAGGATAGAATGAAAAATTATTCGATCATGCTCAAACCGGCTTCTTCGCTGTGCGATCTCCGGTGCCGCTACTGCTTTTACGCCGATGTCGCAGCGCGGCGCAGCGTCCGCTCCTTTGGTATGATGCAGGACAGCGTCCTGCGGCGGATCATGGAAAACATTGCGCGCAGCGTCGCGCCGGGCGACCATATCACGCTGATGTTTCAGGGCGGAGAACCGATGCTCGCAGGGCTGGACTTTTTCCGTACGCTGACCGAGATCGCGGACAGCTGGCCGTCGGGGATCTCGGTCAGCTATGCGCTGCAGACGAATGCCATGCATCTGGACGAGGCGTGGTGCCTGTTCCTGAAGAAGCATGAGTTTCTGGTCGGCGTCTCGCACGACCTGCTTGCAGCGCAGCACAACGCCGCACGGGTGGACGCCTCCGGCGCACCGACCATGCAGCGCGTGGAACGATCGATCTCCCTGCTGCGAAAGCACGACATCGCGTTTAATGTGCTCTGTACGCTGACGAACCCGCTTGCCCGCCACCCGCAGCAGGTTTGGAAGCGGATCGTACAGCTGAATCTCCCGTATGTGCAGTTCACGCCGTGTCTGGGATTTCTGGAGCAAACGGAAAAAAGCCCATGGGCGATCACGCCGGAGCGTTTTGCGAGCTTTTACAATGGGCTCTTTCGGCTCTGGCTGGCAGATCTCCGCGCCGGACGCTGCCGCAGCATCAAACTGTTTGATGATGTACTCGGTGCGTTGGCATTTGGCATCTCCGGCGCATGCGGTATGGGCGGCCGCTGCCATCCGCAGCTTGTGGTCGAGGCGGACGGCACGGTCTATCCCTGTGATTTTTACTGTCTGGATGAATATGCGCTTGGAAGTTTGGCGGAGATGACCATTCCCCAGCTTTTGCAGCAGCCCGCCGTGACCAGATTTCTCTCGCGCAGCCAGACGCTGCCCATGCGCTGCTCCGGCTGTCGATGGAAGGAATTCTGCGGCGGCGGCTGTGAACGGATGCGGCGCGGCGTGTGCTGCACGGCGGACGACACGTTCTGCGGTTATGAGAGCTTTTTGGAAGAAAACCAGAACGAGCTTCTGGCGCTTACCCGTTCGATGCAGGATAATCGCTCCTGGATCCACGGAATATCGCCGTTCCGGCAAGACCGCGCTTGACAGAACGACTTTTTTGCCGCATAATTTTTAGTAGATCTGTGCGCACCGACTCCAATCCACAGCAGCTTCGCACGCATACCGGTAGCGCGTTTCACGCAAAGGAGGATCGCCATGGAGAAAATCACAGCCGAAACCATGCGCAGCTATAACCGGCGCCAGATTTTCAACCATATCTATTTCAACAAACGCAGCTCCCGGCAGGAGATCGCCGACACGCTCCATCTGAGCCTGACCACGGTCACGCAGAATCTCAAGATGCTCGAAGAGGAAAACCTCATCGAGCGCAGCGGATATTTCCAATCCACGGGCGGACGAAAGTGCGTTGCATACAGCTGTGTCAGCATGTATAAGATCTCCATCGGCGCACACATCACCGCGCACCATCTGCGCCTCGTCGCCGTCGACATGTATGGAAACATCTTCAAGCGCCGGCGGATCACGGAAAACTACTGCCACAGCCGCGAATACTATCAGCAGTTCGGCGCGCATATTGACACGTTTATCAGGTCCCTGAACATCTCTCCCAAACGCGTCCTCGGCGTGGGCATCGCGCTGACCGCGCTGCTCTCCAAAGACCGGCAGCACATCGCCAAGAGCGTCCTGCTCGGCACGACGGAGGCGCAGCTCGCAGACTTCAAAGAATTTCTCTCCTATCCCTGCCAGCTGTTCCACGACAGCGAAGCCGCGGCCGACGCCGAGCTCTGGTTCTCTCCGGGCATTACCGACGCGCTCTATCTCGGCCTGAACCACCACCTGAACGGCATGCTCATCATGAATCGGAAGATCCACGCCGGCAAGGAATACAGCGGCGGCCTTGTGGAGCATATCACGCTTTATCCCGGCGGGCGCAAATGCTACTGCGGAAAGCAGGGCTGCTTCAGCGCCTACTGCTCCGGACATCTCCTTGTGGACGATCAGACGCGCGATTATGAGCACTTCTTCCAGCTCCTGCGCAGCGGCAGCCGCGAGGAATCGGAGAAATGGCAGCTGTTTTTGGAGGATCTGTCCGTCGCCATCGGCAGTCTCAGCGCGCTGCTCGACTGCGATATCATCCTCGGCGGTACCATCGGCGCCTACATGATCGAGGACGACCGAAGGCGCTTACAGCAGCTGGTTCGCAGCAATTATCACTATGCCCCATCCTCCGATTTTATCTGTCTGGGCTATAAGGATGTGGACATCTGCGCCTGCGGCGCAGCGATATCATATGTCGATGAATTTGTCAAAAGTCTATAAAACAAGCCTGTGAAATATAACGGAACGGAAGGATTCTTTTGCATTCTTCCGTTCCGTTATATTTCACAATTTTTTCCTGAATAATCGGCATACACGATAGTTAACAGGCAAAATATTTGATGCTATGCTAAATACAACTTATGAACAGTGACTGGTCGAAAGCATTGTTCAAAGCAAATTAAGAAGGGAAGTATTACCAAATAAAAAAACATATCGCACTGTTCCTTGTGGTTGCCATGCTTTTGGCCCTCTGCGCCTGCACCTCGCAGCCGGCAAAGGACACCACGTCTGAGCAGACCACCGCTGATGCCAGCAGCAACAGCGACGCCGCCAACACCGACGACAGCACCGAAACCGCCGTGCCCTCCGGCGAGACCGTTACCATCCGCGTTTCCGGCCTCAACCAGCAGCTCAGCCTCCCGCTGTGGTACATCCACGAGCAGGGCTGGGACGTTGAAAACGGCTTCAACCTTGAGCTGACCGTTTTCGCGCAGGGCTCCGGCATCAACGAAGCGCTCGGCTCCGGCCTTGTCGACGTGTTCACCATCGGCGCCGCCGGCATCTCCTCCTGCTCTGTCTACGACGCGGTCTACCTCTATTCCCATGAGGACTCCGGCGCCGGCCAGAACTTTGTCGTCCGCGCCGACAGCGACATCGCGCAGGTCAAGGGCGAGCTCGCCGACTATCCCGAAGTGTACGGCAGCGCCGACACCCTGAGAGGCAAGAAGTTCCTGCTCCCGATGGGCACCGCCGCGCAGATCCTCGCCGACGTGTACCTGCAGCAGTTCGGCCTGACGGAGGACGACGTGACCCTCGTCAACATGAATGACGACTCGGCCTATCAGGCGTTTGTCTCCGGCGAAGCCGATCTCGCCAAGACCTCCTACCCCACCACTGACAACTATGACCCTGAAAAGTACGTCACTGCCTGCGGCATGGCAACGCTCGGCGTTCCGTATTACGACAACGTCCTCTGCTCCCGCGCATTCTTTGAGGACGCTTCCAAGCACGACGCGCTGGTCAGCTTCATCGTTCAGATGATCCGCACCGCCGAAACCTTCCAGGACGACGACGTTCTGATGCAGGCGATGCTCGACTACTATGAGTTCTGCGGTGTCAGCGTTGACGCTGAGGCGATCCGTCATCAGGTCCTCGAGCGCCCCTACTTCACCTATGAGCAGCTCAAGACCACCGACACCTCCGCTTCCTTCAAGCTCCTTGCCGACTTCTATGAGCAAGTCGAGAACATCACCACGGAAGATCATGATAAGGTCATGAACAACATGGACACCACCATCCTCGCCGAGGCTCTGGATGCCTACGCTGCACAGTACGTGAAATAAACTTGGGCTTGAGTAAATGAAGCTGCGGGAGATCGCAGCTTCATTTATTCAGCCAGAGATGGAGGATATTATGACTTTACAGCAGAAAAAAGAGCGGGCCATCAGGCTCAAGCTCATATCCGCGCTTTCGTTGTGCCTCTTCTTCCTTTTGTGGTACCTCGTCACGGACGTGCTCAAGCTTGCTCCCGCGACCCCCTTTCCCTCTCCGGTCACCGCACTGGAAACCGGCATTGCAAAATGGACTACGAAAAAGCCGGATGGGGCTACGCTCCCCACCCACATCTTCTCCAGCCTGCGCGTCTCCCTGCTGGGCTTCTGCTTCGGCGCGTGTATCGGCGTGCCGCTCGGCGTCGTGATGGCCTGGTGGGAACCCATGGACACGACGCTCCGCCCCGTGTTTGACTTTATTCGGAATATTCCGCCGATCGCCTGGATCCCGATCATGATCATCCTTCTGGGCATCGGCGTTGTGGCAAAGGCAGCCATTGTGTTTCTTTCCGCGTTCATTCCCTGCGTCGTCAACTCTTATACCGGCATCAAATCCGTCAAAAAGGTACATATCTGGGTCGGCCAGACCTTTGGCGCATCCAAGCTCCGCATCCTGTTCAAGGTCGCGATCCCGTCCGCGCTGCCGCATATCTTCACCGGCCTGAAAGTCTCGCTGAACTCCTCCTGGGGCTGCCTGGTCGCGGCGGAAATGCTCGGCTCCGACAGCGGTCTGGGCTATATGATCCAGATCGGCCGCCTGCTCTGCCGCGCGGACATCATCATCGTCGGCATGATCGTCATCGGCGTCTGCGGCACCATTCTCTCCGCGCTTCTCGATCTTCTGGAGCGTGCGCTTGTGAAAGGGGATGTCTGAGATGAACAAAAAGCTGAGAACCTTTGTGTATCCCGTCTGCGCGTTTATCGTGCTGCTTCTGCTCTGGCAGGTCTGCGTGATGCTGAGCACGTCCGAGATCGCCTTCCCCACGCCGGTCGCGGTCTTTAAAGAGTTCTTCTACATCCTCACCCACAAGGTCGGCAACTACTACACCGTCGTCGGCCACGTCCTGTGGAGCCTGAGCCGCGTTCTGGTCGGCTTCTCCATTGCCGCCGTGCTCGGTATCATCCTCGGCCTGACGATGGGCTGGTTCGACTATGTGCGTGCCGTCATGATGCCGATCTTCAACCTCCTGCGCCCCATCGCGCCGCTGGCATGGATCCCGCTGGCCATCCTGTGGTTCGGCATCGGGGAAAAGTACAAGTACTTCCTGATCTTCATCGCCGCCTTCGTTCCGTTCACGCTCAACGCTTTCGCCGGCGCGAGCCACGTGGACAAGCAGCTGGTCGGCGCGGCAAGAATGCTGGGCGCTTCCAAATCGCAGCTGTTCTTTGAGATCGTCGTGCCCGCCGCTGTCCCCTCCATCTTCTCCGGTGCGCAGGTCGCCCTGTCCAACTCCTGGATGACGATGCTCGCCGCCGAAATGGTCTGCGCGACCGAGGGCGTCGGCTGGATCATCATCGCCGGACAGAGCGTAAACGACATGACGCAGATGATCGCCGGTATGCTCGCGATCGGGATCGTGGGGCTGTTGCTGGCCATTGGAATGAGAAAGTTGGAAGAGAGGTGCCTCATATGGAACAATCAAGGAAAATAAAGCTGTCCTGCAAAGGACTCGGCAAGACCTTCAAAACGCCGAAGGGCGATTTCGAGGTGCTTCGCGATCTGACGTTCGATGTATATGAAAACGAATTTCTCGTCATCTTCGGGCCGGGTCAGTGCGGCAAGACCACGCTGCTCAATATGCTGGCCGGTCTGGAACCCAGCGACGGCACGGTTTTCCACAACGGCAAAACCGTTGAAATGCCTGAACCGTCGAGAGCCATGGTGTATCAGACGATGGCCCTGTTCCCCTGGATGACGGTCATGGACAATGTCGCCTTCAGCCAGAAGGTCAAAAAGATCCCCAAAAAGGAGCGCGCCCAGATCGCGCAGAAGTTCATTGATCTGGTCGGCCTCACCGGCTTTGAAAAGAGCTTTCCCATCCAGCTCTCCGGCGGTATGAAGCAGCGCGTCGGCATCGCCAGAGCGTATTGCAGCGATCCTGATGTGCTCCTGATGGACGAGCCGTTCGGCCATCTCGACGCGCAGACCCGCTATATGATGCAGGAATCCATCGAGGAGATCTGGGAAAAGGAAAAGCGCACGGTCGTCTTTGTTACGAACAACATCGAAGAGGCGCTCTACTTTGCCGACCGCATCATCCTGCTCAGCGACTGCCCGAGCCAGATCCGTGCGGAATATAAGATCGATCTCCCGCGCCCGCGCGATCTTGTGTCGCCTGAATTTATGCGCCTGCGCAAGGAGATCACCGAGCGCATGAACAGCGCCGTTTATTAAGGAGCATGGATATGGAAAATAGAAAAGTCAAAGTCAAGGTCACCCACCTGACCAAGAAATTCGGCGACCTGCTTGTTTTGAACGACGTTTCCTTTGACGTGTACGACGGCGAGTTCCTGTGCATCGTCGGCCCGACGGGCTGCGGCAAAACCACGCTTATTAACCTGCTCATGCGTTTCTATGACGTGAATTCGGGCGAAATTACCATTGACGGAGTGGAAACCCGTTCCATGCCCCGCCATGAGCTGCGCAAAAAATTCGGCATGGTTCTTCAGGAAACATGGCTTCAGGCGGGAACCGTTCGGCAAAACATTGCAATGGGCAGGCCGCAGGCAGCGGAAAACGAAATCATCGCCGCCGCAAAGGCCTGTCACGCGCACGGGTTCATAATGCGTCTTCCGAAAGGTTACGACACCGTACTTGACGAAGCGGGCGGCAGCCTTTCCCAAGGGCAAAAGCAGCTCCTCTGCATTGCGCGCGTTATGCTTTTGAATCCCCCGATGCTGATTCTTGACGAGGCTACCTCTTCCATTGATACGCGCACGGAGCTTCTCGTCCAGGATGCTTTTGCAAAGCTTATGCGCGGCCGAACAAGCTTTATCGTTGCGCACAGGCTTTCAACCGTTCGCGAAGCGGATA
>ENA-UEQN01003043-UEQN01003043.1-human-gut-metagenome-genome-assembly--contig:-NODE-3043-length-10863-cov-3.177638_pt1 | contig 10863 bp, 6 predicted proteins | sample MGYA00242940_ERZ507944 | MGnify/ENA primary metagenome ERZ507944 (study PRJEB26167, sample SAMN06115449) | human gut metagenome | host: Homo sapiens | place: China:Fujian | collected 2015-08-20...
CCGGGAAAAGCAATTTGTCCGCCATGATATTTTCCCCGGTTTACCCGTTTGATGAGAGGAAGGGCCAATTCGTTTTCAAAAGGAACGATTAAGGCAAGGATGGCACTATTGACAGGAGGACAGGGATGTACGCCTTCGATTCCTTCGATATACTTCGGGCGAGGAGCCATGAGAGCATGTGCTTTTTCTCCGGGAAGGACATTATATAAAGCAGTTCTGATTTTTCTGGTTTTCATATTTCTATTACTGATTTGACAAAGATAAGAAATAAAGATATAAGAAAATACAAAATTATAAATAAAAATAATGGCGATTTAAATAAAAAAGACTTATCTTTAACCTGTTAAACGATAGCTTGGTGAAATAAATATGAAAATTATTCCAATTTTATATGGATATAATGAAAAATTGTCCTATCTTTGTAATGCCAATATATTTTACAAAGCAGCTTAGGACTGTTGATTAACGTAGCAGGCATTCGGTTGCCTGCTGCTTTAAATATTCGGTTCTTGGCTGATGGGGCAGGTGAAAAACCTGGTAATTTTTTGTAAAATATTATTGGCACCCCATCAGTTCAAGGGCCGATTTTTTATGTGTATATATTCCAGATTTGGATGATATAGAGATTTGACGGTGTAAAATTTCTCTAATTAAAAACTTAACGGTTATGAAGACAATTCCAATGGTACCAGCTTGTCAGAACATGGAAGAACTCCACAAGCTAACAGATCTTATTTGTGAGTATATTCATCCTCAGATGGTTATTTTGTTCGGTTATTATGCAGGTATGGACTTTCATAACGCTTTGAAAGGGTATGAAATACTTGTTATCATGGAGGAAAAACCGACGCTGACGGTTAGGGAGTTGGTCGGATATTTAAAGACTCATTATCCGCTTGATAACCGGAAGGAGAAGAATCTGTCCCTTCATATTTTTACAGCTGAATTTATTCATCATCGCACTTCTTTAAGTTATTTTTTCTATGCAATTAGAAAAGAGGGGATCTTGTTGTATGAGAGTGAAAATTGTATTTTAAAAGAGTCTGTCGCTTATAAACCGACCCGTTCTTATCAGCAAATTGTCGGCCTTTCCGATCAGTGTCTGGCCTTAGGAAGAGCTTTTCTGCAAGATGCACAGCGACATATCGACGGTGGTATTCCCCGTTTAGCCGCTTATTATTTGTATCAGGCTGTCGTCCAATTTCTTCGGGCCGGAAATATGGTACATTATGGCTTTCTGGCCGAAGGGAGAGAAGATCTGGTGACGACTTACCTGAAAATCAGATACTGTACGAAAGAAATTGCTGCCTTGTGGTATGGAGACGGACAATTGGCCGAATGGACTTTATTCGGACGCTTGCAATCTTTTAGTTATAAAACCCGCTTCAGCTATCCGTATACCGTCAACTCCGATCTGTTGACCCGCTGTCTGACTTTTACCTGCAAAACAGAGAAAGTAATCAAAAAATTTTGTAAGGAAAGGATCAAATTCTTAGAGACCTTATCGAAATCCCGCGAGAATTCCCAGGAAGAGAAAAGTGACTTATCGAAGGAGTGAAGACTTGATCGGGACGATAAGATTTAGTTTATAAATCATTTGAACTGAGGTCCTGGCGGATTGGCGGATTTTCGGTTCTGACTTTCAATCCTGAACCTGGTTCCGCCAATCAGCAAGGCACTCGTCGGTTAACCGAAGGTTAGCCTTATCTTTTTCTAGCTTTGCCAGAAAATGACTTATGACTCATTGTTTCTTCATCAATCTGAGGATTTCACCGATCCACAGTACCAGCGAAGTCAAACCGACAATGATCCCCCAGTCTTTCCAACTTAAAGGAACGGTACGGAATACCTCTCCTCCGAATTGTACAATCAAATACTGCCCGATGGGAATGATAAACATAACGATCAGGAAACCGGTACTGTCCTTTAAATTCTTGAATGCAGAGCCATGAGAAAGAAAAGCTTTCGCATTGAACATATTCCAGAACTGTAGCATCACAAAAGTTGTGAAAAATACAGACAGATCGTGTCGGGACATGACTCCGTCGTTTATGGTAAACCAATACATCAGGCCGAGCAGCAATACCGTAAACGAAAGTCCTATCCCCAGGATGTAATTCCGCATCTTGGGACTGATGATAAAATCTGTCGATTTGCGGGGCATTTCATTCATTACTTTGGGGTTGGGAGGGAGAGAAGCCAGGGCAGCTGCTGCGAATGTATCAATGATCATGTTCACCCATAACATTTGAGTTACAGTCAAGGGTAATTCCCGGCCGAACATTGAACCGATCAGTACAATCAGCAAAGCCGATAAGTTGATCGTCAGCTGAAACAGTATAAAACGTTGGATATTGTGATAAAGCGAACGTCCCCACATTACGGCTGTGGCAATACTGTTGAACGAATCATCCAATAAAGTAATATCACTGGCTTCCTTAGCCACCGAGGTTCCGGAGCCCATGGAAAGTCCCACATCGGCATGATTCAATGCCGGTGCATCATTTGTACCGTCCCCGGTTACAGCTACGACTGCTCCCGATTGTTTCAGCAGTTCGACCAGACGTTGTTTGTCGGTAGGGCGGGCACGACACATTATTTTGAGTTTCAAAACCCGTTTCGCCGCTTCTTCGTCCGGCAATTTTTCAAAGTCGACTCCGGTGATAATCTGTTCCTCCGAATCTTCGGATTTCCAAATACCGATCTGCCGTCCGATTTCCCGGGCGGTTGCCGGAGTATCTCCGGTGACAATCTTTACATCGATTCCCGCATTCAAACATTTGGCTACTGCAGCGGGGACATCCGGACGTACCGGATCGGAAATCGCCGCAATTCCTAAAAAGATAAAATCTTCCTGAGCGATAGCTTCGATCTCGCCTTCTGAAGCAGAATCTACTAGCTTATAGGCAAATCCCAATGTACGCATCGCCTGATTCTGAAAGTCCAGCAATTCTTTTTCTACAGTAGCATGATATTCTTGTGCAGGAACTAAACCTGCGGGGGTTTCTACCTGTTTACATTTGGCGAATACAATTTCGGGAGCTCCCTTCAGATAGAGAATAAGCTTTCCCTCCAGCACGGAGCGGACCAGGGTTGCCATGTATTTCCGTTCGGTAGAAAAGGTCAATTGTTCCAAAATTTCAGTATTATCCCGGTAATCCATATAATTGACCTTCTGCTGATGCAGCCAAAGTAATAAAGCGGCTTCGGTCGGATTTCCCAAGGTCTTGATCTGATCGTTACCGTATTCCAGATAGGCCGTTGAATTGATGGAAATCCCTTCCTTGATCAATACCTGAAGGCGATTATCCTGTTGCAGTTCTTGGTCCGGCAAACCGTAAAACCGGGTTTGATAAACCTGCATTTGATTTTGAGTCAGGGTTCCTGTCTTATCTGTACAGATAACGGTTGTGGCTCCCATCGTTTCGCAGGCATGCATCTTACGTACCAAATTGTTCGTCTTTAGCATTTTACGCATGCTTAATGCAAGACTTAGTGTAACACTCATCGGTAAGCCTTCCGGGACGGATACAACGATAAGAGTGACTGCAACCATGAAATATTTCAAAATCCTTCCTGCCGTTTCTAAAGTGAAGATCGTATCGGCAGTGAAAATTCCGGCTATAATATCTTTTGTAAGTAATCCGACAAAAGTAACCCCGGCAACTGTAAAACCGATAATACTGATAAACTTGGCCAGGCCTTCCAGTTGTTTGCTGAGCGGAGTTTTATCGTGATTGATCTCTGTAGATTTTTGGGCCACTTTTCCGAATTCTGTAGCGTCACCTACTTTTTCTACTTTGTAGACACAATGCCCGTTGACTATAGTGGTACCCCTCATGATTTTGTTGGAAGGGTAGGTAGCCTCCGGATCGAAATCGGCAGGATCGGTAGTCTTATCGATGACCGGTTCGCCCGTTAGGGTAGATTCGTTCACTTGCAAAGAAATAGCTTCGATCAATTCTCCGTCAGCGGGAATTTCTTCTCCGGTCTCAAGTACGACAATATCGCCGACTACAATTTCACGTTTAGGTATTTCGTGTATGTTTCCATTGCGAAGAACCTTTATGTGTATATCATCATTGACCTGGTTCAATAATTCGAATTTTTTATTGGCATCCATTTCGAACCAGAAACCGACTCCGGTAGCCAGAAATATAGCGAAGAAAATACCGATCGTCTCTGCATATTCATTGTGCATGATAGAAATAATCAGCGACAAGACGGCTGCTACCAACAATATACGGATAATCGGATCTTTAAATTTCTCAAGGAAAAGTTTCCACAAAGGAGTATGCGGAGGTGGAGTGATGATATTTTCTCCAAATTGTTTGCGGCTTTGCTGCACTTCTGAATCGTTCAAGCCGGAATAATGTTTTGTTTCCATTTTAGCTGTGTGTAGTATATTTTAATTCTTCCATTCGTAAATAATCTTTTTGATTGCATTGGCTGACTTCAAATTCTATAAACGCATAAAAAAGAACGCAATATGGGAATAGGGCAGAAACGTGTAAAAACTATTTTCCTTTCTCCCGCAGGAGAAAAGCAAGTTGAAAAATGATATTTTTCAGCAACAGAGTGTAATAGATTTTTCCGGTTGCGCGAACTGGATGGACAGATACAATTTTCGTCGTCCTCCCCATACAGGGTATAATCTGCAATAAATTCAGTCTCGATTCCGGGATACTGGCCGGCAAAAGAGATCGGTTCCTGATCGGCTCCTTGCTGGAAAACAGTAAGGATAACGACCAGTATCCCCCCAAAGAAGTACCTTTTCCAATGACAACAGTCACAACGGTTAATTTCTGAAACCCTTGTTATCCCTGAAATCTCTCTAACTATTAAATTCTGCTTTGTCATACGTACGCAAAGATAAAGCAAAACCCCCGATATTTTATCCTGCTATCCGGAAAAATCGATCGAAAGTAAGAAAGTCTGTGATAAAAAAAGCAAATCGTTTAACCGGTGGCCCGGCTAAACGATTTTATATAACATAGCAATAGATCGGGAACTTAGATTTTTGAATTTACAATCTTCAAAATTTCAGCTTCCAGTTCATTGGCTTTTTCCACGATAGCTTCACCTTCGCGTATGATTTGAGCTGCAAATTCCTTATCTTCCAATCCGGCTGCATTGATTTTTACATTCAGAAATGCTCCCATGACTCCGGCACGTGCTGCCAATGCACCTACGCCGGCATCCGTTACGGAATTCGGGTTACCTATTTCAGCCATAGCTTTGGCTACAGACATACATTCGTAACATTGTTTCATCGTTTTGAACGGTACTTCGGTAGCATAGCGGGTGGCATCCTGAACAGCTTTCTGCCGGGCAGCTTTTTCTTCTTCAGATTTTTTAGGCAAACTGAAAGCATCCATGATCTTATTGAAAGCATTGGTGTCTTCGTCCACCAGTTTGGTCAATTCAGTCTGATATACTTTTCCTTTTTCAGCCCAATCGCTAAATTCTTCCCAACGGTCGTCCCATCCCCGTTTGTGTGAGGAGAGGTTGGCGACCATCGAACCGAGAGCGGCACCCAAGGCCCCCATATAGGCAGAGATCGACCCCCCACCGGGAGCCGGAGATTCAGAAGCCGTTTCGTCGGCAAAATCGGTTAAAGTCATGTCTACCAGTTTTTTCTTACCTTTCGAAGCTTCTTCCTCGAGAATATATTCGATGATCTTCTTTTTCGGATCGAAAGGATATAATTCGTCCAATCCCAATGATTTGACGGCTATTTTGATCAGCTCTTTGTCGGATACCCCCGTAGAACGTTGTTGTTTACGCAGGAAATACCGACCGGCGTCCAACATCGCTTTTAACGGAAGTACACCGACAAGTTCGGAACCGGTAACCCGAATGCCCCGGTCGGCAGCCTTACGGCAAACTTCGTCGAAGGCTTCATGCATGGAAGTCACGGAAATATCCGTCAGGTTCATAGAGATCTGAGCTATTCCATATTCTTCTATAAACCAGCCGATCGCTTTTACAGATTTCAGGCTCCCCGGAATCATCACCGGCTTTCCTTTTTCATCCAATACTTTTTTACCGGTGATCGGGTTGCCTTCCCGTTTCACCCTTCCGCGTTCGCGTACATCGAAAGCGATCGAGTTGGCCCGGCGAGTAGAGGTGGTATTCAGGTTAACATTATAAGCGACCAGAAAATTACGGGCACCGACTGCTGTAGCTCCGGTCTTGGCAGTCCAGCTATTCAGTTCACGGGGACCGAAATCCGGATGCCACTGTTCACTGGAAAGACGTTCTCCCAAAGCTTCATATTCTCCGGCCCGACAAGTAGCTAAATTTCTCCGTTCCGGAACAAAAGCAGCACTTTCGTAACAATATACCGGGATATTCAGCTCTTTGCCGATACGCTCGGCTAATTTCCGGGCGTATTCCACGGTTTCTTCCATCGTGATATTGGAAACCGGCACCAATGGACATACATCGGTTGCTCCGAAGCGGGGATGAGCTCCCTTGTGTTTGGTCATATCGATTAATTCGGCGGCTTTCTTGACTGCCCGGAAAGCTGCTTCACAAATCGGTTCGGGTTCTCCAACCATAGTCACCACAGTACGATTGGTCGCCTTACCGGGATCGACATCAATAACACTGATTCCTTCAACGGTTTTCATGGCATCGGTGATCTGATCGATGATATGCATGTCGTTTCCTTCGCTAAAATTAGGCACGCATTCAATTAATTTTTTCATGGTATATAAACTTTAATTTTAAGTATGTTTCAGTCGATTTCAATTAATATTGTTCTCCTTTTAAGAAAATCGCTTCTATTAAATCAGCCGTATAGGCATAGGGTAAGTATTCGATGCCCGAAATAGGAGTCGTTATATAAAAGTTGGCAAGTTTACCGACAGCGATACTCCCTGCTTCTTCTTCAACTCCCATCGCATAGGCCGAATTTAAAGTCGTCGCATTGATCACTTCTTCAGGTAACATTTTGTAATTGATACATCCTAAGGACATAATGAATTTCATATTACCGGAAGGAGAAGAACCCGGATTATAATCGGAAGCCAAAGCTACCGGTAAACCGGCCTGAATCATCTTACGAACGGGAGAATAAGGCATATTCAGGAAAAAAGCGGCTCCGGGCAATACGGTCGGCATAGTTTCGCTTTCCAATAAACAGGCGATTTCTTCTTCTCCCATACATTCCAGGTGGTCGACAGAAATTGCATTGTATTTCACACCGACTTGCACACCACCCGAGTAGTCGAGTTCATTGGCATGTATCTTCGCACGTAATCCGTATTTCATTCCGGCATTCAGCATCCGGTCGGTATCTTCGACAGTAAAGAAACCTTTGTCACAAAATACGTCGATGTAATCGGCCAATTCTTCGGCAGCGACCATTGGGATCATTTCGTTGATAATAAGATCTACATATTCTGTTTGTCTGCCCTTATATTCCAAAGGTACGGCATGTGCCCCTAAAAAAGTCGATTTAATCAATAGGGGAGTTTCGGCTTTCAAACGGCGGATCACCCTCAACATTTTTAATTCGCTTTCGGTATCCAGCCCATAACCACTTTTTATTTCGACTGCACCTGTACCGAAACCGGCGATTTCCTGAATCCGGTCATAGGCTGCATCGAAAAGCTCTTCTTCAGAAGCTTTACGTATCCTTTCGCATGAATTGAGAATACCGCCTCCGCGTTTGGCTATTTCTTCGTAAGAAAGACCACGGATTTTATCGATATACTCGATTTCACGGCTTCCGGCATAAACCAGATGAGTATGAGAGTCACAATAAGAGGGCATGACCAAACGGCCGGTTGCATCGATTTCCTTGACGATATCCCCGCCGGCATAGACAACCTCCCGGTTTAAATCCTCCATTTTTCCGAATCCGGCAATTTTATCTTCTTCAACAAGTAAATAAGCATTTTCCAGGATACCTAACCGGGCCATATCTTTACCTGCAACCCATTTGCGGGGAGATAGTTCCGTTTGTACCAGCTGTTTTATGTTCAGAATGAGTGTTTTCATCTTTCGTACTTTTTAATGTTTATAGCCGCACGAAAATATTAAAAAAAACGAATAAAAACGCGCTTTAAGATATATTTAAAACGTTTGTGCCCGAAGATTTTACCCGGCAGATGTTCGCCGCTTAACTGAATACCTGAAGGCGGTTGGCATCCAGACGTAAAAAGATAAAGATCAAAATAGTAAATGCCCAAAGGGAAGAACCTCCGTAGCTGAAAAAAGGCAGGGGGATGCCGATGACGGGAGCCATTCCGATCGTCATTCCTATATTGATCGCCACATGAAAGAATAAAATGCTGGCTACCCCGTATCCATAGATGCGGGAAAAATCCGAACGCTGACGTTCCGCCAGGTAAATAATTCTTAAAATAAAGGCCATAAGTAGTCCGATCAGTATGGCCGAACCGACAAAACCCCATTCTTCGCCGACTGTACAGAATATAAAATCGGTACTTTGTTCGGGAACAAAATTGAATTTGGTCTGGGTACCCTGTAGAAATCCTTTTCCTAATAAGCCTCCTGAACCTATTGCAATTTTAGATTGATTGACGTTATAACCGGCTCCGGTCAAATCGGTTTCTATCCCCAATAAATTATTGATCCGGTCTTTCTGGTGGGGCTGTAATTTTCGAAAGCATAGTCGACACCTACCGTCGCTCCGATACAAACCCAGGAAGCCAGTAAAACGAGCAGTATATGCTTCATCTTACGCTTATATATAAAATAAATACCGATCAAACCGGTCGATAAATAAGCGTACAATAATAATCTTTCATTTCCGATATTGAATTCAAATAACCACTTCAAAAATAATAAAAATAGGAAGCAGCTTACCAGGAAAATAATGATCCGATAAAATTCCTGTTTATTCTGACGGTAATACAGGAAGGCTATCAACGTCCCTGCAATAATCAGAGATAATACGACGATGGGGGGATAGATCAGGGTGAATATAAAAATAGCTATAGCTATAAAACATAATAATAGAAGTGAACCATGTAAACCTTCTCTATACATTACAAGGATAAACGAACTGTATACCAGTGCAGAACCGGTATCGTTCTGCAAGACAATCAAACCGGCCGGAATAGCCAATAACAAACCGATCAATGCCAGGCTTGAAAAGCGCATGATTTTAAAACCATGCCTGCTCATTACATTCGCAATAGCCAGACAAGTAGCGAATTTTCCGAATTCGGCCGGTTGTATCCGGATACCTCCGATTTCAAACCACGAACGGGCTCCATGGGATTCTACCCCGAAGACCAGTACGGCGGCCAAAAGTCCGACCGTCAGTCCATAGATCACAAAAGAAAAAGCGGTAAAAAATTTACTGTCGGTAAGTAAGATAAAAATACCCAATACGAAGGCAGCCCCGATCCACAACAATTGTTTTCCGTATTTCAGGTCGATATCCAAAATATTGCTGTGGCTTTCATCGTATACAGCCGCATAGATATTCAGCCATCCCATAAAAACCAGGAGGGTATATAAGAAAATGGAGAGCCAGTCTATATTTTTCAAAAGTTCTGATTGCCTGTTCATAATTCCAAGATTAATCTTCTTCGTTTTGCTTTTCTTCTGCTGTCTTCAAATGCTGTTCTTTCTTCGGAGTTTCCGGGATAATCAGATTAGAGTTCAACATTCTTTCCTCAATTGCTTTTTTGCGGGGAGCGATCTTGCCCTTGAGGTATTTCTCCATAATCAGTCCTCCGATAGGTACTGCATATTGGGCACCGAATCCTCCGTTTTCAATATAGATAGCGATCACAATTTTAGGGTTGTCTTTAGGAGCGAAGGCCATGAAAATGGAGTGATCCTCTCCATGCGGATTCTGAGCTGTCCCGGTTTTACCGCATATGACTACCGAATCGATAGAAGCCCCGCGGGCCGTTCCGCTGCTGGCTGCCATCGCCATACCTTCTACGACGATATCGAAGTATTTCCGGTCACAGTCGACCGTATGTTTCTCGACCTGATTGTTCGCCCCTTCGATCGGACGTACGATATGAGGAGTCATATAATACCCCCGGTTAGCCAATACACAGGCCATATTGGCTATCTGCAAAGGAGTAAGCTCCAACTCTCCCTGTCCGATAGAAAGAGACATAATATAACTCCAGCGCCAATCCTGAGTCCGGAATTTGCGATCGAATAGCGGAGGAGTGGGAATTGAACCACTGATCTCATTGGAGAAATCAGGACATATCTTCGCACCTAAACCGAAGGAACAAATAAAATCTCTCCATTCGATGTAAGCATCCCGAACACTATCGTATTTCCGGTTTTCCAGTATCCTTCGCCACACATTTACAAAATAGGGATTACAAGACTGCTGAATAGCCTGGTACAGATTCAGGGGAGAATTGTGATTGTGGCATCCCATCCGGATCCCTCCGATAGCTGTCTTAGCTTTCCCGTAACATTCGAAACAAGTTTCAGGGGTAATGACTTCTTCCTTTAAACCATACAGTGCTTGCAGTGTTTTAAAAGTAGAACCGGGAGGATAAGCTCCTGAAACGGTACGGTCGAACAGAGGCTTATTGGGATCCTGATTCAATTTTTTATAATTTTTACCTCTTTCCAGGCCGATCCTCAGTTGGGGATCGTAACCGGGGCTGGAAACTTTCAGTAGGATTTCACCTGTCGAGGGTTCCATAGCGATGATTCCGCCTCTCTTATTTCGCATGAGCTGGTAAGCATATTCCTGTAAGTCGATGTCCAGCGTAGTCGTGAGATTTTGTCCTACGATAGCGGGTTTATCATATAGACCGTTTTGGTAAGAGCCTTTTACACGATTATAATTGTCAACCAGTAGGATTTGTTCCCCTTTCGTACCTCTCAGCAGATTTTCAT
>ENA-UEQN01003045-UEQN01003045.1-human-gut-metagenome-genome-assembly--contig:-NODE-3045-length-10859-cov-3.488963_pt1 | contig 10859 bp, 10 predicted proteins | sample MGYA00242940_ERZ507944 | MGnify/ENA primary metagenome ERZ507944 (study PRJEB26167, sample SAMN06115449) | human gut metagenome | host: Homo sapiens | place: China:Fujian | collected 2015-08-20...
ATGAACTTTACGAACCTTATAAACTTTTGACTCTACATATTTCGAACCATCGAATGAAGAGATGAATTATACTTATAAACAAATCTGGCTCATCAACTACCCGGTGATGATGAGCATATTAATGGAGCAATTAATTAATATCACCGACGCCCTTTTCCTTGGGCACGTGGGAGAAGTTGAACTGGGTGCGTCCGCTTTGGCGTGCGTTTATTACATGGCGATCTATATTCTGGGTTTCGGGTTCAGCCTCGGGTTGCAAGTCATGATCGCACGCAAGAACGGGGAACAGCAATATGAAAAGACGGGCAGGACATTCTTTCAAGGACTGTTTTTCCTCTGTGGATTGGCGGTGGCGTTAATCCTCGTTTCGTATTGGATAACCCCGCCCGTCATGCAATATTTTATCAGTTCACCCCAAATCTATCAAGCGGTCATAGATTACTTGAACTGGCGGTGCTTTGGGTTGCTTTTCTCCTTCCCGTTTTTGGCATTCCGTTCTTTTTATGTCGGGATTACCAAGACCAAGGTATTGACACTGGTAGCGCTCACGGCTGTCATTATCAACATTCCATGCAATTACTTGTTTATCTTCGGGCTTGATTTAGGCATAGCGGGAGCGGCAATGGCATCCTCGTTCGCGGAAGCGGGTTCATTGCTTATCATTCTTATCTACACGCTACGCGTGACGGATAAAGTGAAATACGGATTACAAATGGTGTATGACGGCAAGCTATTAAAAGCGGTACTGCGATTGTCCGGATGGAGCATGATGCACTCGTTCGTCAGCACAGCCCCGTGGTTCCTGTTTTTTATCGCCATCGAGAGATTGGGTAAAGTGCAACTGGCGGTATCCAATATCACTAGAAGCGTTTCGACGCTCTTTTTCGTGATTGTCAACTCGTTCGGCGCCACGACGGCTTCGCTCGTGAGTAACTTGATCGGCGAAGGGAAAGGGAATCAACTTTTTCCGCTCTGCCGCAAGATACTGAAACTGGGGTACGCCATCGGGTTGCCCTTGATTGTGCTTGCCCTGCTTTTCAGCCGGCAAATCATGGGATGCTACACCGACAACACGCGCTTGATTGAAATCGCGTCCACCCCGTTTATCGTCATGTTACTGAATTACCTGTTTGCCGTACCCGGGTTCGTCTACATCAGTGCCTTGACCGGCACGGGAGATACCCGGACAGCATTCATCTTTCAAGTGACGACGATAATCGTTTACCTGATATACCTGTACGTGTTGAGCTATTGCTTCACGACACCGCTGGCGGTATACTTGACGGCTGAATACCTGTTTGTTGCCATGTTGGGAATACAATCCTACATCTACTTGAAAAGGAAACAAATATATTAGTCCGTAAGGTTCATAAAGTCCGTAAGGTCTATAAAGTCCATTAAACTCTGCTCTAAGAACTCCCGTGACCTTATGGACTTTACTGACCTTATGGACCTTATAAACCTTACGGACTTTTAACTATTTCTCCTTGTACACCCCGAAGCGATTCCCCTCGCTATCCATGCACACGGCGAAATATCCCCCGCATTCCGCCTCGATTCTGGTCTTCGGGATGACGACATCGCCGCCTTTTTTCCGAACCCTCCGGATGGCTTCCTCTATATTGTTGCAACGGAAGTGTACAAGCACTCCTCCCGCCGACGGTTTAAATTCGGGAGCCCAAGCGACGGCGCCGACAGTTTGTCCGTCCTCGATAAAACACGCCATTTTCTCGTGCTCGCATTCAAAAACGGCGAGTTGCAGGTCAAGCACGGTTTCATAGAAATCAACAGCCCGTTTGAAATCGACAGCCGGAATCTCGAAAAATGCAATTAAGTTTTTCATCTTGTTCTTTTTTATTGGTTACTACTATGCCTCTATAAAGACAAGGCAAAAATAAGAACACCGCCTCTCCCCGGATAGAAAAAAACGGACATCCTTATATATGGGAAAAATAATCGGAATAAGGTGCGCAAATAGTCAAATATTCCGCCGGGGTGTACCCGGAAAAGAGTTTAAACTCTTTGATCATGTGGGACTGATCCGAAAAACCGCAAGCGTACGCGACTTGAGCGAAGGGGGTAGCCCCGTCCTGTTGCAACATAAACAAAGCCCGCTGCATCCGCACGATACGTATAAACTCCTTGGGTGTCGTACCCATGTAATCCATAAACACCCGACGAAATTGTTTATCTCCCAGACAAGCGACATCCGCCAAACGAGGGATATCGACACTCGGGCAAACATCTATCTCGTGCAAGGCGGCAACAACACGTTTCAAGTTATATTCCGGGAACGTATACAGGCGGCGAATCAAAAACCGCTCGATCAACCGGATACACTCGTCCTGATCGGTCGTGTCCGTTACTCGCGTTGTCAATAACTTGAAATCCTTATCCTCCACGTCCTCCATAGCCACGCTCTGCCCGTGAAACAAACGTACCGGGATATGAAGAAAGACTTTGGCGGCATAAGGCTGGAACACAACCGTGAGCATCTCTATCCGCCCCGTCGAGAGGACATCCGAGAAGCCGAACGTGTGACCGCAAATCATTGCGCGAGGTTGTAATTTTCCTTCTTTCAATAAAAACAGGGATTCTCCTTTATGAAACACCAATTGCACGCAACCGACAGGCAACACCCGTTCGGAAACAGGCAGTACCGCGTCCTCTTCCAAAATCCAATAATGCCTCACGTATCGAGCCAACCCCGGGGCGGGCTTTATCATTCTGAATGACTGCATACTACCGGTATATCCTTTTAAACAACATAACAAAGATAATGTTTTACGCATTTGCTATATTGTAAAAAAGGGACATTTTCAGTCCCTTGATGTAATTTCTGCCAATAAAAGCGTTCGATCCGATTTCTCCTTCACGTTCACGATAATCTTGACTTGTTCAAAAAAACGCATAATCTTCTCGTCAATACCGGAAACGTAAATCATTTTAATTCCGCGGTCAACTAACCAAGAAACAAAATTATTAAAGTTACGGATCTTCACCTCGCTGTTTTTGATAGAAACAACTTTATCTTCCTCCGTGGTAATAGTTGAAACTCTGATTTCCTTCCTGCGGGTATTCTCGTCAAGATGGCAAAGTTGATCGTTTTCAAAAAACAAAGCTGTCTTCATAACTTTATTTTTAAGGGGTTATACATAGGTTACTGACAAAAACCGCACCACGAAACCCGTGTTATGAAAACATTAAGAATTTATTGTAAACTTTTAAAGATACATGACAAGTCACGGGTATCCTTCGGATGTCGTTTATCGGCAGCCCAAGCTGCCGTGAGCAAAGCGTCCCCGCAGGGAGCCATTGACCTTATAAACTTTATAGACCTTACAGACTTGACAGACTTAATTATTTTTCGCATATTTGTAAACACCAACACGATTAAAATACAGAACATTATGAGATTAGCCATGATTATTATTACCACTACCATCGTATGCCATTCATGTAAAGACAAGACACCTGACAAAACGCTCGCGAACGGGTATGCCACGCCTGATATGGCAGAGATTACTGCCAACAAAAACACGAAAGAAACGACAATCACCTTACAAGTCGATGGAGATTGGGCACTATTCGAGGCTTCTTCCATCGATGCGCTCGACACGCTACAAACCCCGATTGACAATGGTAATTCCAGTAGTACAACAACCAACAGCATAACCATCCCCTCCCCGGAGAAAAAATATTACCGGCTCGTCACCCCGCGAGAAACGTTCACCTTCTCCGAGAGGCAACTCCCTATGGCGGGCGGGTATAACTTTCGTGACTTGGGCGGATTCCCGACTCAAGACGGGCGGCACGTCAAATGGGGTAAACTGTTCCGTTCCGACGATTTGCACAAACTAACGGAAGCCGATTTACATTACCTGTCAAGCATTCCCGTCACCTCCGTCGTGGACTTCAGGGGACCGAAGGAAATCGCCAATGCCCCGGACAAACTATCCGGCTCAACCCGCCATGCCTACAAGCTATCCATTGAACCCGGCAACGTGCTCACCCTCGTGAATTTCTCCGATCTCGGTCCCGAACAACTCGACAACCTCATGACTCAAATATACGTGCATCTGGTCACCGAGGAACCATTTATTGAACGGTACAGAACATTCTTCCAATTATTGCAAGACAGCACGCGAGTCCCCCTGCTCTTCCATTGTTCCGCCGGGAAAGACCGCACGGGTACGGCTGCCGCACTCATCCTGTACGCCTTGGGGGTGGACGAGGCGATCATCATGGAAGATTATCTCGCCTCCAACCATTACCTCGGTGACAAATACGCCAAGGAACTGGAACAAAACCCCGGTCTTAAACCCGTGCTCACGGTGAAACGGGAATTTCTGCAAGCCGCGATCGACCGGATAAAACAAGATCACGGCAGCGTGGAGAACTTCCTCGTGAAGGTATTACATGTAGACATCCCCAAATTCAAAGCACGCTACCTGTATTAATATACGCTGATTTTGACTATATTTGCCGCCCGATAAAAAGATACGATGAAACACGAGCGGGCAAACAAACGGGTGAACTTCTATTCCGGTATTCGCTACCGGTACATACTCTTGTACATCCTTTTGCTGCTTGTCGGTTGCCGGACAAAAACGGCGGAAAAGGAAATCGTCATCATCTCCACCAACGACATTCACGGGCATATCGACCAATTCCCCAAGTTGGCGACATTCGTGGAACGCGTGAAAGCCGAACACCCGAACGTGATTCTCGTTGACGCGGGCGACCGTTTCACGGGCAATCCTTACGTGGACTACGCCGAGGAACGGGGCAAACCCATTATCACGCTCATGAACGCGTTGGGGTATTCGGTCGCCACGTTGGGAAATCACGAGTGCGACTACGGGCAGGAAACTCTACGCCGAAGAATAAATGACGCCTCCTTCCCCATCATTTGCGCTAACATCAACTCCTCCCGTGCCGCGTTGGACACGATAGCTCCCTACCATTCCATGACGGTCGACGGGCTTGAACTATGCTTCATCGGGCTGACGCAAACCACGAACGGGCTTCCCGACGCCAATCCCGATCATTTCACCGGAATCACTTTCGACGACTACCGACAGACTGCTGCCCGGTACAAATACTTGAAACAAAACGGCGATGCCCTCGTCGCCATCACCCACTTGGGGGTAGACGCCGATTCCGTGCTCGCGATGTCCATGCCCGAACTGGACGTCATCATCGGCGGTCACACGCACACCTTGCTGGACACAGCCAAGTTCATAAATGACGTCATGATAGGACAGTCTGGAATCGCGCTGAAATATGCCGGAGTCACGATACTGAAATTCTCCGGCAAGAAGCTAATTCACCGTTCATTCCGCTCCGTCAACATCGACACGATTACCCGTCCCGAGCCCCGAATCCTCGATCTGGTAAACCAATTTTACGACAGACCGGAATTTAAAAAGATAGTGGGGCATACATCCCGCCCGTTGTCCCAAGAGATGACAGGACACATCGTGACAACCGCCACGCGGGAAGCCACTCGCGGCGACTTCGCTTTCTACAATCTCGGGGGCATCCGCAAAACCCTTATCCCGCCGGGCGACATCACGCTGGAAACCTTACTCGAGATAGAACCTTTCGGCAACCATATCGTCATTCAGGAGATGACCGCCGAAGATATAAAACTCCTCCTGCTGAACCGCTTCAACGAACTTCGAAAATACCCGTTCACGGACTTGCTCATGGCGGGAGGTACTTTTTCCATCACCCGCGACAGCACGGGCAAAGGCATCGACGTCCTCTTGAAAGACCATTCCGGCACCCCGCTCGCGAACGGAAAGCGTTACCGTGTCGCCTTGAATAATTACATCAACGCCGAGTACTCCTTCCCGGGCAAAGGCAAGGGGATACACTCGGGCATTTCCGTCATGGAAGCCCTGCTCGCCTACCTCAAGAAACACCCTTCTCTATAAACACCTCCCCGTTTCCCGGCGTAATACAACACTTATCCCCACATTGAGCTACCCGCAAGCCTCCCGCTACCCCCTGTACAAGGCAGGAATTACCCGAAATAGCCAAGATATCACGTGTATTAAATTTACTTATTTACCACTAAAACGTGGGCGATGAGTGGGCGAACATCAGGCGAACATCGGGCGAAGCCTTTAGACAACCACCCAAAAGCTGCCCAACCCCCACCCATCGAGCCAGCTTATCCCTTATCCCGGGGTTATAAATGTATAGCTATAACTTTTTTTTACCCCATCCCGCGCAAGTTTTTCCAACCGAGGTTGTCCAAACCCGTGACGAACAAGAGAAAAACTAACAGCATAAACCATGAAAAGAACCCGTATTATTATTTTAGGGATTATATCCATCCTCCTTATTCCCTTTATATCCGGCGCACAGGATCAGTTCACCGACTTTCTGAGAACAGAACTCCGTGCCCAAATGGACGAACTGAAGAAACAAGAGTTCCCCCCGTATTACATGAACTACCGGGTAGTGGACGAGCAATTTGCCCGCGTGATTACCTCCTTCGGGGTATTGACCGCGAAAGAGAGCAACCGGGAGCGTACGCTGGTGCCGCAAATCCGAATCGGGAATCCCGAATTTGATAATTTCAAGATCAAACAAATGGGTTCCCCCATCTCCCGTTTTCACGGACCGTCATACGCCGTACTCCCTATCGACGACACGAACGGGGACAACGCCACGCGGCAAGCCATCTGGAACGAGGTGAACAACCGTTACAAGTTTGCCATCGACGCCTACCAGACCGCGAGAGCCGAAACCACGATCAACATGGCGGAAGAAGACAAGGCACCCTGTTTCTCGCAAGCACCCGCGGAAAAATACTACGAAGCACCGCTCCCCGCCAACCGGACAGCGGTAGACCTTGACGCGTGGGAAAAACGACTGAAGGAAATCTCTGCCGTGTTCAAGAAACATCCCAAAATACTACGGGGAGATGCCTCTTTCCGCTACACGGTGAAACGTATCTACGTGCTAGACTCGGAAGGAACGGAAGTCGTGCAGAACCTCACTTACGCCCGCATCATGGTACAAGGTGCCGCGAAAGCGGACGACGGCATGGAATTACCGCTCGTGCTTTCCTATTTTGCCCATTCGCCGGAATCCCTTCCCTCGAACGAACAAATCGTGAAAGACGCCAACCTCATGGCGGACAAACTGATCGCCTTACGGGACGCACCGATTGTCGACCCGTACACGGGTCCCGCCATCCTGTCGGGGAGTGCCAGCGGGGTATTCTTCCACGAGATATTCGGTCACCGTATCGAGGGGCAACGCATGAAAAGCGATAAAGACGCCCAGACATTCAAGAAAATGATCGGGGAATACGTGTTGCCCCCTCACCTCCAAGTGTTTTCCGACCCGACACTCAAGAACTACGCCGACCAAGACATGAACGGCTACTACAAATATGACGACCAAGGCGTGAAAGCCGAGAGAGTGGATGTCGTGATCGACGGGAAACTAAACGATTTTCTGATGACAAGAACACCGCTCGACGCGCATCCCCGCAGCAACGGTCACGCCCGTGCCGACATCGGTTACGACCCCGTGTCCCGCCAGTCCAATCTCGTGGTGGAAAGTTCCGACCCGAAAACGGAAGAAGAACTGCGCCAACTATTAATCGCCGAGATCAAAAAACAAGGGAAAGACCGGGGATACTTCTTCAAAAGCGTGACGGGCGGCTTCACCATGACCAACCGTCGGGGAGCGAATGCCTTCAACGTAACGCCCCTCGAAGTGTACGAGGTGTATGCCGACGGTCGCCCCGACAAACTGGTGCGGGGAGTAGACCTCATCGGGACACCCCTCTCCATGTTCTCGAACATCATATACGCCGGTAAAGCACCCGAAATATTTACCGGGACGTGTGGCGCAGAATCGGGCGGCATACCGGTAACCGCCACCTCCCCGACCATTCTCGTACAGAAAGTAGAAATGCAGCGCAAAGCGAAAGCCTCCGACCTGCCCCCTATTCTGGAAAAACCATGAAAGTCTATAAGGTCTATAAGGTCCGTAAAGTCCATAACACTGGAGTCCTTCGGACTATATTTATCAGCAGCAACGCTACCGTAGGAGAAGCACCCCGCAAGGGTCAATGACCTTATGAACCTTACAGACCTTATAGACTTTATGAACTTTATAAACCTTATAAACTTTATGAACTTTAACCCTTGATATCATGAAAAGATTTATCCTCTACATATTATTTCTCTTCCTCATCGGAAGCCTGTCACCCGTTTCCGCCCAGACGGCCAAAGACGACGTTATCATCCAAGCCATGCAGGACGAATTGCAGCGCAACATGGAGCAATTGAGCCTGCCCAAGGTGCAGAAGCCGTTCTTTATCTCGTACGCCACGGGAGTATCCCGCAACTTCGAGATCTCGGCTACCTTAGGTGCGGTTACACGCTCGACGGAAAAACCGGAACACATGGTCGGCTCGGTCAAACTACTACTGGGCGATTACAGGGAAAACAGTGACAGCCGCTACCTCGGCAGGCACACGAGGGTAATCCTGTCCATGGAACCGGATTACGACCTGCTTCGCCAAGATTACTGGCTCGCGACGGATAACGCCTACAAGAACGCCTCCCGCGAGTGGATCACGAAACGAAGTATGCAGAAAAGAAACGTCCAGTCCGGAGAAGAAACACAACTCCCCGATCTACAACAAATACAACCGCAAGAAAAAATCATCACCCCCCAAGTCCCGTTTGTATTCAACCGGGAGCAATGGGAAGAAAACCTTCGGGAATTATCGGCAATCTTTGCCGACTACCCCGAATTGTACAATTCTTCCGTTCAACTGTCGGGCATGGACATGGAAGTCTACCTGACTACCTCCGAGGGAACGGTGGTAAAACAACCCGTGCGGGTGGTTACCCTTCGGGCTGAAGCCACAACCCGCACGGACGACGGGATGCAAATCAAGGACGCTTTCGGAATAACGGCACGCGTACCGAACGAATTGCCCGCGTTGGCGGAATTGAAAACCCGAATCGGGAATTTCGCAGAACAACTCGCGGCACTGAAAAAGGCGGAAACTATCGACCCGTATTACTGCGGTCCCGTGTTATTCGAAGGAAGTGCCGCCGCATCCATTTTGAGAGAGAATCTATTGAGTCAGGAAGGACTGTTCGCCTACCGGATGCCCCAAGATCCCAGAACAGCGTCCCAGAACAAGGTCAATTCCATAGCCCCCCGCATGGGACTAAAAATCATAGACAACCGCCTGACCGTTAAAAATTACAGCACATTGAGCAAATACAACAACACCCCGTTACACGGAGCCTACGAGATAGATGCCGAAGGCGTGGTACCCCCTCAGGAAGTCACACTGGTTGAAAACGGGATACTGAAAAACCTGTTGAACGGCAGAGTTCCCACGCTCAACTGCGAGAACACTACCGGAAGTTCGCGTTACATCGCTTCCGACCGGGAAATCGCGTACAAAACGGCACCGGGAACCATACACGTGTCGGCAAAAAACGCCGTGAAACCGGAAACACTGAAAAAGAACCTGTTGAAAATAGCCAAGTCGGAAGGTCTGTCCCACGCTTACATCGTGCGGAAAATAGCCGGAAACGCCACCCGCATCTACCGGGTGAATGTAAAAGACGGCAGCGAAACACTGGTACGCACGGGAGAAATCATGCCCATCACCTTGTCCCATTTAAGAAGATTAAACGCTATTTCCAACAAAGAAAATGTCAGCAACTATCTCTTGGACGGAGAAGTCATATCATCAATGATCTACCCGTCGGCACTGTTGCTGGAAGACATCGAAATCAAAAAAGCGGAAGTGAAGAAAGAAAGCGAGCCGGCACTCCGGTTCCCGTTGATATCGGGGCAAATGCGTGTAAACACTTTTTGCCCGGTTCATAAAGTTGAGCTTTCAGCTCCTAAAGTTTATAAAGTTCATAAAGTAACGGGCGTCCTCCGGACAAAGTTTACCGGCAGCTACGTTGCCGTAGAAAAAACGCCTCGCGGAGAGCCATCTACCTTATGAACCTTATAAACTTTATGAACTTTACAAACCTTTAACTCACAGGATTATCCACTTCAAATAATTCAACTAAATTTGCACCATATGCATACACCAATACCCTAATACACAAAACGATACAACAGACAGCTAAAAAGCCGCAAAGACAAAAGATATTGCATCCGGCGATATACCCGATTGACAGTTTTTGACCCAAAAGTTGTACATGTGTGAAACATTGAGAATAAAAGCAATCCTTGAAGGAGATCAACGAGCCTTCAAGGATCTGGTTGACGATTATAAAGTGATAATCGTCAACACCTGCTACGCTTTCGTTCACGACAAAGACGATGCCGAGGATCTGGCGCAGGAAGTATTTATCCAAGCCTACGAATCCCTCGACAAATTCCGGGGAGAATGTAAACTCTCCACGTGGCTGTACCGCATTGCCGTGAATAAAGCGATCAATTACAAGAAATCCGTCCGGTACAGGATGAAAAGAATACGTCTTGAAGGGGACAACCCGATGTCCATTCCCTCGAAAGACGAATTGGCACAGGAAAAAATAGAAAAAGAAGAAATCATATCACATCTCCACCAAGCGATCAACAACCTGCCCGAAAGGCAACGCACCGCTCTGGTTTTAAATAAATATGAAGAACGCCCGTACAAAGAGGTCGCCGAAATCATGGGTATTTCCCTCGCTTCCGTCGAATCCCTCCTGTTCAGGGCAAAAAGCTATTTGGAAAATATTTCAGTAACTATAAAAACGATTTGACATGACAACGGGTAACAAGAACAAGCTATTTTACTGGTTCAACATCATCTTCCTCATGATAAACACCTCCCTTGTGGTCTTCTTGTGGTC
>ENA-UEQN01003067-UEQN01003067.1-human-gut-metagenome-genome-assembly--contig:-NODE-3067-length-10810-cov-3.013789_pt1 | contig 10810 bp, 10 predicted proteins | sample MGYA00242940_ERZ507944 | MGnify/ENA primary metagenome ERZ507944 (study PRJEB26167, sample SAMN06115449) | human gut metagenome | host: Homo sapiens | place: China:Fujian | collected 2015-08-20...
GCCTGTGGTGGATAACTTCGAGAGAGCCTTGAAGAGTATGAGCGTGTCAAAGGATGTGGCAGCCTTGAAAGAAGGGGTGGATTTGATCTATGCTAATTTCAAGACGTTCCTAACGCAAAACGGGGTGAAGGAGATCGAGACGGACGGGGTGGATTTCAACACGGATATTCACGAGGCTGTGACCACTATTCCTGCGCCGACTCCCGAATTGAAGGGGAAAGTGCTGGATTGTATCGAGAAAGGATATTATTTGAACGATAAGGTGATGCGTTTCGCGAAAGTGGTTGTAGGCGAATAAATTAAGATTGCGTGGTAATGGAAAAGAGAGATTATTATGAAGTGTTGGGCGTGTCTAAAAATGCCGATGCTACTGAAATAAAAAAAGCGTATCGCAAACTGGCATTGAAGTATCATCCGGATAAGAACCCGGGTGACAAGGAGGCAGAGGAGAAGTTCAAGGAGGCAGCCGAGGCGTACGATGTGTTGAGCAATGACGATAAAAGGCGCCGTTACGACCAGTTCGGACACGCCGGGATGGGTGGTGCCGGTGGTTTCGGAGGTGGAGGTATGAGCATGGATGATATCTTCTCTCATTTTGGGGATATCTTTAGTGGAATGGGCGGTTTTGGCGGCTTCAGCGGTTTCGGCGGGGGCGGACGTTCAGCCCGTAGGGTGAACCGGGGTACGAATCTGCGGGTGAAGGTGAAATTGAACCTGCAAGAAGTAGCTACCGGAGTTGAAAAGAAAATTAAAGTGAAAAAATACGTGGCTTGCCAGCATTGTAGCGGCACGGGTGCGAAAGACGGGAAGTCTTTCACTACTTGCTCGACCTGTAACGGTTCGGGACAGGTTACCCGAGTGCAGAATACAATTCTTGGTGCCATGCAGACGACTTCCACCTGTCCCACTTGCGAGGGTGAAGGAAAGATTATCAACGAGAAGTGTACCTATTGTAACGGAGAGGGCGTGTTGTTGTCGGAAGAGGTGATCACGATTAATATTCCGGCAGGGGTGGCAGAAGGGATGCAGCTGTCATTGGGCGGTAAAGGCAATGCTGCCCGTCGCGGAGGTGTGAATGGAGATTTGATTGTGCTGGTGGAAGAAGACGAGCATCCTGATCTGGTAAGGGACGGCAATGATTTGTTGTATAACGTGTTTATCGGTTACCCCGAAGCGGTTTTGGGAGAAACGGTAGAGATTCCGACGATAGAGGGCAAGGTGAAAGTGAAAATAGAGGCAGGAACTCAACCGGGTAAAATATTGCGTTTGCGCGGAAAAGGTTTGCCGGACGTGAACGGGTACGGGAAAGGTGACCTGTTGGCGAAGGTGAACGTGTGGATTCCGAAGAACTTGTCGAAAGACGAGAAAAAGTTAGTGGAGAAAATGAAAGAAACGACCGGATTCAAGCCCGGAAGTAATGACAAGAAAAGCATATTCTCCAAGATGAAGGATTTTTTTGAATAGAACAAATTTATGATTACACTGACACAACTGGAATATATTGTAGCCGTTGACGAGCATCGGCATTTTGCCACGGCAGCGGATAGTTGCTTCGTGACACAGCCGACGCTGAGTATGCAAATCAAAAAGTTGGAAGACGATCTCGGTGTAATCATTTTTGACAGGAGCCGACAACCGGTGGTGCCCACGGATATCGGGGCAAAACTGATCGCTCAGGCACGGACGGTTTTATCGGCGACACAAAGAATAAAAGAAATTATCAACGAGGAAAAACAGGAGGTGGCAGGCTCTTTGAAGATCGGGATTATTCCCACGTTGGCCCCCTACCTGTTACCTATTTTTATAGGGGATTATATCCGCCGTTATCCTGCCGTGAAGGTCGAGGTTGAGGAGTTGGTATCCGAAGAGATTATCAAGCGATTGAAACGGGACACGTTGGATGCGGGTATTTTTGTTACGCCTTTCCATGACGAGAAGATCGTGGAACGCCCTGTCTTTTATGAAGAAATGATGATCTACGCTCACGCCGGTCATGAACTTTTGAAGAAGAAAGACGTAGAAATACAGGATATCGCCACTCCCGATATATGGATGCTGGGTGACGGTCATTGTTTTCGCGATCAAGTGGTGAACTTGTGCGATATGCACGACACGCAGCACAAGAACCTACCCTTTGATTTCGAGAGCAATTCGTTGGAAACATTGATGAAGATCGTGGATAGGGAAGGCGGTTTTACTTTAATCCCGGAACTGGCATTGTTGTATATGACGGAGGAGAAAAAAAAGCAAGTTCGTTCGTTCACGACCTATAAGCCTTTGCGGGAGGTGAGCGTGATTTATTCGCGCCACTACACGAAGCAGAAGTTGATAGACCTGCTTTGCGAGGATATCAAACAGGTGGTCCCCCCGGGAATGTTGAAGAAGGAAAGAGGGAGGATCGTTGAATGGAAAAAATAAGATAAATGTAATACCCTAAGAAGATGGATAGTATCAAGAAGAGTTTTTTAGAGGCACAGCAGGTGTTGGCTGATTTTGTGGCGGATGACGAGAAGTTGAAACAGGTCGGGTTGGCAGCCGAGATATTATCCCGGATTCTGAAAAGCGGCGGTAAGGTGATTAGCTGCGGTAATGGCGGTTCCATGAGTGACGCCATGCATTTCGCGGAAGAACTTACAGGACGCTTCAGGGGTGACCGCCCGGCATTGCCTGCCGTGGCGATTTCCGACCCGACGCACTTGACGTGTGTGGCGAATGACTTCGGTTTTGATTATGTGTTTTCCCGGTACGTGGAGGCGCACGGGAAAGCGGGGGATGTCCTGCTGGCTATCAGCACGTCTGGTAATTCGGCAAATGTCGTGAATGCCGTGAATACAGCGCACGATCGGGGAATGCTGGTGATCGGGCTGACGGGTAAGGACGGCGGTAAGATGAAGAATTTATGCGATGTGAATATTTGTGTCCCGTGGAATGGTTATTCCGACCGGATACAGGAGATTCATATCAAGATTATTCACATCTTGATAGAACAGATCGAGTTGCATTTGTTCGGTGAATAAGATATAAAGGTGTATGACACGTATTTTTTTTTTAACGAAATAGTTATGGGAAACAAAATTAATGACCCTATCGCCCGATTGATGGGGTTGAGGTACAAGTCACATCCGTGGCATGGGTTGGATATCGGGCCGGATTTTCCGGCAGTGGTGACGGCATTTATCGAGATGGTGCCTACCGATACGGTGAAGTACGAGTTGGATAAAGTGAGCGGTTATATCAAGATCGACCGTCCGCAGAAGTATTCAAACGTGGTTCCCGCGTTGTACGGTTTTTTGCCGCAGACTTATTGCGGGGATCTGGTTGCTGACTATTGCATGGAGCAAACCCAGCGGGCGGATATACACGGTGACGGCGACCCGTTGGATATTTGCGTGTTGACAGAGAAAACGATATCCCACGGGGATATTATTGCAGAGGCTCGCCCGATCGGTGGATTCCGTATGTTGGACAAGAACGAGGCTGACGATAAGATTATCGCCGTGTTGAAACATGATGCCACGTATAGTATTTATAACGATATATCCGAGTTGCCACACGTGGTGATCGATCGTTTGAAACACTATTTCCTGACCTACAAGGATCTTCCGGGAGAAGAACGTCGCACGGAAATTACCCACGTGTATAATAAGGAAGAAGCCTACGAGGTGATTCGTAGAAGTGCGGAAGACTACAAAAATCACTTCCAAGGCTTGGAGGATATCTTGAGTCGGGTTTAGAAAATTTTAGATTTTAAATTTTAGTTTGAAAGGATTTCCAATAGTAGCGAGTAATTTGAAGGGTTCCTTATAATTAAAGCTATAAATTTGATTCTGTGATTGTCGATTGATTGATTTCGTGATTCTATAATCACCCAGGGCGAACGCATCAAAACGCTTTTCGCCCGGTTTATAAAGTTGAGCTTTCGGCTCCTAAAGTTTATAAAGTTCATAAAGTAACGGGCGTCCTTCGGACAAGGTTTACCGGCAGCTATGCTGCCGTGGACAAAGCGCCCGCTAGGGTCCATAGACCTTATAAACTTTATAGACTTTATAAACTTTTGACTAAAAGGGCGAAAAGCGTTTTGACGCGTTTGCCCTAGCAGGTTACATTTGCCTCTGGCAAGTTGCAGGTTATGAAATTTGTTGTATCTTTGTTCAAGAATTTAAACTTGTAACTTGCCACTTGTGGCAAATGTAACCTGTAACTTTACCGGAGGTAAAATGATATTTATTGTTATTGTTGTTTTCCTGTGTCTGGATTTTATCCTTGAACGGGTGCTGGAACATTTGAATTTTAAGCATATGTCGCCCGTGTTACCCGAGAGTCTGAAGGGTATCTATGACGAGAAGGAATACGGTCGTTTCCAGTCGTACAAGCGGGAAAACGGACGGTTGGACAGTTGGAGTTCCGGGTTCGGCTTTGCCGTGATGATGATTTTTCTTCTGGCGGGCGGTTTCGGGTGGTACAATAATTGGGTGGTGTCCGTGACCGATAGTGCTGTGTGGCAGACACTTCTTTTCGTGGTCGGGTTGTCTTTGGCTTCATCCGTGCTGGATATCCCTTTCGACTATTACGCTACCTTTCATATTGAAGAAAAATACGGGTTCAATAAAACCACGAGGAAGATTTTCTGGCTCGATGCCGTGAAGGAATTACTGGTTTCTCTTGTCATGGGAGGCGTGTTACTGGCGCTTGTCGTGTGGTTCTACACGTGGGCTGGCGCTTCTTTCTGGTTGTACGCGTGGGGAGTCGTGATCGTGTTCTCGCTTTTCATGGGGATGTTTTATTCCCAGTTGATCGTGCCTCTGTTTAATAAACAGACTCCTTTGCCAGAGGGGAGTTTGCGGGATAAGATTCAGGCGTTTGCCGGGAAGGTGGGATTCAAGTTGGATAATATATACGTGATTGACGGCTCGAAACGTTCGACAAAGGCTAACGCTTATTTCACGGGACTGGGGCCCAAGAAACGGGTGGTGTTGTACGACACGTTGATTGACGATTTGACGGAAGAGGAGATCGTTGCCGTGCTGGCGCACGAGATCGGGCATTACAAGAAACGGCACACGTTACAGTCCATGGGACTTTCGATCGTGCAAACGGGTATTATACTCTGGCTGTTTTCCCTGTGTGTCAACAACGCAGCATTGTCCGAGGCATTAGGAGGCGATAAGGCATATTTCCAATTGGGATTGATGGCTTTCGCTATACTTTATTCTCCGGTTAACTTGATTTTGGGTATCGGCATGAACGTGTGGTCACGGAAGAACGAGTACGAGGCGGATGCTTTCGCCGGGACTCATTACGAGGGGGAGTATCTCGTGTCGGGATTGAAGAAAATATCGGTGAAGTCTTTGAGCAATCTGACGCCTCACCCGCTGTACGAGTATATTCATTATTCTCATCCTTCTTTATTGAAACGGATTAAGGCAATTAAACGTATTCACGAATAAAAATGTAAATCCATGAAAGCGATCATTATTACAATCGGTGATGAAATCCTGTTAGGACAGATACTGGATACCAATTCACAATATATTTCGAAACAATTGACTCGCCTCGGGGCGGAAGTGATTGATATTTTATCTATTGCCGACGATCGGGAGGAGATATGCCATTGGGTGGATTACGCCATGAAGCGGGCGGAGCTGGTTATCGTGACCGGTGGGCTCGGACCGACGAAAGATGACGTGACCAAGAAGGTGTTGGCGGATTATTTCAATACCCGCTTGGTGATGAACGAGGAGGTGTTGAAGTGGATCGAGAAGTTGTTGGAGAACGGGGGAATGAGTATGAATGAGGCGAATCGCGGTCAGGCTCTTCAACCCGAATCGGCAAAGATTCTGTTCAATCGCAAGGGGACGGCTTCCGGCATGTGGTTCGAACGGGACGGGAAAGTATTGGTTTCTTTGCCGGGCGTGCCTTTCGAGATGGAGGATTTGATGATGCAAAGTGTGGTTCCGGGATTGCAACACTTGTTCCCGCACCTGCAACTGGATTACAGGATGCTGAAGGTGTACGATATCCCGGAGTCGGAATTGGCTATCCGATTGAGTCAATGGGAAGAAACGCTTCCCGAGGGATTCAGTCTGGCTTATCTGCCTTCCCCGGGATTTGTTATGTTGCGATTGACTGCGAAGGGAAAGCAGGTGTATAATTTGGATACCCGTTTCGACGGGTTGAAAGAAACTCTGGAGGGATTGCATTACACGGAAGGAGAGAACGGGGGGACGGAGCGGGAATTGGGAGAGTTGCTGTTGATGAAAGGAAGGACGATCGCTACCGCCGAGAGTTGCACGGGGGGGAATATTGACGCACAATTGACTTCCATTGCCGGGGCTTCGGCTTATTTCAGGGGAAGCGTGGTCGCTTATGCCAATGACGTGAAGGAACGGGTGCTTGGAGTGAGCCGGGAGGATCTGGAACAATTCGGTGCCGTTAGCGAACCCGTGGTGCGACAAATGGCAGAAGGTGTACGCCGCCTGATTGGAACCGACTACGGGGTGTCCACGTCCGGCATCGCGGGACCCACGGGTGGTACGCCGGAGAAACCGATCGGTACGGTCTGGATCGGTGTTGCCGGACCGGGAAGGACGGTCGCCCGCAAGTTTACCTTTTCTTTTACGCGGGAAAGGAATATCGGCAAAGCTACCGTGAAAGCGATAGAGTTGGTTATTGAAGAAATTCGCGGTGGAAATAGATAATTTTTTCAAGGAAAATTCGGTTGCCCCGTGTGGGGTGAAATCGATAATCTTAGACGGGTGCAAGAAGTTGGTGAAGTTCGTTTCTTGGAAGAGGAACGGGAAAAATGGAGATGTAAAGCGTGTGGGAATGTCCTGTCCGTACATTTGAAAGCGTGTATGTTTTGTGGTGGAGAGAGATGAGAAAAGTGGGTGTCAAAAGTCATTTTAAAACTCCCTCCCCCTTCGGGGGACTCCCTCTATAAACAGAGGGAGAGCTAAAATACTCACCGTCTTCGGCTAGTGTCACCAGCTCCTCCTCTGTTTATAGAGGAGGTGTCGGCAAAGCCGACGGAGGAGTTCATTTTCAATTTTCAATTCTCCATTTTCAATTGTTTCATTCTTCCCGAATCGCATCGATCGGTTTTATATTCATGGCACGGAATGCGGGAGCCAGTCCCGCGAGGCTGCCGAGCAATAACAGGATGAAGGTTGCACCGACAACCGTCCAGAACGAGATTTCAAAACCGGCATAATAGCCCTTGGCAGAAGTCACGCCGACGTTCATCAGTTCGAGGACGTAGACGGCAAGGGAAATACCCAGCATACCCGCCAGTCCGGTAAGCACCATGCTCTCGCTGATAACCTGCCCCATGATATCGTAAGGACGGGCGCCGATAGCACGCCGCACACCAATCTCCCCGGTACGCTCGCGCACGGTGATCATCATGATGTTGCTCACCCCGATCACTCCCGCCAGCAAGGTTCCCAAACCGACAATCCATATCAACAGGTCGATACCTATAAACAGGTTCTCGTACAACTTGTATAACTTCTCCGCGTTTATAAGGAGTACCGCCTGCGCATCATTCGGGGCAATCATGTGGTTCTGCTTGACGACGCGTTCCGCTGCCGACTCTATCGTCTGAATCTTCACGCCCGGCTTGCCCGTCATGGCAATAAGGTGTACCGAATTGCCCGTCTGATAGGTATTCTGCATGGTCGTGAACGGCAGGATAACGGTTTCTTCGGCATTCCCGCCGATATTGATGTCACTGTCGATCGTTTCGACCACGCCAATCACTTGGTAATACACGCCGTCCACGCGGATATACTTGCCCGTGGGATCTTCTCCCTTGGCAAACAGCGTTTCGTAAATACGAATACCGATCACGCAAACTTTACGCTGCTCGTTGACGTCGATGTCATTGAGAAAACGCCCGTACACGAGAGATTGATGCTCGATATTCTCGTAATCCTTCATCACGCCCTTGACACCCCCGGTAAAAAACTTGTCTTCATACAATATATTATTATCCCCCCGACGACTGAAGAGCATCGGGACGATGTAAGCAATCTCCGGAATGTTGGAGCGCAGGATATCGACGTCTTTCACGTTGAGGCTCCAGTAACGTCCCTTGCGGAATCCCTTGTACGCCTCGCTTGTCAGGTGGGAACTGACAAAACAGGAGTTGGTGGCAAGACTGCTGAACGAACGCCCGATAAGTACCCGCATCCCGTTTCCCCCGCCAATCAGAACGATCAACATGAATATCCCCCAGAATACCCCGAACGCCGTCAGTATGCTCCGTGTCTTGTTGCGGGTGATCGTCATCATGATCTCTTCCCAACGGTCTAAGTCTATTATATTTCTCATAGTTAATCGGCTCTAAGTGCTTCAATCGGTTTAATTTGTACCGCCTTGCGTGCCGGGAAGAATCCCGCCAGCGTGCCCGCGATGACGAGCAGCACGATAAACGAAAGGGCGGTACCCAATCCCACGGTGGGGTCTTTAAATATGGTAAATTGCAGGAAATCGGTAGACTCCGCCACGGCTTGGGCGTCAAACAGGTGGGCTCCCCATTCCGTGAGAGCAATACCGCCGACCATACCGATATACCCGAAGAAGGTCGTGATAATGATCGACTCAAGGATTATCAGCCACAGGATTGACGCCGGGGACGCACCCAAAGCCTTGCGGATACCAAATTCTTTCGTGCGTTCCTTGACGGTGATCAACATGATATTGCTCACCCCGACCACACCGGAAAGCAACGTGAATATCCCGATCACCCAGATTGCGATCTGTATGATCTGTTGCGCGTCAAGGAATTGTAGGAAAAACGTGAAACGGTTCCACAACCAGACAGCACTACGGTCGGTCGGGTCGAAACGGTGGTGCGCGGCAAGTACTTCCTTGTAGCTCTGCTCGAAAGCATCGCCTTTCTCCCGTGTATCCAATCCCTTGGTGGTAAATAGAATCTGGTCGATTTTGTCACCCTTGATATAAACGTTTTGCGCCGTGGTAAAAGGGACAAAAGCGTCTTGGTCATTACGTTCCTTATTCTGCACGTAGACTCCCACGACCTTGTAAGCGATGCCGTTCACGTTCACGTATTCCCCGACGGCGTTCCGTCCCTTGAACAGGGTTTCCGCCGTCCGCGGATGAATCACGATCACCTTGCGCCATTCGTCGAGGTCTAATTTATTAATAAACCTGCCGTTATTCTCCGCTACCCGGTACGGCTCGATTTCCACGTACGAGGGCTCCACGCCGACAAGACTGCACACGACGTACTCGTCGCCCTTGGAGATCGTACGATTGTTCATCTTGAGGATAGCCCCCGCCACACCCACGTGCGCAGGGAACTTGGTTTCCGTGTTCAGCATATCGGTGTTATCAAGTTGTATCACCCTTCCTTTCTGCATCCCCTCGAAAGTCTTGCTCGTGCGGGAACCGTATACCTTGATGGAATTTGTCGCCCGATCGGCGAAGTTACTCTGAAAGCCATTCATCAGCCCGTTGCCGGAGCCGAGTAACACGATCAGCATAAATATTCCCCACGCGACGGAAAAGCCCGTGAGGAAGGTACGCAGCTTGTTCCTGCGGACGGTACTGATAATCTCGTACCAAATGTCAAATCTTATTTTCATGTCGTTCGGTTTATTTCATGAGATCCTCTTTGCCGAACACCAACACGTCGTGGTTACGGTTGTCTTCTACCGCCTCGATCACGCCGTCTTTAAGGCGGATAATCTTGTTTGTCCGGTTGGCAACGCCACTCTCGTGCGTCACGACAATGACCGTCATACCCGTGTTGTTGACCTCTTTCAATATGTCCATCACCTCGACCGACGTCTTGCTGTCCAATGCCCCCGTGGGTTCGTCGGCAAGAATGATGCGAGGCTGCGAGATCAACGCCCGTGCGATCGCCACACGCTGTTTCTGCCCCCCGGAAAGCTCGTTAGGCATGTGATGCCCCCACTCCTTCAAGCCAAGACGGTCAAGATATTCCAACGCCAACGCGTTACGCTTGCGACGGCTCACGTTCTGGTAGAACAACGGAAGCGCCACGTTCTCCATGGCATTCTTGAAAGAGATCAAGTTAAAAGACTGGAAAATAAAACCGATCATCCGGTTGCGGTATTCCGCCGCTCTCGTTTCACTCAAGTCACGGATCAATACCTCGTTCAGATAATACGCTCCCGTGTCGTAATTGTCGAGAATCCCCAGAATGTTGAGTAACGTAGATTTGCCGGAGCCGGACGAGCCCATGATTGATACAAATTCCCCCCGCTCTATGTCGAGGTCTATGCCTTTCAGCACGTGCAACGGCGCACCGTTGTAATACGTTTTGTTTATGCCTTCTAAGTGAATCATCCCGTTAGTTGTTTAGTTTAGTGAATTGCTTTTTCTCATATATATACATTTTTCTAAATAAATATTCGCACAACAATTAGCATTCCGTATCAACACATATGCCATTTTACCAAATAATTACATCTACAATTCGTGGATGTATTAAATTTAACAACAATTCAATGGATTGTTAGAATTGCATATTTATAACTTTTAAAAAACTTTATAACACATACTTCCAAGAACCGTCACACTCGTCAACGAATGGAATACGCGTTCATGATGAATGAACGAAAAGGCAGAAAAATCGGGGTACAAGAAATTGAAAATTGAAAGTTGAAAATTGAAAATGATTACCGAAGTAAGACTGTAATTCAACTCTCCCTCTGTTTATAGAGGGAAACTGGCGAGTAAGAGAAAACAGACAGAGAGCTTGCTCGTTGTCTGTCGAACGAGAGCCAGTTCGAGACCGGTTTCCGGGCTCAATACCCCGAAG
>ENA-UEQN01003078-UEQN01003078.1-human-gut-metagenome-genome-assembly--contig:-NODE-3078-length-10786-cov-3.442805_pt1 | contig 10786 bp, 10 predicted proteins | sample MGYA00242940_ERZ507944 | MGnify/ENA primary metagenome ERZ507944 (study PRJEB26167, sample SAMN06115449) | human gut metagenome | host: Homo sapiens | place: China:Fujian | collected 2015-08-20...
TTACGATAGGCGCGGGCCCGTTGTTTCGATATTTTTTCCGAGCCGGCCGGAGAAGCCGAGCAGCCGCTTTCCGCGGCCGGACGAACCGTCTTTCCGAAAACGGAAATCCGCCCGCCCCCCATAAACATGCAAAGGACCAGCGTACATAGGATACTTTTCATAGCGTCGACTTTCAGATCGTTTCCAAAATACGCTTTTATTCCGTATTATGCAAAGACCCGCCGTTTTTTGTCCTCGTGTTTATCGACCGGTCCCCCGCCTCCCGAGCGACGCCTGCCCGGCGACGGCAATCCGCCCTTTCCGGCCGGGACACGCCAATCCGCTTATTTTTCATGCGAGCGATTGGCAATCCGTACAAAAATCGTATCTTTGCGACCCTTTGCCTCCGGCCGGAACGGCACGGCAAATGCAAAATATCCGCACGCCTTATGAAACCGACCCGCAAGCAAATATGGACGATCGCCTACCCGATTCTCATCAGCCTGCTGATGGAGAACATGATCGGGCTGACCGACACGGCTTTTCTCGGTCGCGTGGGCGAAGTAGAGCTGGGAGCCTCGGCCCTCGGAAGCGTATATTATCTGGTGATTTTCATGCTCGGATTCGGTTTCGGAATCGGGGCTCAGATTCTGATTGCGCGGCGCAACGGCGAGAAAGCCTATGCCCTGATCGGGCCGCTGTTCCAGCAAGGACTGCTGTTCCTGCTGTCGCTGGCGACCGTGATGTTCGTCATATCGCACACGTTCACTCCGATGGTGCTGCGCTCGCTGATCAGCTCCGACGAAGTGTACGAAGCCGCCGTCAGCTACACGAACTGGCGCGTGTTCGGATTCTTTTTCGCGTTCGTCGCGATTATGTTCCGGGCGTTCTTCGTCGGCATCACGAATACGAAAACGCTGACGCTGAACTCGATCGTCATGGTACTGTCGAACGTCGTACTGAACTACGTGCTGGTTTTCGGCAAGCTGGGCCTGCCGGCCATGGGCATCGCCGGAGCGGCGATCGCCTCGTCGGCCTCGGAGATGATCTCGATGGTATTCTTCATCGTCTACACCCGCCTGAGGATCGATCATCGCAAATACGGGCTGTTCCGCTTCGCGGGATTCTCGTCCAAGCTGCTGCGGGGCATGCTGAACGTCTCGGTATGGACGATGATCCAGATGTTCGTCGCCATCTCGACATGGTTTTTCTTTTTCATCGCGGTCGAGCATCTGGGCGAGCGGCCGCTGGCCGTCACGAACATCATCCGCAGCGTGTCGGGCATCGTCTTCGTCATCGTCAGCTCGTTCGCCTCAACGGCCAGCACGCTCGTGAGCAACCAAATGGGAGCCGGACAGCCGGAGCTGGTCGCCGGCACGACGCGGCGGATCGTGGGCATGTGCTACCTGATCGTCATTCCGCTGTTGGCCCTGTTCGCGGTTTTCCCGGAGCTGATCCTGCGCATATACACCGACGAGCAGTCGCTGATCGACGGGTCGGTCGCCTCGCTGCGGGTCATGCTCTCGTCCTACCTGATCAGCGTGCCGGCCTTCATCCGCTTCAACGTCGTCTCGGGAACCGGCAACACCCGCTCGGCCCTGATGCTGGAACTCGCGACGCTGAGCGTATACGCGATCTACACGGTATGGATCGTGCTCTACCGGCACTCGGACGTCGCGCTGTGCTGGACCACCGAACACGTTTACGCGCTGGTACTGCTGCTGTTGGCAAGCCTCTACCTGAAAAAGGCCCGTTGGCAAGACCGGAAAATATAAAACGATAAAACGCGGGGGAACGGCCCGAAGGCACTCCCCCGCGCAAAACGCAAAAAACTGTCTCATGGAAGAATTGACACTGACGACCCCGTCGATCCTGTTTTCGGCCATATCGCTGATCATGCTGGCCTACACGAACCGCTTTCTCGCCTATGCCTCGGTCATCCGCAATCTGAAAAAGGAACACGAGAGCAACCCCTCGCCGATCACGCAGCAGCAAATGGACAACCTGCGGCGCAGGCTGCACATGACCCGCTCGATGCAGATCTACGGCGTCAGCAGCCTGTTGCTGTGCGTAGTATGCACGCTGCTGATATACATCGGCTTGCAGAAAACGGCCGTCTATACGTTCGGCGCGGCGCTGGGTCTGCTGGTCGTTTCGCTGTGGATCTCGATCCGCGAACTGCTGATCTCGGTCCGCGCGCTCGAAGTGCACCTCGACCATGTAGACGAAAAGAGGCTCGAAGGACAGAACAGGTCCAAACGTTCCCGGAACAGAAGCCGCACGAAAAAGCGCCCCGGCACGCAACAGGAAGCTCGACCCGCCTCTCAGCAAGGCAACCGTAGCGAATCACTCGACCGGAGGAACCTCGATCAATAGCACGCGGGCATCGCTCAACGCCCGAAGCGAGAAGTCGGACATGCGGGTAACGCCCAGCCCGTCGCGGCGGCCGAGGGTCGTACCGGCGATTTCGACGTTGCCTTCCACGACGAATACGTAGACGCCGTAACTGCCGGCGCTGTGCAACACGTATTCGACGCGCGTATTCTGCCGCAAATCGCCCAGCGACAGCCATGCGTCCTGATAGATCCACAGGCCGCGACCGTTTCCCGGGTAGGGAGAGACGATCTCCGACAGCTCGCCGGGACGCGCCAGATCGGAAATCACGGCATTCTCGTAGCGGGGCTTGACGCCCCGACGGTTCGGGAAAATCCATATTTGCAGAAACTCGACGGGCGCGCTGCGGCTCGGGTTGTACTCGCTGTGATAGATACCCGTCCCGGCACTCATTGCCTGAATTTCGCCCGCACGGATCACGTCCGCGTGCCCGAGGCTGTCCTTGTGCTCGAGCCGGCCGCTCAACGGAATCGAAACGACCTCCATCTCACGATGCGGATGCATGCCGAAACCCGCCCCCGGAACGACCGTATCGTCGTTGAGGACCCTCAGCGCACCGAAATTGAGGCGCGCCGGATCGTAATAGTCGGCGAAACTGAACGTATGGTGGGTCCTGAGCCAGCCGTGGTCGAAATAGCCGCGCGTGGCGGCCTTGTGCAAAAGCATGTCCATGAAACTATCCGTTAGGAATTACTGCCATGCTTACACATCAAATAGTCTGCCAGCTTCTCCCGGCGGACCGGGTATCTCCCGGCCGAAAGAAAAGCCATCCGGAGCCCGGCAGGATACCGCTCGCGGCCGGGCGGAGAAAATCCTCAGTCTACCGCAAGGCAACGGAGCGGATGCCTTTGCGGGAAACGAAACGGAAACGGACCCAAATCATACGGAAGAATAGAAATAGAGCGGGAAAACGGAAGCGCTCCCAATCGCCGGGGAACAATCCGGAGAGCAGCAGGATATACCCGTTCATGACCGGACGCGCCGTACCCTACTGAAAGACAAGACAAAAACGGCTCCAAGCCTACGCGCAGAACGGCAGATGAGCAGCAAGGGAAAGCCCCCGTCTCAAACGGAACCGCGCGCCGCCGGCATCGCCTACTCGGATCGCCCGCCTCCGACATGACGGAACGGCCATCTCATCGGACATGCCGGCATAAGGCAGGCGCACCCTCCCCGGCCTCGGGCAAGCTCACTCCCCTCGCTCCAGATAAAGCTCGGTCAGCCGCGAGACAGGGTAACGGGATATTTCCGACGAAAGAACTTTCAGAAAGGACGACAATCCTGCCGGCCAGGTCGGCAGGTCGACCCGATAGAAACAGGCATGGATCACACGGTGCGACAGCACATGCCGGGGCATCGGGAGCATGCCCGAAACGCGGACATCCCCCGCCTCGTCGAACCACTCCCGCCACCGAGCCGTCCGCTGCAGTTCGCCGAAATCGACCGCCCGGGGCGTCTCGATCAACGGAAACTCGTACAGATTGCGCCAGATATCGCGGCCGGTCCGCTTCGCCAGCAGCGTCGAGCCGGCGCAACGAACGTGCAGATAATTGAAGTAACGGGGGACCGCCGCCTTTTTCTCCCGCTTCGGAGGACGGTCGGCCACCGTGCCGCGAGCCAGCGAAAGACAACGGTCGCGTAACGGGCAACATTCGCAGTCGGGGTTCGCCGGCACGCACTGCAACGCGCCGAACTCCATGACCGCCTGATTGTGCAGGCCCGGACGCGACTCGTCGAGCAGCGAGCGGGCCCGTTCGGCATAATAACGCTTTCCGGCAGCCGTATCGGTCGGCACATCGGCGTCTGTCAGGCGCGACAATACGCGATAGACGTTCCCGTCGACCACGGCGCAGGGCTGGCCGTAGGCAATCGAGCAGACTGCCGAGGCCGTATAGTCGCCCACGCCGGGCAGCGAGCGCACGTCGTCGTAACCGGTCGGGAAAACGCCGTCGAAACGCTCCGCCACCCGGCGGGCGGCCGCATGCAGACTACGGGCCCGGCTGTAATAGCCCAGCCCCTGCCACAGCTTCAGCACTTCGTCCTCGGTCGCGGCGGCCAGCGAACGCACGTCGGGAAAACGCGAAGCGAACCGGCGGAAATAGTCGAGGCCCTGCGCCACGCGGGTCTGCTGCAGGATCACCTCCGACAGCCAGATCAGGTACGGATCGGACGTCTCGCGCCAAGGCAGCGGACGGAAATGCCGGCCGTACCATTCGATCAGAACGGCGCTTATGTCGCTGGTCTGTTTCATCGGACGCATATACGCTCAGACTGTCAGATCGACGACCGACGCGTTCGTCGTACGGATCAGGTCGTCGGGCGCGATACGAATCTGCAATCCGCGCACGCCGGCGCTGACGTAGATCGAATCGTAAAGCCGGCAGGTCGAATGGATATAGGTCGGAAAGGACTTTTTCATCCCGATCGGCGAGCAGCCGCCCCGGATATAGCCGGTCGTCGGCAGCAGTTCTTTCATGTGCAGCATCTCGACGCTCTTGTTGCCCGATGCGCGGGCCGCCGCCTTCAGATCGACCTCCGCGTCGCCCGGCACGACGCAGATCAGAACGCCCGTCCGGTCGCCGCGCAGCACGAGCGTCTTGAACACGCGCTCGATCGGCTCGCCGAGCTGCTCGGCCACATGGACGGCTGCCAGATCGTCCTCGTCCACCCTGTAGGGGATCAGCTCGTAATGAATTTTCGCGCGGTCCAGCAAACGGGCCGCATTCGTCTTGCTCACTTTCTCTCCCATGCGTCGAAGCCCTCCTTTCTTCGGCGAAGATAGCGCATTGCTTCGGGAAAGAAAAACGGCAGCGGCATTCCGGTACTAAAGTTGCATGTCGTCCGATGCATAAAACCTTTTAAATCTTCGTTATGGACAATTGGAAAATCACTTTCGGGGGACAACCGGTAACGCTCGTAGGCACGCATCTGCTGCCGGGAGACCGCGCGCCCCGTTTCGAGGTACTGGACGGGAATCTGCAACCGGTGGCCTCGACGCAATTCAAGGACAAAACAATGATTATAAGCGTATTTCCGTCCGTGGACACATCCGTCTGCGCGTTGCAGAACATCCGCTTCAACCGCGAAGCCTCCCGGCTCGACAAAGACGTCGTCATCCTGTCGCTGTCGGTCGATCTGCCGTTCGCTCAAAAACGCTTCTGCGCGGCCGAGCACATCGACAACGTCCGCGTCTACTCGGACTACCGCGACCTGGATTTCGGCATGAAGTACGGATTCGTCATCAAGGAGCTGCGGCTGCTGGGTCGCGGCGTCGTCGTCGTGGACCGCAAAGGAATCGTCCGATACATCGAATACGTGTCCGAAATCAAGAACGAGCCCGACTACGATGCGGCGCTGAAAGCCGTCAGGGAACTGAAATAGAAACGCGGGAGTTGGGGTCGATCCCCGCTGAGCAGGCACAAAGCTACCGCGCGTCCTGCCGGGGCTTGACGATTACGAAAGAAGGCAAGGCATCGAGCAGCGGACGAGCGTACCGAATCAGGTGGTTCCATGCGTCGTAGCTCACGACGACCAACTGCTTGCCCTCGATGCAGCGCTCGAGCGGAGTGCCCGGCCCGCACAGGGTCAGACGCCCGGACGGCGTCATTTCCGAAGCCAAATCCAGCTCCGGATCGACAGACATCAGCTCGACCTCGATCCGCTCGGCCGCAGTCCGGATATACTGCAACAGCATCCGGTCGTCCGGGCCGCCCAGCATCACGCCGACACGGGTCACCGTCCCGATGCCGCGATTGACGAACACTCCCAGCGTGCAGGGAATGCTCTGAAACAGAATACGGCTCTTATCGGGCGAAAGCCCCTCGGGGAAGAGCCAGTTGCGCCGGCGCAACAGTCCGCCGACACGGTACTCGGCCCCGGCAAGCGGCGTGCGGCGCACCGGTCCGAGATAGTTGCGGATGAAGCTGGGCCCCGCTCCCGTCAGTACGAAATCGTAATGCTCGCGCATGGCCAGCGAGCGCAGATCCTCCACATAACGGTCCGTCACCCGGTAGCGCGTATCGATCCGGAGTCCGAGTCGGTCGGCCTCGGCACGCAGCGGGGCAAAGCTGCCTTTGGAATAGTCGTAGGCGTTCAACGGACTCGTATCGGTCCCTATCGTATAGTGCACGGCCGTCACCTTGGCGCCGCCGATCATGCGGCCGTAAAGCAGATTGACCAGCTTCAGAAACACCGGGCCGCTCTCGGGATTGGCGAACGAGATCAGAATACGCGGATAGCGGTGAATCGTCGGCCGTTTCGCGCGCGACTCGCGGGCGAACAGCTTCTCGATCAGCGACAGCAGCGGCGTGGCCATGAAGGTCGTGAACAGCGCCATAATCACGAATATGACGAACAGCGAGCCGGGAATGATCCCCATCTCGTAACCGATGTTGAGCACGATGAGCTCCATCAGTCCGCGCGTGTTCATCAGCACGCCGATCGACAGGCTGTCCTTCCACGACTCGCCGACGGCCCGGGCCGACAGCGTAGCGCCGAGCAATTTGCCTGCGATTGACATCACGATGAACAGCGCGCAGACGCCCCACAGATGGGGCGTATTGAGCAAGCCTATTTCGGTCCTCAGGCCGGTGAAAACGAAAAACAGCGGCAGGAACAGCACGACGGCCACATCCTCGACTTTCTCGGTCATCACGCGCCGGAAACTCAGGTTGTCGGGCATGATCACTCCTGCCAGAAAAGCACCGAACAACGCATGGATGCCGAGTACCTCGGTAATGTAGGACGAAAGGATCAGCACGAGGAAAATGAAAGCCACGAGCGTTTTGCCCACCGTCTCGCGCTTGTTATACAGTTCGCCGATCTTACGCAGGAACGGGCGCGCGAGGCAGAACATGAACAGGATGTAAACGGCCGTCAGGGCAATCGTATAGAGCGCGCCGACCGCGTCTCCCGCCTTGGCCACGGCGATCACGGCCGCGAGCAGACACCACGCCGTCACGTCGTTGTTCGCAGCGCTGGCGATCGCGAACATTCCCATCGGCGTTTTGCCCAGGTTGCGCTCCTGCACGATCCGGGCCAGTACGGGAAAAGCCGTGATGCTGACCGATATTCCGATGAACAGCGCGAAAGAGAGGAAAGGAGCGTGATGCGCCCCGAACTCGGGATAGACCCAATATGCGAGCACCAGCCCGAGACAAAACGGCACAATGATGCTCGCGTGGCTGATGACGAGCGTCTCGCTCGCCTTACGACGCACGACGCCCAGATCGAGCTCCATACCGATCACGAACATGAACAGCACCAGGCCGATCTGGCTGATCACGTTCAGCGGCACGAGCGACGACGGCTCGAACAGGAACTCGAACGCGCCGGGAAAGAAATGGCCCAGCACGGAAGGCCCCAGCACGATTCCGGCCACGATCTCCCCGATCACGCCGGGCTGACCGAGATACTTGAACAGATAGGAAAAGATCCTGACGGCAACCAAAATCGCTATGATCTGCAACAGCAGCAGCGGCACCGGGTGCGTCAGGTTCGACGCCAAAGTCTCGCGCAACAGATCGACCGACGAGTCCGCATGCCGTACGGCAACTACGTCGGACGTATCGTAGGCTTTTCCCATCCGGACGACCCACCACATCAGCAGTCCGAACACGGCGAGCATCGTCCCGTATATCATATAGTTGCGCTTGGAGCCGTTCATATTTTCAGCAGGATCGGATAGATAACGCAAAGATAAAATTTTTCAGGAAAAACGGAAAGGGCCGTTCTCACCGGCAACCGTTCGGGGAAGTCGGAAAAGTCCCTTTTTTCTCGGTCGCATCCCCTCGCGAAAGCGACGCGAATCGCAGAGAAACCGCCGGAAACTACCGCCGGGATGCCTCGGCGTCCATCTGAGCCTTGGATTTGCTCCGGGTCACGGCATAAACCCCGGCAAAAACCAGCACGACGGCCGCCGCCTTGATCGTCGTGAAACGGTCCATACCCGCGAGCACGGCGACCAGCGAGGCAACCAGCGGCTGCAGGTAATTGTACATGCAGCCGACCGTCGGGCGCAGGTTCTTCTGTCCGACAGGCAACAGCAGATAGGTCAGAAACGTCGCCCCGAGCACGATAAAACCCACCTCGGCGAAATTCCGCCACCCGAACGCCTGCCAACGAGTCGAAACGAAATCCTCCGCCCCGAAAGGCAACCAGCAGAGCGTTGCGAAAAGGAACATCCATTTCATCAGCGTAACCGGCCCGTAACGACCGATCAAACCTTTGAAGACGACGAAATAAGTAGCGTACGACAACTGCGCGAACATGCACAGCAGATCGCCGCCGACCGAGCCGCCGCCGGAGGAGGCCGCCGCCGGGGAAGAGAGGATCAGCATCAGCGCCCCGACCGCCCCGATAGCCACACCGGCTATCTTCATGCCGGTAATCGGCTCGCGCAAATAGAGCGCCGCGATAATCATGGCGAAAATCGGCGCCGTCGTCGTAACGACCGACGCGTCGATCGGCGAGGTCATCGACACCCCCAGAATGAACGAACCCTGATTGAGCACGATGCCGAGCAGGGCCGCGAAAAAGAGCGAAAGCCGGTCGCGCCACGCGACCGGCTCGCGGCGCACGAACAACGAAGCGGTCCAAAATGCCGCCGCTGCGCCCGCCGTACGGGTCATCATCAGTCCCGCAGGACTGATAAGCCCCGAATCGAGCAATGCCTTGGAGACGGGGGAAAGCAAGCCGAAAATCACGCCCACCCCCAACATGGCCGCATGGCCTCGGATATTACGGTCTTCCATCGCCTGTCCGAATTTGACACGCAAAGGTATTCAAAATCCGGATTCGATGCGCTCCGCTCGCCCCGTTTTACCGCTCGACGGACAAAACCAGCTTCAGCGTATAGTTGAGTTTCGACTCGGCCCGCTTCATATCCGCGCCCAGCATGATCAGGCTGTCGGGATAGCTCAGAAAATTGATCTGCTCGAGCGTCGTATCGCCGATATTGAGCTGGTAAACAGTCGCGTCAGGATCGTCGTCCGTACCGCGCAGCGTACCCCATCGGCCGCTCGAAAAGAACGTGGTGTCCCGTCCGTTCTCGGCCTCGAGATAGGTCATGGCCAAACGGTAGGTCCCGTCGCCGCTGTGCTCGCGGTTCTCGAGCGTCAGCTCATAGCGAATGCCGGGCCCGTCGGCAGCAGGCAGAAGACCTTCGTAGGTCCGCAGCATTTCCGGACCGAGAGCTGCCGTATCGGTAGCCTGAGCCGAAGCGGCGGCAGCCGGTTTCGAAGAATCGGGCGCGGCGGTACTGCGATCCGTCCGATGGCCGCACGAAGCGGCAAGCAGTGCCAGCAGACTGGCGGTAACCAATTGTTTTTTCATCGCTTTTGTTTTTTATTGATCAATCGCCGGGCGTTCGCACGTCGTCCGGCAGAAAAAGCAGTCCGTCGCCCGCCGAGGCTCTCCGTCTCCGGCACGCCGATCGCCGGCAGGCTTTACGAGCGGCACCTCTGCAAAAAACCTTCCAAACGACCGCCGCCGAATTCTTAAGTGCGGAAAGACAATCGATTGCGGCAACTCGCGGCACATACCCGCCCGATTTCTGCATTGTCCTCCCGCAAAAGAGGCCCCATTTCCCCGAGGAGCTGCGTTTCATATCGTACCGCCCGCACGAACCGACATCGTCGAAAAAACGGCCGTATTCCGACCGGCCGGAATGCGGCCGGTCCGAACTGTCATAACTGTCAAACGGAAAGTCCCTTACGAAGCAGAATGCGCAGATGAGCGGGAGTAATATCCTGACTGATATGTCCCTTACGAGCGATCGAGATCGATCCGCGCTCCTCCGATACGACGATCACCAGCGCATCGGTCGCCTCCGAAGCGCCGAGAGCCGCGCGGTGCCGCATGCCGAACTCCATCGGGACCTCGCGCTCGGTCGACGGCAGCACGCACTTGGCTGCAGCGATCCGTCCGTTGGCAATGACGATCGCTCCGTCGTGCAGCGGAGAATTCTTGAAAAAGATGTTCTTGATCAGCGGCCCCGAAATCAGCGCGTCGATCTTCTCGCCCTTCTCGATGATCGGAAGCAGATTGACGGCACGCGCGATGACGATCAGCGCGCCGGTTTTCGTACGGGCCATATCGGCGCTGGCCTCGACGACCGTTTCGATCCACTCCTGCCCCACGACGTTCACGCCCCGGCCCCGGGGTCGGAATATCCGGCTCATAAACGAGTGCCGGCGATTGGTGTACTGCGTGCCGAGCAACAACAAAAAACGCCGAATCTCCTGCTGGAAAACGATGATCAGCGCAATGACCCCGACTCCGATCACCTGACCGAGTATCATGCTCAGCAGTTCCATCTTGAGAGCCCGCACAACGATCCACAACAGATAGACGATCAGAATGCCCGCCACGATGCGCAGCGCGTTGGTGCCGCGCGTCAGCCGGTAAATCTGAA
>ENA-UEQN01003083-UEQN01003083.1-human-gut-metagenome-genome-assembly--contig:-NODE-3083-length-10777-cov-3.441215_pt1 | contig 10777 bp, 11 predicted proteins | sample MGYA00242940_ERZ507944 | MGnify/ENA primary metagenome ERZ507944 (study PRJEB26167, sample SAMN06115449) | human gut metagenome | host: Homo sapiens | place: China:Fujian | collected 2015-08-20...
TCATCGCGCCGAAGGTCATCTTCTTGCTGCCGTCGGGGAACAGCCAGATGGCTTCCACGCCGTCGAGCGAATCGATGAACGCGCGGCTCTCTTCATAAGGCATCAGGAACGCCGCCGTGGAGAGCAGATCGGCGTAACCGGAATCCTCCGTGATGATGGAAACGGAGCGGAAATCCGTATCCGGCATCAGCGTATCCGGGTCGATCAGGTGATGATAGCGCTGGCCGTCCACGACGTAATAGCGCTGATAATCGCCAGACGTGACGACCGAGCACCCGGTCAGGTACAGCGTTTCTACGATGTCGCTCAGGCCGAGCACTGCGCCGTCCGGGTCCTGAATACCCACGCCCCACTTGGTGCGCCCGTCTGCCGGGGGATTGCCCATGCGCACGTTGCCGCCCGCGCTGATGATGAAGGAAGGCATGTCGCTGGCGAGAAGCGTCTGCGCGACGAGTTCCGTTGCGTAGCCCTTGGCGACCGCGCCGACGTCGAGCTTCATCTCCGGATCGGCAAAGTAGACGGTCTGGTTTTCCGCGTCGAGAATCAGGTTGTTGATGTCCATATGCTGCGCGGCGGCCTGCAAATCCTCCATCGGCGGAAGCTTGGCGTTGTCCGGGTCATCCAGCCCCGCCTCGCGGTATTCGTGCCAGATGGAAAGCACGCTGCCCATGGCGACGTTCGTCTGCCCTTTGACCAGCTCGTAATGGCTCTTGCAGAAGGTCAACAGGCCGAACAGAATCGGATCGACTTGGACCGGTTCGCTTGCCGCCTTGAGGTTCACGTCGTAGACGCTGACAATGCCCTCGTCGGCATAGCTGTTGTAAGTGTCAAACATCTTGTGCAGATGCAGATACATCGCATGCGTTTCATCGGCGCGCGCGTTAAATGTCTCCTGATTTTCCGCATAGCCGATGAGGGAAATCACGGTGTCAAACGTATCCATGAATACCGTGCTGTATTTGTTCATGTCGGCGCTGCCCGGCAGGGCGAACGCGGCGGTAAGCAGCACGAGCAGCAGGATAACGGCGGCTTTTTTCATGGTAAGTCGTACCTCCAACGATCAGAATGAACTTATTATAACAAAAACGCGCCAATTCTACAAGCGCCGCGCGCTGACAGGGATTGCCACGGGAAAACGATTGTCAATCTGGGCGAAAATGTGATACAATGCCGTTGGTTCCGTGTTTCGCGCTTTTGCGACACGGATGCAGCGAAAACGACGAAAGAGGGATTTTTTCATGGCAATGGTACAGACGAAACGGCTTGCGGCGCTGCTGCTGGCTTTGCTGCTGACGCTTTTTCTGCTGCCATCTGCCTGGGCGGATAGCGGCGTGGTCGGCGGAACGACGGTTTCCGGCACGGTTCGCGTGTATCTGTCCTCCATTTCGTGCCTGACGGCGGTGGATGTGAGCATCGCGGGCAGCTATTCCGTCGGCGGGGACGCAAGCCGCGCGCTGGCACGGGGACAGAATATCCGCGTGAGCAACAGCGGCGGCACGCTGATGATGACCGCCGACGGTCAGACGCAGACGATGGGCAGCCGCTTTAAACTGCGCCGCCACCAGACCAGCGGCGAAAACGGCGTGCGCATCGCGCAGGCGCGCTATCCGGCGAGCCTGTATCCGGGCGATATCGAGTTTATCGCCAAGGGCGGCAACGTGCAGATCATCGTCCATGTGTATATGGAGGATTACATGCTCGGCGTGCTGCCGTATGAAATGGATAATTCTTTTCCGCTGGAGGCGCTCAAGGCGCAGGCCGTCGCCGCCCGAACCTATGCGCTCAAGAAGATGAGCGCGCAGGCCGCGACCTACGACGTGGTGGATACGACGAGCGACCAGGTTTACAACGGCACGCCGTCAGGCAATGCGCGATGCGCGCAGGCCGTGCAGGAGACGAGCAACATCGTCGGCACGGTGAACGGCGAATACATGGCGAGCTATTATACCGCGTCCAACGGCGGCCAGACCGAATCGGTCAAAAACGCGTGGGGCAGCGGCTCATACAGCTATTTGCAGGTGAAGGACGACCCCTACGATCTGCGCAACGGCGCTTCCATCGCCAAATCGGTCACGTTTTATCGCGACGGCACGGCTAGCGTTTCCGCACTGACCGAGTTGCTTCGCACGGAGGCGGCGATGCTCGTCGGCGCGGACAGCGTGCAGATCACGGCCATCAACGGCGTGACGCTCGCCGAACCGAAGTACGCCGAACCTTCCCGCGTATACACCAAGGTGCAGGTCGGCCTGACGCTTGCGGGGTACGGCGACGTGACGGTGACGCTGGATTACTTTTCCCAGGTCGAGGGGCTTTGCTCCCTGTCTATCAACGTGCTGAAAAACGAGACGCTGACCGTGACGGAGGCTGTCGGCGGCTACAAGCTGACGGCGCGGCGCTTTGGCCACGGCGTGGGCATGAGCCAACGAGGCGCGCAGCAGATGGCCAACGAAGGCTTTGCCTATGACCAGATTCTCGAATTCTATTATCCCGGCCTGACGCGCACGCGCTACACCATGACGCGCACACTGCTTAGCAGCATCGACGGCACGCCCTCCGCACCGGAGACGCCGGAGGAACCGATTGCGGACGCGAAACCCGCTGTCGTGACCCTCAAAAACCCGCTGGACAGCCTGAATCTGCGCCAGCAGCCGACGACGGCGTCCTCCGTCCTGGCGCGCATGCCGCACGGCACGCAGGTCAACCTGATCAGCCGGGAGGGCGAATGGAGCCGCGTGCAATACGGCACGCTGACGGGCTATGTGATGACCTCGTATCTGGTCGTGCAGGAAGACGGCGTGGATGAAACGCCTTCCGGCGTGGTCAGCCTCGGCACGGCGACGGTCGCGCTCTCGGACGAAAGCCAGACGCTCAATCTGCGCGCCGCGCCGACGACCAATGCCGCGATCCTGTCGCATCTGCGTCACGGACAGACGCTGACGGTGCTGGAACGGTATTCCAGCTGGACGTATGTGCAGTATGGTACGCTGAGCGGCTATGTGATGAACGACTACATTGTCTATGACGCCGGCAGCAGCGATTCGGATAACGCCGATCAGGGCGCGGAAAACGGCGGTCAGGCGGCTTCGCAGGTGGCGATTGTGCTGCCTTCCGGCGGGCTGAATCTGCGCGCAGGGGCGAATACGTCCTCCGGCGTGATCATGGTGCTGCCACAGGGAACGATGCTGACCGTCACCGGAGAGGTGCGCGACAACGGCATGCTCCCGGTGCTGCTGGGCTCTGTGGCGGGTTATGTCAGCAGCGATTACGTCTATGTGACGGATGAAGCGCTGGCAACAGCCACGCCCGCCCCGAACACAACGCCGACTCCGACGCCGGAACCGGCCTCGACGCCGATTGAAAATCCGACGCCGGAGACGCGCGAAGCGACGGTCACGGCCTATGGCGGGCTGAAACTGCGGCAGATGCCCGACATGTCTTCCGGCACGCTGGCGACCATGCCGTATGGATCGGCCGTAACGGTGACGGGCGAAGCGGTGAACGGCTTCTACGCGGTCAGTTATGAGGAATTGAGCGGCTATGCCAGCGCGCAATACCTGAGCTTTGACGCGGACGAGCCGCAGACGACTGTTCAGCCGACCAAGGTGCCGGAAGCCAGTCACCCCGTCGCGGGGCGCATCGGCACGGTGACTGCGCCGAGCGGATTAAACCTCCGTGCGGATTCTTCGGAATACGCCAATGTGCTGGCAACGCTGGGCTACGGCGTGCAGGTGACGGTGACGGGCGAACGCGTCAGCGGGTTTTATCCCGTTCGCATCGGCACGCTGAGCGGTTATGTCAGCGCGGATTACGTCAGCTTTGATTCTGAATCCGCAGCGACGGCCGCGCCGACAGCGACACCCGCGCCGGGCACGGGCGGATACCGCGTCGTTGTGGAAAGCGACAACGGGCTGAATCTGCGCGCGCAGCCGAGCGCAAACAGCGACGTGCTCTATGTTCTGCCTTACGGCATGGTGCTCAGCGTGCTGGGCGAGGGGGAGAACGGCTTCCTCCATGTGCAGTGGGGTGGATATACGGGCTATGTTTCCGGCGATTACGTCACGCCGTTTGGAGCGCAGTAAACATTTTTCCGCGGGTCGGTTGCAATCGGTCCGCGGTTTTTGATATAATCATACATCACGCAGGACTGCATGCGGAATGTGCTGTTTTGAGCGCATGGATCGTAAAGCGATACATGCAGGAAGGAAGTCCCGAAACCTCAGGTTTCGGGCAGAATTTGGAACGGCATCCCAACATTTGCCAGGAAAGGAAAAGCGCAGATGAAACCCATCGACATGTCAACCTACCCGCGCAAGGACGCGTTCGCGTTCTTTTCCGGCGCATCCAATCCGTTTTATTCCGTGACGTTTGAGCAGGACGTGACAAAACTCTATGCGTATACCCATGAAAAGGGGTTGTCGTTTTACCATGCGATGAGCTATCTGGTCACCAAGGCGATGAATCAGGTGCAGATGTTCCGCTATGTGGTGAAGGACGGCGTGATTTATGAAATTGACGGTCGCACGCCGAGCCTGACCGAACTACGCAAGGGCGAGGAACAGTATTACTGCGTCAATGTGCCGTTTGTGGACGATATGGCGGTGTTTTGCGCGGAAGCGGCGAAGTGCCGCGACAGCCAGCACGAGTTCATGAAGGCGGCGGAGGAGACGAGCGATCTGCTGTTCATCTCCTGTCTGCCGTGGGTTGAAATCACCGGGCTGACCAATCCGCGCGATTTTGACCAGGATGACAGCGTGCCGCGCGTTGTCTGGGGCAAATATGTGAAAAAGGACGAGCGGGTTATCCTGCATATCGCCGTGGAGGTCAACCACCGGCTGGTGGACGGTCTGCACATCGGGCGGTTTGCCCAGCGGTTGACCGCGCTGATTGAAGCACTGTGAGCGCGGAATTGAAGCCTGGTGAACGCATCGACGATTTGCAGCGCGGCGGTCTGCGGATCATCCAGCGCGAAAACGGCTTCCGCTTTGGCACGGACGCGGTACTGCTGGCGGATTTCGCGGCGGCGAAACGGGGCGAACGCGTCTGCGATATGGGCACGGGGACGGGCGTTCTGCCGCTGCTGCTCAGCGCACGGGCAGAGGGGACGACGTTCGACGCGTTTGAGGTGCAGCCGGATGTAGCGGATATGGCGCGGAGGAGCGTTGCGCTCAACGGCCTTGAAGAGCGAATTCGCGTGCATTGCGCAGACTGCCGCGAAGCGGGCGCGGTCATCGGGCATGAAACCGTGCAGCTCGTCGTGACCAACCCGCCGTATATGGCGCAAGGCGCGGGACTGGTCAGCCCGGAGACGACCCGCGCGCTTTCGCGAAGCGATTCGGACTGCCCGCTGGCGGACTGGATGGCGGCCTGCGCGCGTGTGCTGCAAAACGGCGGGCGGCTGTGTGCCGTCTTTCCTGCGCCGAGGCTGCTGGAACTCTGCGACGCCATGCGCGAGGCAAGGGTTGAGCCGAAACGCGTGCGCCTGATCGTTTCCAGGCCGGAAAGCGCGCCGAAGCTCGCGCTTGTCGAGGGCAGAAAGCGCGGCAGGCCGGGGCTGCATCTGCTGCCGATGCTGATCACGCATACGGCGGACGGCGGATTCACCGACGAAATGCGGCGGATTTACGGCGAATTATCATAATCGAAACGCCTTTTGATTTTCCCGCGCGCAGAGCATCGCCAGCACAAACGAAACCAGCGCAAAGACGAGCGACAGCGCCGAGTGCAGCAGCAGATAGAGCATCGTCAGCAGAAACGCGACGAGCAGATAGCGCCCCTGCTTGGCCGGAGCGAGCGCCAGCGCGCGAATGCGCCCGCGGGAAAATGGCGTTCGCTGCCGACGCGCACGGCGGGCGATTTCCGCGTCGGTAGCGGGGTGCTGCTGGCCGAAAAGCAGCGCCAGTTGACGGCCTGCAATCAGGCGAACCGGCGGTTCCATCCACTCGGCGGCACGCTGAGCGGATGGGGAAAAGCCGCCTGTTGAGGCTAAAATGCAGAATTCCGTTTCCGAGGCAATCCGGGCGCGGTGCGCGGCCAGCACATCGCCCTCTCCGACGAAAGAGCCGGACAGGGTTTGCGCGCAGCGGACGAGATAGGTTTTATTTGCATAAGTTAAAACGGAATCCCGCGCGTTGCCGCCCAGGGTTTGAGCCAGCAGCGTGCAGACGCGTTTTTCGGCTTGAGCGGCAGGCAGGAGCATCAGCTCTTCCAGTGCGATCGAGCCGCCGACGCGCACGCGGAGGGCATGATCGCGCCGCGCCAGCGTTCGGCGTTCCAGCAGAAGCAGGGTGAGCATGGCCAGAATAAACAGCGCGCTTCCGGCCAACAGGCTGAGTGCGCCGCTGTGCCAGAGAAAAAAGAAGTAGCCGACGCTCAAAACAAACAGCAAAACACGCAGAGCCAGACGATCCAGCGCGGCGGCGACGCGGTTTTTGCTGTCAAAAGGGCTCGTCATACCTGAAATTCCTCCCGGAAAAACTTGGAATCGGCTTTAGTTTTTGCGCTTTTTTCAAAATCTATGCGGTTTCCTCTTTTCGACGCGCGCGGAATTTGATATAATAAAACATCATGCGCCGAAAAATGCGAAGGGAGGGGCTTGAATGCCGGAAATCGGATTGATGGGCGGCAGCTTTAACCCCATCCATTGCGGACACGTCGCGCTCGCCCGCGCCGCGCTGGAAAGCGGCAGGGTGGAACGCGTGCTCTTCCTGCCGACGGGCAACCCGCCGCACAAGAAAGAAGGGCTGGCCGATAAGTTTGACAGGCTGCGCATGGTGGAACTGGCCGTGGAACATGAAGCGGGCATGGCAGTCTGCCGGGAAGAGATCGACCGCGACGGCGTGATCTACACCGTCGATACGCTGGCCGCGCTGAAGCGGAAGATGCCGGACTGCACGTTGACTTACCTCATCGGCGCGGATACGCTGCGCGCGCTGGGCACGTGGCGGCGCGTGGAGACGGTCATCGAGCGATGCAAATTTCTGGTGATGATGCGAGAGGGAGAGACGCGGGAAGAAGTCATACGCCTGGCCGGACTGTGGACGCAGAGGGGCGCGCAGATCGACTTCCTCGACGCGAGGAAGATGGATATTTCCTCGACGCAGATTCGCGAACAGATACAAAAGGGATTGCCCTTCGAGCGGCTCGTGCCGCAGGCCGTCGCGGATTATATTCACGAACACGGGCTTTACGGGGCGAAAACGGGCATGGAGTTGAACCGATGAAACGCGAAAAAATGGAATACCGGCTCAAAAAAGAGCTGGATGCGGCGCGCTATGCGCATACGCTCGGCGTGGAACAGACCGCGCGCGAGATGGCCAGGCAGTTCGGCGAGGATGAAGAGAAGGCCGCGCTGGCCGGGCTTCTGCACGACTGCGCCAAATGCCTGCCACTCAGCCAGATGGTGAAAGCGGCGAAGGACGAAAAGCTCGATCCGGTGATGAAGGAATCCAAAGCGCTTATGCACGCTGTGGCCGGTATGCACCTCGCGCAGGACGTTTATGATGTGCATGACCCGGAGGTGCTCGGCGCCATCCGCTGGCATACGACCGGGCATGCCAATATGACCCGGCTTGAAAAAATCGTCTACCTTGCCGATATGATCGAGCCAAACCGGAAGCCCTATCCGGGGCTGAAGGCGCTGCGCAAACTCTGTATGACCGATCTGGACGAGGCCATGCATATGGCCCTGCGGATGAGCCTCGATCATGTGCGCGAGCAGGGAAAGCCCCTGCACCCCGATACCATGGCTGCATTGGCCGAGTATGAACCGGAATTGGTCTGAATCGACCGATTTTATAAGAATACGCGGACGCGCAATGCGCGCCCCAACGTCCCCTCACGTTTCCCGTACCCTGAAGACAACTTGCGGAATACGCATTTGTTCATATTTTGAAGGAGGAAATAACATGGATCAGAAAGCGATTGCGCTGGCTGCGGCTAAAGCGCTGGACGCGAAGCGCGGCAAGGATATTGTGGTGCTCAAGGTTGACGAAATGACCGTCATCACCGATTATATGGTGATCGCAACGGGCCGCTCCGTGCCGCAGGTGAAGGCGCTGGCGGAGAATGTCGAAGAGGAGCTGGCTAAGCTCGACCTGTTTGCCCGCCGCCGCGAGGGCGTGAACGAGGGACATTGGTGCATCCTCGATTACGGCGACGTGATGGTGCATATTTTCCACGAGCAGGATCGCGAATACTATCAGCTTGAACGCCTGTGGAGCAACGGCACCAACGAAGTCGAATTTGAATCGGACGGAAACGAAACGTCTGCGGAGGAATAATCGATGCCGAAAAAGAAGGACGCCGCCATCATCGGCGTGGTGCTGCTGCTGGCCGTGGCGCTGTTTGCGGTTTCAAAGATGATGCCCAAAACCGACCTTTCCACCAAGACTGCCGATGTGACCCTCGCGCCGGACGCTGTGGAATACCTCGACGAAACGCCCGCGCCGGAAGCGACGGCTGAGCCGCAGCCGACAGAAGCCCCGGAAATCACGGCTGAGCCGCAGCCGTCGGAAGCGCCGGAAATTACGGCCGAACCGACCGCCGCGCCGGAGAGCGCGAACATGGTCGGTCCGGTGATGCCCAAGCAGACCGATAAGGTGCGCGGCTATGTCGTCATCACCGTGGCGGGCCGTCAGTACGGCGACAAGATCATCACCATCAAGCAGGATAACGGCGAGATCAATAAGATTCACATCACGCCGGAATATGTTGTCATGGAGTCCTCCACCTGCGAAAATCAGGATTGCATCGGCGAGGGCGAGGTCAACGTGAATACCTATAAAGACCGCATTCTGAGCACCTATATTATCTGCCTGCCCAATCAGGTGACGATTGAAATGGTGCCTGCCGACGAATAAGGCGATCTGGAAAGAAGGAAATGTCATGCGAAACAAGAGCGCTCAGCGGGTGGCTGTCTCCGGACTGCTGACCAGCCTGATGCTCGTTCTGGGCTTGATCGAGCGCCAATTTCCGCTGACGGCGGCGGTCCCCGGCATTAAGCTCGGTTTGGCCAACTCGGTGCTGATTTATGCGCTGTATATGCTGGGCATCAAACAATCCGTTGTGCTGATGCTGCTCAAGGCGCTGATGAGCTGGCTCATTTACACCAATATGCAGGCAATGTTTTATTCGCTGGCGGGCGGCGCGCTGTCGCTGCTGGCGATGATCGCGCTCAGCCGCATCAAGGGCGTGAGCGTCATCGGCGTGAGCGCGCTCGGCGCGGTCGCCTTCAACGTGGGCCAGATTCTCATGGCGGTGGTCATGCTCAACACGCCGCAGCTCATCGTGACCTATCTGCCGGTGCTGATGGTTTCCGGCGTGGTGACGGGCGTGCTGACCGGCGTGGTCGCGCAGATGGTGATGAAACACCTCAAGGTGATCGAAAAAAAGGGATAACGTAAACTCCTCGGCTGTGCCGAGGAGTTTTGACGTTTATGCAGAAATATACGCCACACCGAAAGCGCCGGGGCCGACGTGCGAGCCGATTGTCGGGCCGATGGAAACCGCTTCCTCGATGGAGCAGGCATAGCCCGCCTGCGCGGTCTGCCGAAGGAACGCGATACAGTTTTCGCGTCCGCCCGTGTAGAGCGGAATCAGCGGATAGCGCGGATCGATGGGGTGGCGTTCCATCAGTTTCATGATCGCGTCGCCTGCGCGATGGCGGCCGATGGCTTTACCGGCCATGGCCACAAGGCCGTCCGGGCTGACGGTGACAAGCGGCTTGAGTTTCACCAGCATGCCCACATCTGCGACGGCTTTGGGAATGCGCCCGCCGCGCGCCAGATACTCCAGCGTATCCAGACAGGCGAAAATGCGCACGCGCGGCACAAGCAGGCGAAGCGCCTCGGCGATTTCCTGCGCGGTTTTGCCGCCTGCATCGCGCATGCGGCAGGCTTCCTGCACCAGCAGGCGCTCGCCAACCGTTGCGGAGAGAGAATCCACCAGCGCGACGTCCAGGTCTTCCGTCATACCGACGGCGATCAGCGCGCTTTGCAGCGTGCCGGAAAGCGCGGAGGAAATCAGCACGCACAGCACGCTGTCGCCCGCGGCTTTTGCGGCTTCAAATTCGCGAAGAAAGGCATCCGGCGAGGGCTGGGAGGTCTTGGGCGTCTGCCCGGCTTCCATCCGCTGCCAGAAGATTTCCTGCGGCAGATCCACGCCGTCAGTGTAGGTGTCGCCGCCGAAAGCGATGGTCATCGGCACGCAGCGAACGTTGAGCTTTTGCAGCTCCTCCTGCGTGAAATCGGTGGCGGAATCGGTAAGAATGCGAATCATAGCGTTTAAATTCCTTTCGTTAAACGAGATGCTCCAGCGCGGAAACGGCTTCGTTGATGCCGTCAGTCAGTGCGCGCGTTTTGTCCTCGCCCAATGTATCGATCAGCTGGTTTAGGATGGCTGCGATATGCTCATGCTCGGCGAGATAAGCCGCTTTGCCCGCCTCGGTCAGATGGATGAGAATCACGCGTTTGTCCGCTTCGCTGCGCATGCGGAGAAGAAACCCCTTGCCTTCCAGCGTGGTCAGCACTTTATTCATCTGGCTTTTGAGCAGGCGCGTTTGAGCGATGAGCGTCGTTGCGGTACAGTCGCGGCCCGTGTCCTCCGCGCGGAGCAAAATGCCGAGCACGTGCGCTTCGTTGTAGGTTAGCGTGGAGACGAGACGCTTGTTCCAGAGCGTGGAGGTGAGGGAGAGCCACGCGGCGAGCAGGCGGTCGCCCGTGGTGGGGGCATACGGCATGCGGATTCCTCCTTTAAAAGTTCACAAAATGAACTACGCGCA
>ENA-UEQN01003090-UEQN01003090.1-human-gut-metagenome-genome-assembly--contig:-NODE-3090-length-10762-cov-4.032943_pt1 | contig 10762 bp, 5 predicted proteins | sample MGYA00242940_ERZ507944 | MGnify/ENA primary metagenome ERZ507944 (study PRJEB26167, sample SAMN06115449) | human gut metagenome | host: Homo sapiens | place: China:Fujian | collected 2015-08-20...
TCATCACAGCTCATACAACTCACATAAACTATGCCCCAACCCTATATTTTCATACAAAAGAAGAGTTAGTTACATAAATAACAAAATAATTACTACATTTGCTTGCTATATAAAAAAAGAACCTTATGAACAAAAAATCTATTATACTATGTATCTTCTATGCATGGATGTCTATATTGTGCTACGGACAAACAGGTCGCCTATTTACAGCAGATCAGGAGTTATCGAGCAGCATGATAAATTCTATCTATCAAGACCATAACGGAATTATCTGGATTGCCACAGAAGATGGACTAAACAAATATGACGGTGCCAAATTCTCTATCTACAAAAGCGACAAAAACGATGAACACTCCTTAGCAAACAATTATGTACGTTGTGTCTTTGAAAGCAGCAAGAAGGAGTGTTTTGTAGGAACATTAAGTGGATTACAACACTACAGTGCTGATGCCGACCGCTTTACCGATATCCCACTGATTCTGCAAGATGGTATAATAGTAGAGCCTAACGTAGCCGCCATAGAAGAACTGAGTAACGGAGATTTATTAGTGGGTACCGCCGGTCAAGGATTGTTCAAGATTACAAACACCCATAAAGGACTGGTCGGAATTAGCATGGAGAAAAGAATCCCTATCCCCATCGTAAATGCGCTTCACGAAGACCGTAATGGTAACCTATGGATAAGTGCCGGTGAAAATGGAATTTTCAGAATAGACCGGAACCAACAACTACACTGCTATCAGAAAGGGGCAAACGAATCAGAATATACCATTAGTAGTATTTGTGAGACCCCCGACAAACAGATTTACATTGGTTCCTTAGGTAAAGGACTACTTAAATATAATCCAACTCTCGACTTATTTGAACCCATCATCTATGCCAATCACCCTGAATTACCTGTCAAAAGTCTTCTTCTTGCCACGCCGGACGAAATATACATTGGAACTGACGGATACGGTTTGAAAGTATATAACATTCAAAGTCGCACTATCACAGAAAATCAGTTAAACATCACCACTTTCAACCTTGACAAGTCAAAAATTCATTCCATTATGAAAGACCGTTTCGGCAATCTGTGGTTGGGATTCTTCCAAAAAGGGGTATTGCTGATTCCTGCCATTGCCAATGGTTTTCAATATATAGGATACAAATCCGTACGAAACAATATCATCGGTTCCAATTGTATTATGTCTGTCTGTAACGATCATGACGGCACATTATGGATAGGTACAGACAACGATGGTTTATACAAAGTGGAAAAGAATGGTAAACATACCGTCCACTTCCCTCCTACACAGGAAACCGGCTCAGTACCTTCAACCATCATGAGTATCTACGAAGACTCGCGTCAGAATCTTTGGATAGGTTCATACATGCAAAGTATGGCTAAGATTGACAAAGAAACCGGCCATTGCCAATATTTCAAAAGAAAAACCGATGCAGACAGCAAAGAAGGGAAACTGCGTGTATACAGCTTTGCAGAAGACAAACACGACCGACTCTGGATAGGCACCATGGGTAACGGACTTTACTACATAGATCTAAACACCGAAACCTTGCATCGCTATGAACAAGAAGACAGTACATACTATGCAACCGGCAACTTCTTGCCCGGTTACTGGATAACCAGCCTGTTACACAGTCATGACGAAAGACTCTATATCGGCACTTATGACGGGCTGGGTTGCCTTGACCTGAAAACCATGCACCTTGCCACCGCTTTCAACACCAATACACTCCTTCCAAATTCCGTCATCCATTCCCTTTATGAAGACAAAGAAGGCACTATATGGATAGGCACATCGGAGGGGCTGAAAGCCATGCATCCCCAAGAATATAAAATACGTGAATACACACAAAAAGACGGACTGCCTGGTGACATCATATGCGCCATCACCCAAGATATCAATGGCGCTTTATGGTTCAGTACCAACCACGGGATAGCACGCTACAACCCACAAAAAGGCAACTTTACCCCTTATTATGCCAATGATGGCCTGCAAGGTAATGAGTTCAGCAAAAGAGCCGTTTGTACCGACAACAACGGACATATTCTGTTCGGTGGAATTAACGGGGTTACCTATTTTAATCCTGCAGAAATAAAAGATATAGCTACCACTCCTTCCGTGCATCTCACCGGTTTCTATATACACAATCAAAGCGTCAACAGTAATACGTTGTCCGAAGGAAGAAGAATCATAGAAACCTCCGTTATGAATGCTCAACAGTTCAATCTGTCGCACAAACATAATTCTTTCAGCATGGAGTTTTCTGTCATGGAATTCTTCAATCCTGAACGCATTACTTATATGTACTCAGTCAACAACGGACAGTGGGTGACTATGCAATCAGGTATTAACCGGATATCTTTTAATGACATGACACCCGGCACTTACAAGTTCAGTATCAAGGCCAAAGATTATACTTTCTATTCCGAACCTAAAAATTTCATTGTCAATATCTCTCCCGCATGGTATGCATCAAATTGGGCCAAAGGAGTGTACCTGCTGATAGCACTGACCATAATTTACATCATTGGCGCACAGATACGCCATCGCTATCAAGTTCACCAAAAATTATTAGAACACATACATGCTGAAGAAATCAACGAGGCCAAGTTACAATTCTTCATCAACATCTCTCACGAAATCCGTACCCCGGTCACCCTTATCCTCAGCCTCCTCCAAAAACTAATGAGCAAGGACAGAAACGAAGAACGCCAAAAAAACTACCAAACCATCTCGCGTAACGCTGGACGTCTCCTCCAATTGGTGAATCAGCTACTGGACATCCGCAAGCTTGACAAAGGCCAGATGCAACTGAAATTTAGAGAAGTAGAAATAGTAGAGTTTATACGTAATCTATCCAGTAGCTTCGAATATCAGGCAAATGCCAAACATATCACTCTTTGCTTTCAAACAGAGATGGAAATCTTACAGGCATGGATAGATCCTAAGAATTTTGATAAAGTTATCCTGAACATTATTTCCAATGCATTCAAATTTACACCGGAAAACGGAAAAATCAATATTTATCTCCGTACCGGTAAAGATATGAATGCTCCCTGCCCTTTACAGCATTATTTTGAAATAATAATAGAAGATAGCGGCATCGGAATTGACCCCGCAGAGATAGGAAGAATTTTTGAGCGTTTCTATCAAATCCGTAACAGCCACAATAACTCTAATGTAGGTACTGGTATCGGATTGCATCTAAGTCGTTCATTAATAGAATTACATCACGGTACAATAGAAGCAGAAAACAATGAGGGGAAACCAGGCTCCCGCTTTATTATACGATTGCCTTTAGGCAAGGAACATCTGAACGCTGAAGAAATAGATAATAACCCGACTGACAATAATTCTCCCATACATATCACAACTGCCCTACCCACTTCTCCAGTTGATGAAGAAGACGAAAAAATACGTTCCAGAACAAAGAATCGTGTCCTGGTAGTAGAAGATGATGAAGAAATACGAAAATACATCTGTCGCGAATTAGCAAGTGATTTTCACATGAGCGAGTGTACTAATGGAAAAGAAGCACTTGCAATGATTCTAAAAAAAGAACCTGATCTGATTATCAGTGATATCATGATGCCTGAAATGGATGGATTGACACTTTGCAAAAAAATAAAGCAGAACGTAACCATCAACCATATACCAATTATACTCTTGACGGCCAAATCAAGAGAAGAAGATAACCTGGAAGGTTTAAACATGGGAGCAGATGCATATATAGTGAAACCATTCAGTATCGAAATATTGAGAAAAACAGCTATCAACCTCATCAAGAGCAGAGAAGTATTGCGCAATAGTTTCAGCGGTAGTCAGATGCAAGAACAGAAGTTGAAGAAACTAAAAGTCCAATCACCTGACGACAGGCTGCTTAATAAAGTGATGAAAGTTATTAATGACAATCTCGGTAATCCTGACTTGAATGTTGAAATGATAGCAACTGAAGTAGGTATCAGTCGCGTACATTTGCACCGTAAGCTAAAAGAGCTAACTAACCAGTCAACCCGCGACTTAATACGCAATGTTCGTCTGAAACAAGCGGCATCATTATTAGCAAACCAATATCATAACATTACTGAAGTCGCTAGCCTTACAGGTTTTACTAATATTGCATATTTTTCTACCGCTTTTAAAGAATTATACGGAGTACCCCCCACCTCCTATATGGAAGAACAGCAAAAGTCTTCTTTTTCTGACGGTGACAAGATTGAGCAACAGAACTAAACAAAACAAAAAGAAAGCCAACTAATTCATGACAATTAGCTGGCTTTCTTTATTATATCAATATATTACGCTTATACTACTTTTACACTTTCCATTCACCAAGCTACTTGATAATCCGGAAGTTTCCACTGACATGCAGCATAGACATCATATATACCATACCGCTATAGTAACGGAATTTCCCCGTAGGCAATGGTTCATCCCACAATTTCTGTATACATTCTTTCGCCAGATCCTTGTCATTCAGAGCAAAGGCTCCTACAGCATTTGCACCGATCATACCTGTTGAATAATTACCGGCAGGTGCTGAACCATCCACATTAAAATATTCGTGCGTAAAATTATCTTGCTTGAAAAAGTTAAGCAATCGACTCATCATCTCTGTCTGGTTAGCAGCATCTTTCCCAAACCAATAATAATCCATACCAACATTCATGGCACAACGGAGAGCATCAAACTGGTATCTTCTTGTATCATACCCCCAATTCTTAGGTTTCCAAGGAGTGCCATCGAATGCAGAATAATCAGGAAACAATCCCGTCTTTTTATGCGATGCATCAGCCAACAAGCGACGGGCTGCATCAGGCGTCTGCTTCCAGAATTCCTTATTAGTGTCAGACCACAAAGCCCAAAGTTCAAAGAAAGCAGGCAGATTATAAGAAGGGTCCGTATAGTTATAATAGACCTTTTCCGGTACAAATGTAACGAGTTTACTCTCAGTATTGAACAGGTTATAAACGCCTTGGGAACCATCTTTAGACATAACATCTTTCAAGATTTTCTGAGCTTCCTGATTATAGTTATATGCCCCGTCATTCCCCCAACGGTGAGAAGCAAAGAATAAAGAAGTTATAAAATAAATTTCACCATCAGAAGCGCAACTCGGCTCCTTACCTATTTTAACGCCATGAGGTGTACAGTGCCAGGCATAATATCCCGACCATTTGCCCGAAGTATATAGCATGTATTTCTTGGCCCACCGCCATAACTTATCGAATTCCGCCTGCTTATCCAACTGTACACATATCATCATTCCATAGGATATTCCTTCTGTACGCACATCCTGATTCCCTGTATCATAAATATAGGCAGTATTGTCATCACTCTCATAGTAAACCTTTGTTTTTTCATTCACAAAGAAATGATTCCAGATTTGCTCCATTTTCCGGTCGGTTTGTTGCTGAGAAATACCTAAATACTCATTAAACAAATTCCGATAGTTATCAGTATAGTAAGCTCCTGCAGGAACCGGGTCCCCACTGCTGTTTTCCAGAACAGGATGAGCCTGAACTCCAAGTGAACAAAAGCCGGAAAGTATCAGGCTGACACTAACCGCAAATAAAGTTGTAAGTTTCATCACTCCAAGGTTTTATCACAATTAATAGACTGCTAATATCATTACATACTACGCTCCAGCGAATAGTCTTCTCCCGGCTGAGTAACAATGTCATATTCGTAAGTACGATAAAGGACCGGTACCTGAGGATTTATCAGTTTTGAAACTACCGGTTCTTTTATAACTGCCGATGCATAAAGAGGATTCGGGCAAGCACCGTCTGCCACTTTCACTCCTTTCCCCTTTAAAGGAACATAAGAACGGATACGCAGTACCCCGCCCAAACGAGAATGTATCTTCGCCTTTTTCAGTTGAACGCCATCCCATTCCATATCCACCACAAAACCACCACGGGCAACAAGGCCTTTCACACTTCCTTTTTTCCATGCTTCAGGCAGTGCAGGCAATAAGTGTACTGCACCATCATGGCTTTGCAACAACATCTCTGCAACTCCTGCCGTATAACCAAAGTTTCCATCGATCTGGAAAGGTGGATGGGCATCAAATAAATTAGGATAAGTACGTCCCTCAGGATATTCTTTCTGAACTTTATCATTAGGCAAAAGATGAAGCATATTCTGTATAATCTTATAAGCATGATTGCCATCCAACATACGCGCCCAGAAATTAATCTTCCACCCAATGCTCCAACCGGTAGCCATATCTCCACGCTGTATCAAAGTATTCCGGGCAGCTTGAAATAACTCCGGATTTGTAGTCGGAGAAATCTGATTACTGGGATATAAGCCATACAAGTGCGAAATATGCCGATGGTCATCCAGTGGATTATCAGCATCAATCAGCCATTCCTGCAATTGGTTATGTTTCCCAATCTGCATTGGTGGCAACTTACTCAGCATTACCTGCAAAGAATCCTCATACTGTTTATCTCCACCCAGAATACGACTGGCCTGAAGTGTATTGTACAAAGCATCAAAAGCAATCTGATTATCCATTGTACAACCTGCCGTAATCGTTGTTTGTGAACCCCGGTAGCCATGTTCCGGAGACATGGAAGGTACTGTAACCATCCACTTATACTTCGGATGTTCCACTAAATGACTTAAATAAAAATCAGCAGTTCCCTTCAACAGCGGATAATACTTCTTTAGAAACTCTTTATCACCGGTAAACAGATAATGCTGCCACAGATGCTGTGCCAGCCAGGCACCTCCATTAGGCCACATGCCGAAGTATGCAGCATCCACCGGTCCGCAGGCACGCCATATATCCGTATTATGATGTGCCCCCCAACCTTTAGCATCATAAAGAACTTTAGCAGTCTCACTGCCTGTAACTGCCAAGTCAGTCACCATATCAAAGAGAGGTTCATGTGTCTCACTCAAATTGGTCACTTCAGCAGGCCAATAATTCATCTCCGCATTGATATTAATCGTATATTTACTATCCCAGGGAGCATATGGACTATGATTCCAAATACCTTGAAGATTGGCAGGCTGACCACCGGGTTGCGAAGAAGAAATCAGCAGATAACGACCATATTGGAACATCAAAGCTGCCATTGCCATATCATTCCCTTCCATAAAACGTTGCACACGGACAGGTGTCTCCAAAGCGGAAACTCCGGTACTTTCTAAAGTCAGGGACACACGGTCATATTGCTTGCGATAAGAGGCGATATGACTCTTCAAAGCCTGTTCGTAAGGAATGCGGGTGGCTTTCTGCAAATAAGTAGCTGCACGTTTTGACTCGTTCGCACTAACATCATGATAATTCACAAAATTAGTAGCTGCTGAAATGTACAAGGTAGCTTCAGTAGCTCCATTCACGGCAAGCGCGCTTTCTTCCTTACTCACTTTACCATCTGTTTTCACCTGTACTTGACATTCGGCACGCATAGCAGCAGGAATTCCTTCATGTTCGGCTCCCTGACAAGAGATAATCAGCTTGCCCCCCTTTACTTGTACATCTGATTTCAGCGGACTGCTGTATGATACGGCAAAATTCAAGGCCTTTGCCTTATCCGACTGAATACGTACAATAATCACATCATCACTCAAAGAGGCAAATGCCGTACGGACAAACTTCACTCCATCCACTTCATAACGTGTTGTAGCAGTAGCATTCTCCAGATTCAGATCCCGATAATATTCAGAAGGATTTTCATGTCCGGGGAAATTCAGGAAAAGACTCCCCAGCGTCAAATAACGCATACCATGCTGAGGCGTCATATAATTCTCATCAATGAGTTTCTGCGCCTCCAAAGTTTTGCCTTCAAAAATAAGGCGACGTATTTCAGGCAATACCTGCAACCCTTTAGGATTATTATTATTGTACGGTCCACCAGCCCAGAACGTCTCTTCATTGAGTTGCAATTCTTCACGGGCCGTTCCGCCAAATACCATAGCCCCCAAACGGGAATTACCTAATGGCAAAGCTTCCAACCAATCTTGTGCCGGACGATTATACCATAACTTCATATTCTGAGCAGACGTCCAATCTCCATATCCTAAAATAGAAAGCATTTTAGCAGCATAGCGAGCTCCTAACATCCGATATCCTTCAGCTGTAAAATGAAGATTATCGAATGCAGCCGGACAACCGGCAGAAGATATCACGTGTGCAGTAGGAATCACCTGTGGCAAGCTGTCGATGATTGTATTCATGCTGGCACAAACGCCATTCTGATCTGCATGTACCACCTCACCTGCCAGCAAAGGCACATTAGCGGCAGATAATCCTAAATCGTTCAAAAGATTATCATACACTCCCTTTACTTTTAAGGGCCAGTCTTTATCATTTGTATTCGACTCTCCCTGATGTAACAGAATACCTTTAATCACTCCGTCTTTTTGAGCAAGCTTTGCCATCTCAACCAAACGCGCATAAGGATTGCCGCCATATTCCTTTACCATATTCTTCAGCCAGTCCGGAGAAGTTTCTACGTATGACTGATAGTTATCCTTGTCAAACAGTTCTATCCTACAACCGCCTACGGCAACATTGATAATCCCCACCCGCACATTAGATGGAAGATTAGCCACCATAGCCCGGCCGAAATAATCTCCCGGGGTCAAGCCCGTATAGCAACGCGCCAAAGGAGGAACCGCCTTATACCAATTCCCTTTGGTCCTCCCCAAATTAGGACAATCGACAGCCGCTAATACCTGAAAGCGACTGTCAACTGCCACTGTATCCTGTTCTTCTACCTTTGCATTTCCTTCCATGTTCGATTGTCCCAAACACAGATAGATATGGAAATTCGCGTCCTGTGCAAATGTCGTCATGCCTAAAAGAAGCAAGCATGTAAATACAAATGTTCTCATAATCTGTCTATTATTGTTTGTTTATATGTATATTCATTCCTTACCAAATATCCGGGTTACGAAAGGTAAACACTGATAAAGAGCCGAGTGCCAATATTCCCAATCATGTCCTCCATCGCGCACTCTGAACTGGCAAGGTATACCGGCATTACGCATTGCTTGATAGAACTCTATATTACGATCAAGCAGGAAATCATCATCCCCACAATCTACAAACCAGGCAACATTACGTAAATCAGCCTTACGGTTCTCATCGGCCTCGGTCACATATTTCACACAGCTATTTTCAATAACACTACGAGTCAGTATCGCTATTTTAGAATTCGGATCATCAGCAGATACTGCTCCCTGCTCAGGAATAGACATCAGAGCACTCATCGCATAGACTGCACAAAACATATCACTATGGCGCTGGCCATAATTAGTAGCTCCGCCACCTCCCATCGACAAGCCGGCAATGGCACGATGCTGCCTATCGCCTATCACCCTGTATTTTTTCTCTATATAGGGCAAGAATTCCGTATAAAAGAATGTCTCATATTTCCAACCAGGCATATCAAAATATCCGTTCCATTCCATATGTATATTGCCACCGGCATTCGGAGTAACAATAATCATCTCACATGCTTCTCCACTGGCTACAAGGCGATCCATCACATCTTTTACATGTCCACGCTCGGCCCAGACAGGATTGGTCTCCCACATACCATGCAAAAGATACAGGACCGGATATTTTTTCTCTTTATTCTGTTCAAAACTCTTTGGCAGAAAAACGGTATAAGCACGCTTTGAATTTAGCACTTTACTGAAAAGAGTATCCGTGACTACTTTACTCTGAAAATTCCAAGGTGCATTTTGTGCATAACCGGACAATGTATACATCATTACAGCCAACCATACAATTATCTTCTTCATCATATCTTTTATTTAAAGTTTATCAGACTATTCATTTGTATCTGCAAAAATAAGGCATGAATCTGATCACCGCTTTACGATTTCAGATATTTGAATATCAATATTAGATAAATATTACAGTCCCAAGCTCAAAACACCTCCCATCAGCAAAGCGGACAAAAGCTTCATGTTTTTCATGCTATTCTTCATTTTATATTTAATTATAATCTCAGAAATCTTTTCGGTTTCAAATGTAACAGATCGAAGTAATATAATCCACATTTCCATGCTACATAGTTATTCACCTATGTTACATCTTTCATATTCACGTTACATTTTCTTGTAGGAGTATTACATCGTAGCCCTTCTATCACTCTGTATCGGACGTACAGCATCTATATATCAGACATGTCGCCTCTATATATCGGATGCGCAGTATCTATATATCCAACGTCACCGATATATAGACGCTAAAGGAACAGGCTGCAATCAGACTTGCCTGAAATTACATTGCTTGTTGTGAATAAGAACAAGCAATGTAATCATTCTCAACATTACTTGTTCCAGATCACAACATTACTTGCTTTCAGGTCAATCTTTCTTCTTTCAGGTTTCAGTTTTCCCCGAACGCCCTGTTCATCGGCATTCCGGCTGAAAGATACCTGAAACAGTCATAAGGTTGGAAGTTTCAGCTGTAACACCGATGAACAGGGCGTTCGGGGAAAACTGAAGGACCTGAAAGAGTATTTTCAGATTAAATAATAGGTATAAGATGATACTCCATTTAATTCATAATCTGAAAGAAAGATATTAATTCTGCCAACAGGTGTTCTTGTATTCTTTTTACCATAAAAAACTCGGCAATGTTCTCTTGGAACTTAGCCGATATATAATTATGGTAATAGAGATATAATATAAGTTAAACCTATAAATAGAGAAAGAGCCTATGAAACAGAAACTTATCTGACAGGAGAAATAGCCTTAGCTATTTCTAACTGACTATC
>ENA-UEQN01003091-UEQN01003091.1-human-gut-metagenome-genome-assembly--contig:-NODE-3091-length-10749-cov-6.924194_pt1 | contig 10749 bp, 7 predicted proteins | sample MGYA00242940_ERZ507944 | MGnify/ENA primary metagenome ERZ507944 (study PRJEB26167, sample SAMN06115449) | human gut metagenome | host: Homo sapiens | place: China:Fujian | collected 2015-08-20...
ATCTGCTTTCACAAATTTTATCTTGCTTCCTCCGGATATTTTCATATAATGTTGACGATTGAACAGGAGGTACCACCATGTATGTTACCTACAGCAACCTTTTTAAGCTCCTCATCGACAAGGGCTTAAATAAAACGGAATTTGCGCGCGAGGTCGGCATCAGCTCCAACACGCTCGCCAAGCTCTCGAAAAATGAGCTCGTCTCGCTCGAGGTGCTTGTGCGCATCTGCCGCCAGCTCGACTGTTCGCTCGGCGACGTGGTGCAGCTCGCCCCGCCCGAGCCGCCGATCAAAAGCGGCCTTGAGCGCATGAAGAAGCGAAAACCCACCCACGAGAAAGGAGGCAATGCGTACCGCCATGAGTAACGAAACCAAGGAGACCGGCTCCAGCTTTATGGAAAAGCTGTCGACGGTCATTGTCGACAAGCGAAATCTCATCTTTCTGCTCACGATCATTCTGCTCGTATTCTCCGCCTTTTCCCGCAACTGGGTCGAGGTCGAGAGCGACCTGACGTACTACCTGCCGTCTGATTCCGAGACGAAGCAGGCGCTCGACATCATGGACGAGCAGTTCACGACCTATGGCACGGCCGAGGTCATGGTGGCCAACATCACACCAGAGCAGGCCGCCGCGCTCGAGCCCAAGATCAAGGAGATCAAGGGCGTGCAGAGCGTGGACTACGACGAGACCACCGCACATTATAATAACCTCTCCGCCCTCTATTCCATCACCTTTGCCTACAGTGAGGATGACGAGGCCTGTCTCGACTCGCTCGAAGCCGTGAAGGAATACCTGTCCGACTACGATCTGTATGTCGACACGGACCTTGGCAACACGCAGCAGGAGACCATCGACCACGAGATCAGCGTCATCATGGTGTATGTCGCCATCGTCATTGTCATCGTACTGCTCTTCACGTCCGAGACCTACGGCGAGGTGCCGGTGCTCATTCTGACGTTCGTGGTCGCACTTGTGCTGAATCAGGGCACAAACTTCCTGATGGGCAAAATCTCGTTCATTTCAAACTCGGTCACAAGCATCTTGCAGTTGGCGCTGTCCATCGACTACGCCATCATCTTCTGCAACCGATTTAAAGAAGAGCACCGGCTGCTGCCGCTGCGTGAGGCCGTCATCGTCTCGCTGAGCAAGTCGATCCCCGAGATCGGTGCGAGCAGCCTCACGACCATCGGCGGCCTTGTCGCGATGCTCTTCATGCAGTTCAAGCTCGGTCCCGATATGGCGCTGTGCCTCATCAAATCCATTCTCTTCGCGCTGCTGGCGGCGTTCATCGTGATGCCAGGCCTTCTGATGCTTTTCGGCCCGCTGATCGACCGCACGCAGCACCGCAGCTTCGTGCCGAAGATCCCGTTCGTCGGCAAGCTCGACTATGCCACGCGCTACATCATCCCCATCGTCTTCGTGGTGCTGGCCGTCATCGGCTACCGCCTGTCGTCCGACTGCCCCTACGCCTACGGCTATGGCCTCATCTCCGCCCCCAAGCAGAATGAGACGCAGTTTGCCCAGCAGATGATCGAGGATAACTTCACCTCGAAGAACATGCTGGCGCTCATCGTCCCCACGGGCGACTACGACAAGGAGTCCGCCATTTTGGACGAGCTCGGCCAGTACGACGAGGTCGACTCCACGATGGGTCTTACCAACATCGAAGCACTCGACGGCTACATGCTGGCCGACAAGCTGACGCCGCGCCAGTTCGCCGAGCTCGCGGGTCTCGATTACGAGGCCGCGCAGGTCGTCTACGCCGCCTACGCCGCGCAGCATTCAGAATATGGCAAGCTTGCGGGCAATCTCGCCACCTACAAAGTCCCGCTCATCGACATGTTTCTCTTTGTCTGCGATCAGGTGGATTCCGGCATCGTGACGCTCAGTGACGACCAGACGCAGATGCTCCAGGATGCCGAGGTCCAGATGAACAGCGCCAAGGCCCAGCTTCAAGGTACGGATTACGACCGCATGCTCATCTACCTCACGCTGCCCGAAAGCAGCGACGAGACCTACGCCTTCACCGACAAAATTCTCGAAATTGCCGAAAAGTATTACCCCGATGAAAACGTCTACCTCGCGGGCGAATCGACGAACGAATACGAATTCGAAAAGTCCTTCGCCGTGGATAACAAGGTTGTCAGCATCGTGTCGGTGCTCGTGGTTATGCTGGTGCTGCTCTTCACGTTCAACTCCGCCGGTATGCCGGTGCTGCTGATCCTCGTGATTCAGGGCTGCATCTGGCTCAACTTCTCGTTCCCGACCATCACGGGCAAGTACATCTTCTTCTTAGGATATCTAATTGTTTCTTCCATCCAGATGGGCGCGAATATCGACTACGCCATCGTCATCGCCAGCCGCTATCAGGAGCTCAAATCCAAAATGCACCACCGCGACGCCATCGTCGAGACGCTGAACTTCGCCTTCCCGACGATCATCACCTCCGGCTCGATCCTCTCGATCTGCGGCTTTTTGATCGGCAGCATGACATCTGAGCCCGTCATCGCGGGCATCGGTGAGAGCCTTGGCCGCGGCACGGTCATCTCTATCATCATGGTCATGTTCGCCCTGCCGCAGATCTTGCTCATCGGCAGCGGCATCGTCGACAAGACCTCGTTCTCCGTCCCGTCCATCACGGAAAAGAAATCGGGTCACGGTAAGGTCTCCGTCAACGGCATGGTGCGCGGCAGCATCAATGGTACGGTGCATGGCATCATGCACGCCACGGTCGAGGGCGACATCGACCTGAATCTGATCTCCGGATCTGCAAATGAGGAGCAAGACGATGAAGAAGACTAATCATTTCTATCGCTTCTGCGCGCTTGCACTCTCGTGCCTGCTGCTCATCTCGCTTCTCCCTGTCACGCAGGTCTTGGCAGACGGGGACGGCGCCATCCATATCAAGAGCGCAGAAGACTTACGATCCCTCGCGCATTCCTGCACGCTCGACTCCTGGTCGCGCGGTAAAGCCGTTGTGCTTGACAACGATATCGAGCTGACCGACGATGACGAGCTCCCCATCCCGACGTTCGGCGGCACGTTCAACGGCAACGGCCACACCATCAGCGGCCTTTCCATCACGCAGAGCGTCTCCCCCGCCGGTCTTTTCGGCGTGCTGCAAAAGGACGCCGTCATCAAAAACCTGAATGTTGAGGGCACGGTCACACCGTCCGGCGACAGCGAAAATATCGGCGGCATCGTGGGTGAAAACCACGGCACGATCGAAAGCTGCACATTCAACGGAAGTGTTTCCGGCAAACGCAGCGTCGGCGGCATCGTGGGCCGCAACCTCGCCACGGGCATCGTGCGCGCGTGCGACGCCTCGGGCGCGATCTTCGGCCAGAGCATGACCGGCGGCATCGCGGGCGAGAACCTCGGTTCCATCGTCTCCTGCCGCAGCCGCGCCTATGTAAACATCGAGAGCACCGACCCCTCCATCGACCTGAGCAATTTGAACCTCGAATTCTCGCTCGACCTCGCCAAGCTCTCCCGCGCCGACACGCTCAACACCGCCACCGACACCGGCGGTATTGCAGGCTATTCCTCCGGCGCGATCGCGTCGAGCACAAACTACGCCGCCGTCGGTTATCAGCACATCGGCTACAATATTGGCGGCGTGGTCGGCCGCAGCAGCGGACAAGTGCTCGCGTGCAGCAATGAAGGCGCGATCTGCGGGCGAAAGGACGTCGGCGGCATCGCCGGCCAAATGGAGCCCTATATCCGCATGGAGATCTCCGACGGTCTGCTGCAGCAGCTCAAAACACAACTCAACGAGCTCAGCGGTCTTGTCAACACAGCAACCAACCATGCCGAAGGCGGCTCGAATGAGATTGCCTCGCGCCTGAACAGCATGTCCGGCTATGTGGATAACGCCGCCAACGAGCTGAACAACGTCCGGCTGAACGCCAGTATTGACAGCGTCATCACCGGCGACGGCTCCCATTCCTCCGACACTCTGATCGGCGGCGGCAAGGGCGCAGCCGGCGGCATCGACCACGAGCATTCCGACAGCGGTCACAGCACCACCATCTGGGGCGGCAGTGCCGCAGGCGCGGGCGCGAGCCACGAGGGCAATGCCTCGGGCACCGTCACCGGCTCGACTCAGATTGTCGCTGCACCGGATCTTGGCGGGCTGACCTCGTCGATCAACGGCCTGAGCAGTCAGGTCACGATGCTCAACAACGCCGCCAGCGGCACGGTCGGCACATTGGCAAATGATATTCATTCGATCAACAACAAATTCAACGAGCTGACAGGAACGCTGTTTTCCGCCATTTCCTCGCTCAGCGGCGGCACGGGCGACATCATTGTCGACACCTCCGATGTCGACATCGATTCCGTCACGTTCGGTAAAGTCTCTTCCTGCCGCAACAGCGGCGCGGTGTACGGCGATGTGAATACCGGCGGCATCACAGGCTCCATGACCATTGAATACACGCTCGACCCCGAGGACGATGTCACGGGCCATCTTTCGAACATCTACCGCAAGCAGTATGAGTACCGCTCCATCATCCAGAAGTGCGTCAACACCGGCGATGTGGCCGGCAAGCGCAGCTATGTCGGCGGCATTGTCGGCCGCATGGACCTCGGCTATCTGACCGCATGCGAAACGTCCTCCTGCTCTATCACGAACGAAAACGGCAGCTACACCGGCGGCATCGCCGGTCTCACCGGCGCAACGGTGCACGGCAGCTTTTCCAAGTGCACGCTCAGCGGCAAGAAGTATGTCGGCGGCATCGTCGGCTCCGGCGTACAGGAAAATGTCGACGGCAGCGGCAGTACCGTGAGCTGGAACTACTCGCTCGTCGATATCACCGACTGCCAGCAGTACCAGGGCGCGATCTCCGGCAGCGACACGGGCACATTTGAGCATAACTACTATGTCTCCGACGATCTCCCCGGCATCAACCGTCAGGGCTACGCCGGACGGGCCGAACCCATCAGCTATTCTCAGCTGCTCGCACTCAGCGACCTGCCCGAGAGCATGAAGTCCTTCACGCTCACCTTCGTTGCTGACGATAAGACTGTGCTCAGCCGCACTTTCAACTACGGCGACTCCATCGACGAAAGCGACATCCCCGAGCCGCCCGCCAAGAGCGGCTGTCACGTCCACTGGGACCGCACCGACCTCACGAATCTGCACTTTGACACCGTCGCCACCGCTGTTTACGAGGCCTACACCCCCGGCCTTGCCTCTGAACAGACGCGAGAGAGCGGACAGGCTGTCATCTTGGTCGAGGGCAACTACAACGACGGCGACGCCATCACCGTGACCGCCCAGCCGCTCACGCCCGCGGCGTTCGACGTGCAGTCCGGCACTGTGCTCGACCGCGTGAAGGGCTACTTCTCCTGCCTCAGCCGCGGCGAAATGCCTTCGATGGTCGCCAACGCCGAAGTGCTCGAGCAGTGGCGCATCGAGCTTGCCGACGACGGGCAGGACACGCACACCGTGCGCTATCTCCCGCCCGACGGGCAGAAGGAACTGCGCATCTACACCCGTGAAGACGGCGGCAGCTGGCAGGAGGCCGACTGCGGCACGATGGGCAGCTACCTCACCTTCTCCACGAGCGGCGACAGCGTTGAGTTTGCCGCCGTGCGGACGCTCGACGTCTGGGGCATCTGGCTCGGCGCGCTCGCCGTGCTGGCTGTTCTGATCCTTATCATCGTTCTGCTCGTCCACCGCCACAAGCGCAAAGCGCGCAGACGCGCCGAAGCGCTGGCGCGCAGCGCGAGCGCCGTCTCGCAGGCCGAGCAGATCGTCCGCGGCGAGGACGCCAATGCGTCCACAGCAGACGAAGCCCCTGCCAAGACGGGTGCCCCCGCGTCTACAGCGGTCGAAGATGCCACTCAGGCGGATGCGCCTGTGTCCGCTGAATCTACGGCAGTCCCCGCCGCCGTGGCAGTAGCAGCGACCGCTGCGCCGGTCGTCACCGCCGCGGTCGAGGGCGCAGAAAGCGTTCCCACTTCCGAACCCGCTCCCGCAGCCGATCCCGACTCCATCGAGGCGCGCCTTGCGCGCGCGGAAGAGGAACTTCGGCTTCTTCGCGAGGAGCGCGAGGCACGCGAAAACGTGCTCACGCAGCCCGCAGTACCGCCCGCGCCGAAAAAGCGCAGGCACCGCCGCTTCCTCCCTATTCTCATCACGATTTTAGTCTTGCTCGGCGCGGCTGCGGCGTTCTTCCTCCACTCCGACTTTAAGAAGGACCTCGAAGCCTACCGCCTTGTCGAGGCGCGTGTCAAAGAGGACCCGATGACCATGGACGTCACGGTCGACGCCTCCTATGGCAAAATCAGCCTGAGCGCGGATGCCTCCGTCGCCCGCACGAAGAAGGACGGCGCTCCCATCACCTGCATCGACCGCGACGGCGCGGCGCTCTACTACGCAGACGGCGCGATCTACCTTGAAAACGGCAAGTCCTATGCTGTCGGCGGCGCATTCCCAAATTACGCCGAGCTCATGGATGAGACCGCCGGGCTCTGCCGCACGCTCACGGTGACGAAATCCGTTGACGGGCAGGAAAAGCGCTACACCCTCACCGCCGAGGGCGACGACGCGAGCACACTGCTGCGTCTTCTCACCTCGGACGAGATCGCGAACGCCGCATCGCTTTCCGCGATCCGCGTGGATCTCACCGCCGAGAGCGGCGAGCTGATGGACGTAAGCTTCACGGCGGAAAACTCCGGAGATCTTCGCGTGGAGGCCGCCGCGCACTTCACCGACGCGCTCGCGCCGGAGATCCCCGATGATGTGCTCACCGCCATCCATTCGGGCAGCAATGACGACGCTTCCACGCTGACGGACAACGCGCTCCGTCTGCTGGGTGCCTGGGGCGAGCTGACCGCGGACGATCTGTCCGCCGACATTGCTCTTTCCGCCGACTGCGGCCCGATCGTGCTGAACAGCACGCTCCAGTATGACCGCAGCAGCATCGACGGTCAGAGCTACGGCAGCATCCAAAAAAACGCCCTCGCCGTCTACTTCTCCGGCAGCAAGATCTGCGACGCGGACGGCAACAGTATCGACACCGCGAGCCAGCAGCTCGTCGATGCCGCGTCGCTCATTGACCTCTGCTACCAGTCCATTCTGAACGGCAGCGCAGGCTGCGATAAGGTGAGCGACGGCTATCTCTACGGTCTTTCGCTCGACTCCGACGCGATGAGCGAGCTCGCCGCCGCCATCGCGCCGGATATCAAGGCACAGGATGTGACCTTCTCCTCCGGACGCATTTCCGTCCGCGTGAGCGAGCAGGGCGAGCTCCAGTCCGTCAACATCTCGTGCAGCGGCGCGCTGCACCTCATCCTCTCCGACGCTCCGGTGTCGCTCTCCGCCGTCATCACGTCGGCGGATCGTGCATTCTCGATTCCCCAGCCGGCGCTCAACGCGCTGAAACAATAGAAAAGCGGAGGGAGATTCATACTATGGGAAATCGCATCATCAGCATCAGCCGCCAGTTCGGCAGCGGCGGCCACGAAGTGGCCGTGAAAACAGCGGATCTCCTCGGCATCCGCGTCTATGAGCGCGAGCTGATCCGCCTCGCGTGCGAGTACGGCGAGCTTTCGGAAAAAACGCTCTCCCCCTCGGACGAAAAGGCGACCAACCCCTACCTCTTCCAGACCGTGCACGAGGGCAACCACCATGTGCTGCGCGGCAAACCGACGAGCGAAGTGCTCTTTGCCCTGCAAAGCCACGAGATCCGCCGCATCGCCCGCCACGAGGAGTGTGTGTTCGTGGGGCGCTGCGCAGACTATGTGCTGCGCGGCGAAGACGTGAGGCTTCTCACCGTGTTCGTCGCCGCGCCGGACGAGCACCGCATCCAGCGCAAAATGGCGCAGGAAAAGCTCACGCGCGACCAAGCCATCCGCCTGATCCGCAAGATGGACAAGCAGCGCCGCAAGTATTACGAGAGCTACACCCACAAGGCCTGGGGCGCGCCGGAGGGGTATGATCTTTACCTTGACACCGGTGCGCTGTCGACCGCTGACGCGGCGGCGGTCATTGCGGAGCGCTTCCGCAAGCTGTAAAAAAGAAAAGAGCTGTCTCTCTCGAGAGACGGCTCTTCTTTTTCGCACAGGTGCGAAGTGCTTTGCGGCATACATGCCGCGTGATGCGGCCCCCATTTTCTTTCCCGAGAAAGAAAACGGGCGTCGCCCGTCCAAAAGAAAGGCGTTCCCCATTGCAAGCGAGCAGCTCGAAGAGCTGCAATGCTTGCCGAATCGGGTGCCTACCAAGCAGTGTATCTAAACGACTTGACTATCTTCTATCTTCGCTGTCGCTTTGCCTGCAATTCGCTACCCTTACGCAATCTCCGTCTACTTTGGATTTGTGCAGATTTGCTTCTGCCTGCCAAGGCAGCATTGTTGGGGCTTGCCGCGATATGCGCACTTTCGATAGCAGGCGATTACACCGCACCGAAACAAGATTCGAGAGCGGCAGCGGATAATAGAAGTAGACCAAATCGTATAGCAGTTCTAATGCGGCTCCGCCGCGTGCAGGCATTCTCATTCCGGAGGTGCCAAGGTCATTCAAGCCCAAAACTGCCAATCTAAGCCTTTCTCTTGGGGTTCCAAAGGGGCCATTCTCTTTCGCGAAAGAGAATGGCCCCTTTGACTCGTGCAGCGCCTTCGGCGCTGCGATCCCCGCGGCACAAGTGCCGCAAAGTGCTTTGCATTCATGCAAAATAGATAGTAATCGGACAAATCTCTGCTTTTGTCCCCACGCGCATGTTGGGTCCGAACAGGCCGACGCCGGAGGTGACGATGTTGTGCATCTTTCCCTTTTGGAGATACCCGCAGGCATTTTCCCACATCAGCTTGATGGTGAGATTTCCCGGGAACATCTGTCCATCGTGCGTGTGGCCGCAGAGGTCTATGTCGACGCCCGCGTCCGCGAGCTCCTGTAGCTCCTTGGGCTGGTGGTCGAGGACGATGATGGGTTTATCCTTGTCCAGACCTGCCGTGATCTCATCGGGCGTCTTGCGCGTCTCGATGCCGCGGCCCGGGCGGTGAGCGTCGGGGCGGCCATAAAGGTAGAACTTTCCGTCGATGAGCATGCCCTCGTCACGCAGGAGCGTGATGTTCGCGTCCTTCAAGAATTCGTCCATGCGCGGGTCGCTCTCCTTCTTCTCGCTCTGGCGGAAGGTGAAGCCTGCGAGCACCGGCTCTTCGATGTCGTGGTTGCCGTAGCAGGCGTAAACGCCGTATTTCGACCGGATGCTGCGCAGCGTGGCGGCGATGGTCTCAGGGGCTTCCACCGCCTCCCACTCGTTATCGAAGATGTCTCCCGCGATGACGACGAGGTCGGCGTCCTGTTCGTTGATCCTGTCTACCATCTGCTGCATCTGCTTTTCGCCGATGTTGTAGCCAAGGTGCAGGTCGGCCACGAGCACAGCCTTCATCTCGTCCATGCCCTCAACAGTCTTATCGACCGTCACGTCATACGGCGTCACGTGGATGATGCGCGCGTTGACGACGCCCCAGATGGATGCGATCAAAATGACCAGCGCGCACACACAGCCCGCGATGCGGTGCATCTGTGTCGTGACGAAAATGTGCTTGAACGGCAGCACGTACCCCAGCAGCAGCCGCAGCAGGTCCGCCGCGATGACCGCGAGCAGCACATACAGCAGTACGCCGAGCCAGTAGTTGCCGATGAGCTTCATCACGCGCCGCGCCCGCCCCTCCGGCAGGAAAAACGCGATGACGATGGAGCAGGCCAGAAACGCCTGCACAGCCACGGGCAGCGCCCAGTGGCGCGCTGTGCGGAAAAACGGGAACCAGGCCTTCACCCAGCCCATCACGCGGCGCAGTAAATAGTAATTCGCCAGCAGGTACACCGGCGCAAGCAGAATCGCGATCATGTCAACGCGGGAGCATCGCTCCCCTCGCTTCCTTTCGAATCAAAAATCTTCGGTCATCATAGCACGTTTTTCTATCCATTGCAACGCATCCCCGCGGTTGACATTCCGCATGCGGCATGATACCTTTAGAGTCGAAAAATAACATGGATCAAGGAGGACGATCCGATGAAAATGCTCGAAACCATCCACATTCTCCCCGTGCGCGCGGAGAGCGCTGCGCCCGCGCCGCTGCGCGGCAAAAAGCTCGACCAGCGCGCCGTGCTGCAAGTCGTCCGCAAGGTCGACTGGAAAAAGGCCGGCCTCATCGCCGGCGGCGTGACTGTCGTGTGCGCCGCAGCCGGCACAGCGAGCCGGTACAAATTCTATCAGGGCATCGTCGCGCGCGAGCTCAAAAAGCAGCTCGCCCCGCTGAACGACAAGCTTGACGCCCTGCAGGCTGAAAACCGCATGCTGCGCGCGGAGCTTGAAAAGAAGAACCCCCCCTCCGAGGAACAGAACTGAACCAAAATTGCCCGAACAAATTCCAGTTCGGGCGATTTTTTTGCTCTCCGCTGGCGCTTTCCCCCTCCGCATGGTAAAATGGGCAAAACAGGACTGTTTTCCGCAAAAAGTCTTCATTGCTACCCACGGTTGCGCAATTGTCTACTGCAATACATGGCATTTTGCGCACACTAACGCTATGCTTTTTGCGAAAGGAGGAACCATGGCACTACCTGAAAAACTCTACACACTGCGCAAAAAGAGCGGTCTTTCGCAGGAGCAGCTCGCGGAGGCGCTGAACGTCTCGCGTCAGGCCATCTCTAAATGGGAGGGCGGAGTTTCCCATAGTTAAAGATACCACACCCAATATCACAAACTCACGCTTAAACAATATTCCTTAGTCAACCAC
>ENA-UEQN01003104-UEQN01003104.1-human-gut-metagenome-genome-assembly--contig:-NODE-3104-length-10711-cov-4.136919_pt1 | contig 10711 bp, 10 predicted proteins | sample MGYA00242940_ERZ507944 | MGnify/ENA primary metagenome ERZ507944 (study PRJEB26167, sample SAMN06115449) | human gut metagenome | host: Homo sapiens | place: China:Fujian | collected 2015-08-20...
GATTCGGCGGAATATGCGGTCCGGTCGAATTTCGGCGGTCTTTTGCCTTCCGTCCGCTGTCGTGGAAAGTATATTCGATAAAGTATATAAAAACGATTCGGGAACCGCTCTAAAGCGGTTCCCGAATCGTTTTTCGCTTTTGCGCGGGAAAATCGTCAGGGCTTCGGATGCGACGGATTGCGGGCAACGCCGAGTTTCCCGGTCGTCCATTCGATGCTTTCGTCGGGGCGGTCGTCGCTTGCGACGATCAGCGTCATCGGATCGTTCTCCCAATATGATTTGACGGTCTTTCCGCCCATAGCTTGCTCGGGTTTCGCGTCGTCGGGATTGACCAGTATTCTCAGGCCGACCGACTCGTGCATCATCTCCATGTCTCCGCGCGAGTTGCCGCCTACGATCAGCGGACGGGCCTTGATGAACGTGTGGATGACTTCGGCCTTGCCTGCGTCTTGGGGGATCGGACGCACGACCTCGTCGGTCACGATGCCGTCGCGGATGCACGACTTGACGCCCAGAATGCGGTCGACCGGAATGCCGAGCTGCTCGTGGACGAACCGCTGATAGAGCAGCTCCGTCGAGGCCGTTACGATCCATATCTCGAAGCCGTATTCCTCCAGATTGGCCAGCAGCTCCTTCATTTCGGGATAGAACTTGCCCGCGAACTTGTTTTGGTAGCAGACCCAGCCGGCGTTACTCAGCTCGTCGGGCGTCAGTCCGGCGAAGAAGTCGATGCACCGCTGCGTGTAGGAGACGGCCACGTTGTCGCCCGCGGCCAGTTCTTCGCAGATTTTCCATTTTTCTTTCGACAGCTTGTCCTGACGGTCCTTGTAGTTCGCTACGGCGAAGTCGTACATCGATTCCTCGCTCAGGTAGTGGGGCACTTGGCCGATCAGCGTGCCGTCGCAGTCGAATACGGCGACCTTCCGCTCCTTCATGGCGAGCGTCGAGTTCAGAAACGATTCGATTCGCCGGTTCGTCTCGTCCGGCCAGCCGGCTATGCGGCGGTAAGTCTGGCCGAAAGTCGCGGGCTGGCAGAACAGCAGCGCGATGACGGCCGTTGCGATTTTTCTGAAAAAGTCGGTTCTTTTCATGAGTAATAGCTCGAATTTGACATGGTACAAAGTTAACGGATTATTCGGGAAAGCGAATGCCGTTCGCCTGCCGTTCGGCCGAGGAGTCGGTCCGCGTTCTTCGTTTTGTCGCTGCAGTACATCTCGGCCTTTCCGGCCGTCTTCGTCCGTGTCCGGTCGGGCGGTCCGCGGCTGTTGTTCGGCTGTTCGGGAGGGGGTCTTGTCGCTTGATACCCGGCCCGGATGATTGCGTGGAATGCTGGGCGGGATTTGCGCGAAAGATGCGGTATTCAAGGGAAGGACCTTATCGCGCGGCGTCAGAAAACTTCGCGCAGGATCGAGATCGAGCGGACCGAGTGGATCGAATCGAAATGGTAGCCGAAAAAGGACAGCATCGCTTCCATGAATTCCGTACGCCGTGCGCGGGAAAGCGGGATCTCGGCCAGAGCGTCGGCTTCGCACTCCATCAGGGTGCCCAATAACCGGGCGCACGCCTCGTTCATGCCGATGCGGTGGGCGGGCATCGACGGCGTGAAAAGCCCGCCCCGGATGTCGAAGCAGCCGTTTTCGATATACTCGTTGCCGGGATAGAAGCCCAGATAGGCGGACAACCGTACGAGGAACCAGAGGTGGTAGTTAGCGATTCCCTCCCGCATCGCGTCGAGCTTCAGCACGGCCTCGCAGAGAAAGTCGAACAGGGGCTCGTTGGCCTCGACCTCGCGGATCAGCCGGTACAGCACCTCGGCCATGAACATTGAGATCGTGCTTTTGCGCACATCGAACGGGACCGACATCAGCGGGCGGAGACTGCGCATTTCCCGGATGCGGTGCATTTGCGCGTGCGGCTGTTCGACACCCTCGAATTCGACGAGAAACATCGGCTGGAGAAGCGCCGCCTTGTTGCCCCGGCCCCGCTTGCTGCGGATGCCCTGCACCATGTAGCTCATTCGGCCCAGCACGTCCGTGAACAGATAGGCGATCGCCGAACTGTCGCCGTATTTGATCGTATGGAGTACGATGCCGCGCGCTTTGTAGGTGCGCATCAGGGACGGCTGTTGAGGAAGGCGGCCAGCTTTGCGACGGCGCGTCCCCGGTGACTGATCGCGTTCTTGGCTTCGTCGCTCATTTCGGCGAAAGTTTCCGCATACCCGTCGGGAACGAAGATCGGATCGTATCCGAAGCCGTTCGTGCCGCGGGGAACCGTCAGCAATACGCCTCCGACGATTCCTTCGAAAAGATGCTCTTCTCCGTCGAGAATCAGCGAAATGACGGTGCGGAAGCGGGCCCTCCGGTCCGTTATGCCTTCCATATTGCGCAGCAGAAGCTCCATGTTGCGCTCCGAATCGTGTCCCGGTCCCGCATAGCGTGCCGAGCGAACTCCCGGCTCCCCGCCGAGCGCCTCGACCTCGAGGCCCGTGTCGTCGGCAAAGCAGTCGGCTCCCGTGCGCTCGTACAGGTAGTGCGATTTCTGGGAAGCGTTGCCTTCGATCGTAGGGCGGTCTTCCGGAATTTCCTCGGTAATACCCAGCTCGGAGGGCGTGACAAGCCGGTAGCCGTCGCCCAATACGGCCTGAACTTCCTTTAGCTTGTGTTTATTGTTGGTAGCAAAAATAATTTTCATAGTTTGGTAAAATAATTTTTCACTTCGTGTAATGACCTATGAATCCGATCAGTACGACCGCAATGAACAGGACGATGAATACCCCGAGCAGTATCCGCCGGTTGCGCTTCAGTTCCTCGTGCTCGGTCATGGCTCGGTCTTTCTGTAGAATTTGCTGAGCCGGTCGTCCGCATGGATCTTGTCGATGATCGTGCGCACCAGCGTGTCGATCTCCTTGTCGGGGCTGTAGTCCGCCGCGCAGATCTAGCTCACGCGGTTGTCGCGGATCAGCTGTTCCATCGTCTGCCTTTTTTGCCGCGAGCGCGGGTTGTATACCGCGATCGAGTGGCCCCCCTGTTGTTTGACGAGCTTCATGCACGGGATGTCGGTAGTCCCGTCGCCGAAGTAGATCATGTGGCGGAACTGGACGGGCCTTTTCTCCTCTTCGATGAACTCGTTGATACGCTCGCTGTCGTAGACGCTTTCGATACCCTTGTTGATCTTGAAGATGAACTGCGTCTTGTTCGTGTAGTTGACCGCCACGGCCGGCCAGTAGGCCACTCCGTCGACATCGTAGAAGAAGGAGCTGGCATAGATTTTCTTGAATTGCCGCGCGATCGGCGTGCCTTCGATCATTTCGCGCAGTCCGGACGAGTTGATATAGTGGTGCAGCTGAATGCCTTTCGCTGCGGCGTAGGCGTTGATGCGCGGGAACCATTCGCGGACCCCCTCGTACAGCCGGATGTTCTGTCCCGAGCGGGCGAACGATTCGCGCCGCAGCGAGATACCCGAATTCTTGGCTTCGTGCAGCATCCGGTACATGTAGGCGAGGATCGGGTCCCCGTCCTGCTCCATGGCCGTCTGGTTGCTCTCTTCCCAGAACTCGCGGTTGCTTTTTCCGACGGCCGGAATGAAGTCGTATTCCTGCATGTTGCCCGGAGAGAGCGTGCCGTCGAAGTCGTAGATCAGCGCTACGGTCAGTTTCTTCGCCATTGGATCGCCTTTTTGTTTTGCAGTAAAGATACGAAAAAAACGCGGAAAAAGGCGGGTGCTGCCGGAAGCGCCCGTACGTCATGGGTTTCTGTGCCGGCGTCTGCGGAGATCGGGAGTATGCGAGAGGAAACGGCCTGGCTGCGGGCGACGCTTCACGCAGCGGGACCGGATCGGTACGGCCGGCGGTTCGGCCCAATGCGGTCGGCGGTTCGGTCCGCCGGCTCGTGCGCTTGCCGGCCGCGATATCCGCGCCGGAGCCTTGTCGTTCCGGGGGCGCATGCGGAATAGGGGATTCCGTAGCGTTCTTTCGGGGAACGTGTTGCAACGACTTCCCGCACGGACTCCGTTCGGTGGAGAATTTGTCGAAAGGCGGTTCTCCCGGGGTTCGGCGACTCGCTGCCGGAATCTCGACCGGAATGGGAATGCGGGTCGTAGGGGTAACCGTCAGTTTTCGCGTTTCGGCTGACGGTTACCGGTCGGGGTTTTCGGGCGCGCGGCTTCTCGGGGCTGGCCTGCATGTTTTCATGTCGGGCACGGACATATTCCGCTTCGGGCGCTCGGGCCGAGAGCGGGGACCTCTGGCCTCGTTCAGCCGGCGACAGATTTTCCGGCCCCGGCTGCATAAGCCGGGAGAACCGTCGCAATCCATCAGATGACGGATCGTGTCGCCGAGCTGGTCGCCGATCTAAGGCCGCTTATCGGCCAGCCGGGCCAGAATTTCCATGGCCCAGACTTTGACCGCTACCGGGACGGAGCGGTCGATCATCCGGTCGAACGTGACTTCGATCGTCCGGTCCAGCCGCCGGTCGTCCAGCCGCAGGGATTTCCGTCGAAGCAGGAGCGCAAGGATTTTCGAGAAATGCCGCTGCGCGCCATGACAGCTTACTTCCGCGTAGCGGTCGACGAACGCGCTCAGATGCGGTTCCATTCGTTTCGGGTCTGCCGCGAACGCGTATTCCAGAGCGTAAGACGCGCGGAAAGCGATTCTCGGGTCGGGATCGGTGCCCAAATCGATCGTCTCGGCGAGCAGGCCCTCACGGGCGATCAATCGGCCTGCCCGCTCCCCGAAGCGGGACGTCGCTCGGACGGACAGGATCTTTCGCAACTGTTCGCTTGTCATAAGTGTAGCGGTTGAACGACGGACAGTACGGACGCCCGGCTACCTGCCGTACCGGCCGTCGGATTTCCGATGCTTCCGGGTTTTACGGCTCGAAGTTTCCTTTGTCGGGAAAAATTCGGGCAGAGCCCGAAGTCGTCCTGCTAGTCACATTATTAAGTAAGAGAGTTAAATTTATATGTATTTGAGATAGAGCTTCAAATTGAGTTTCTAGACTTTTTGTCATTGAATAGATATTACTTTTCGATAGTTTAAAGCTTATCGCTCGATTAAAAATCTCATCAGACAAATTTTCCCTGAATGACTTCTTCATTTCAGCGAGATAATCTTTGTACCTGACTCCTGAAAAGATTTCATTTTCGCCAACGTGGTATTCGAAAATAAATTGTTCCAATTCTTTTTGAACTTGTAAAGATAACCTTTGAGTTGCTTTAAACTGAATTTGTAAATGCTTTAATTCCTCTTGGGGTTTAGAGAAAAACTGCAACTTTAATGTCAAAATCGCCACTAAAAGAGTCAATATTCCAATGGTTATTTCCATAGTCGCAAATATGACACTTACAATATGAATACGCTGGTCAGGCAGCGATCCGGCCAGACCGAACAGATTGCACGTCCTGCATGCACGTTTCCGGCGAAACGGTCGCGCTTTCTCCGCCCGACCGTTACAATACGGTCATCCAGCCGTGGGTGTCCGGTTCCTCGCCGTACTGGATCGCGCGCAGTTTGTGGTAGAGTTTCTCGCACCAAGGACCCGGCTTGCCGTCGTTGTAGGCGAACGTGCGTCCGTTCTCGGGATCGTAGATGCTCCCGATCGGCGAGATCACTGCGGCCGTGCCGCACGAGCCCGCCTCGTCGAACGTGCCGAGCTCGTCGTAGTCGACCACGCGCTGCTCGACCTGCAAGCCCATTTCCGCGGCCAGCGTCATCAGGCTCATGTTCGTGATCGAGGGCAGTACCGAGTGCGATTTGGGCGTGATGTAACGGCCGTCGCGGATCGCGAAGAAGTTCGCGGCGCCGCACTCGTCGATATGCTTTTTCTCTTTCGCGTCGAGGTACAGCACGCTCGGATAGCCTTTCTCGTGCCCGATCTCGGCCGAAGTCAGGCTCGCCCCGTAATTGCCTCCGGCCTTGATGTGTCCGGTGCCGAGCGGCGCGGCGCGGTCGTGGTCCCGGTCGATGATGACCCGAATCGGGTTGAATCCCTCTTTATAGTAAGGGCCTACGGGCGTTACGAAAACGATCAGCAGATATTCGGAGGCGGGCTTCACGCCGACTTGCGGGCCGGTCCCGAACAATACGGGCCGGATGTAGAGCGATGCTCCGGTCCCGTAGGGAGGCACGAAGCGTTCGTTGGCGCGGACGACCTGCCGCACCATGTCGGTGAACAGCTCGACGGGCGGCATGGCCATCTTCAGGTAGTCGGCCGACGCGCGCAGCCGTTTCGCGTTCTCGTCAATGCGGAAGACGCGGATTTTCCCGTCCGCCCCCCGGAATGCCTTCTGCCCCTCGAACGCCTCCTGTCCGTAATGGAGGGCGGTGGCCGCCATGTGCATCGTCACGGTCTCGTCGGATGTCAGCTCCGGCTTCGTCCATGCTCCGTCGCGGAAATAGCTCCGTATGTTGAAATCCGTCCGGATATAGCCGAACGAAAGGTTTTTCCAATCCAAATTCGTGTCCGTCATATGCTTCGTTTTTAAGTCTTCAAAACTTTGTCCGGCATGGGCGCGGTTCCGGTTGTCGGACGGACCGGAGTTTTCGGAAGCCTTTACCCGATCGTCGCGCCGTTATCGACCCGATCTGCCGGCGACAGCAGCACGAGCTTACCGGACGAGTCCTGAGCCATCAGGATCATTCCCTGCGAAAGCACGCCGCGCAGCTCTCTCGGCTCGAGGTTCACGAGCACGAGCACCTGTCGCCCGACGAGTTCCTCGGGTGTGTAATGCTCGGCTATGCCCGACACGATCGTCCGCCGGTCGATGCCGGTGTCGATCACGAGCTTGAGCAGCTTTTTCGTCTTGGCGATCTTTTCGGCCTCGAGAATCGTCGCCGCGCGAATGTCCATTTTCTCGAAGTCGTCGAACGATATGCTTTCTTTCTGCGGTTCGGTCCGGCCTCCCGCCTCGCGGGCCATGTTGGCCTTTTTCGTGTCGGCGAGCTTCCGCAGCTGGGCTTCGATCACGCTGTCGTCGATCTTCTCGAACAGCAGCACGGGTTCGCCGATCCGGTGTCCGGCCTCGAGCAGCGACGTGTCGCCGAGCTGCTCCCAGCCCAGCTTGCCGATCTGCAGCAGGCCGAGAATCTTTGCGGCCGTGAACGGCATGAACGGCTCGATGGCGATCGCGATTGACGCGGTGATCTGCAGCGAGACGTTCAGGATCGTCTTCACGCGTTCGGGATCGGTCTTGGCCAGCTTCCACGGCTCGGTATCGGCCAGATACTTGTTGCCCAGCCGGGCGATGTTCATCGCTTCCTTGAGTGCCTCGCGGAAACGGTAGTTCTCGATATTCTCCTCCAGGTTCCTCTTGATCTGGGGCAGCTCGCCGAGTATGTCGCGGTCGTAGTCCGTCAGTTCGCCTCGCTCGGGCACGCTGCCGTCGTAATACTTGTGCGTCAGCACGAGCGCCCGGTTGACGAAGTTGCCGAGCACGGCGACCAGCTCGTTGTTGTTGCGGGCCTGAAAGTCCTTCCACGTGAAGTCGTTGTCCTTCGTTTCCGGAGCGTTCGCGCACAGCACGTAGCGCAGCACGTCCTCCTTGCCGGGGAAGTCGGCCAGGTATTCGTGCAGCCAGACGGCCCAGTTGCGCGAGGTCGAGATCTTTTCGCCCTCGAGGTTCAGGAACTCGTTGGCCGGCACGTTCTCGGGCAGGATGTATCCGCCGTGGGCGCGCAGCATCGCCGGGAAGACGATACAGTGGAAAACGATGTTGTCCTTGCCGATGAAGTGCACCATTTTCGTCTCCTCGTCCTTCCAGTACTTTTCCCAGTCTGGCGTCAGCTCCTTCGTGGCCGAGATATAGCCGATCGGCGCGTCGAACCAGACGTACAGCACTTTGCCCTCGGCTCCCTCGACCGGAACGGGAATCCCCCAGTCCAGATCGCGGCTCACGGCGCGGGGCTGGAGCCCCAGATCGAGCCAGCTCTTGCACTGGCCGTACACGTTGACTTTCCACTCCTTGTGCCCTTCGAGAATCCACTTGCGCAGGAAAGCCTCGTGCTTGTCGAGCGGCAGGAACCAGTGCGTCGTCTCGCGCAGCACCGGAACCGAACCGGTGATCGCGCTGCGCGGGTCGATCAGGTCGGTGGCGTTCAGCGTGCTGCCGCACTTCTCGCACTGGTCGCCGTAGGCGCGGTCGTTGCGGCAGTGGGGGCAGGTCCCAACGATGTAGCGGTCGGCCAGAAACTGTCCGGCCTCCTCGTCGTAATACTGCATCGTCGTCTTCTCGGTGAACTCGCCCTTGTCGTACAGCGTGCGGAAAAAGTCCGAGGCTGTCTTGTGATGCACGGGCGACGTGGTGCGCGAGTAGATGTCGAACGATATGCCGAGCCCTTTGAACGCGTTCTTGATGATATTATGGTATTTGTCGACGATATCCTGCGGAGTGACCCCTTCCTGACGGGCCTTGATCGTGATCGGAACGCCGTGTTCGTCCGATCCGCAGACCGAGACGACGTCCTCGCCCCGGAGGCGCAGGTAGCGCACGTAGATGTCCGACGGGATGTAGACGCCCGCGAGGTGGCCGATATGGACCGGTCCGTTGGCGTACGGCAGGGCCGAGGTGACAAGATAGCGTTTGAATTTTTTCATGTGTTCGGAGTGATGTGTCGATTCCCGACAAAGTTAGGAATTTTTCGGCAAACATGGCTCGCTTGCACTCCATATTCGTGTTTCAACCGATTGTGTCCCGCGTTCTTCGCGATCGTTCCGGCACGGCGCCGGGTGCCTGAAGTATCCCGTCGGGCGTATGCGCTCCCGTGGCATTCGGATACCGCACGGTTCCGGTCGGCGGTTCGGGACGGTTTTCCGTGCGGCCGTTCGGACGGGAGTCCGCAGCAGGCGGATCGGGCCAGCGCGTTTGCCCGGACTGGCGGAATGCCGGTCCTCTCTGGTCGCCGTCGGCTCTGCCCGGACGGGGATACGAAAAGTCCGGCGAATCGGACCGGTAACGCGGCGATGCGCGAATAATCGTTATCTTTGGCCCGTTCGGAACGAACCGGACGAAAAACGGATTTTGTATATGAAGACGAAAATGCTGCGGTGGATCGCGCCGGCCGTGCTGTCGCTGGCGCTTGTCGCTTGCTCGGACGACGACGCGCCTTCCGATCCTGCCGGAACGGTAACGCTCAACATGCTCGATGCGGAAAACGGAAAGACCTATTTGGGAAGCACGGGCTTTTATATCAACGAGGCCGACAATTTTTACAGCAACGGGCCGTTCTGGATCGCCGACGTCGGTCCGGTACGCGGGATTGGCTCGCTCGGCGGTCCCGCGACGAGCGGGCTGACCGATGAGGCGGCCGTAATGCCCGGTCACGGCTACATGATCTTCGCCGACGATGCGCTGCTTGTCTTCCCTTCGGGGACGACGGCTACGGTCGTCGGGTCCGAGTATTGCAAGGTCTACGTCGACTCGTGGCTCGCCGAGGACAAGGGAGCCGTCGTGAAGTATCTGTCCGACCGGGTCTCCGCGGACGGATTGCCCGGATACGACGATCCGGTCGGCATAATCGACTGGTCGACCGAGTCGCTCGAGATCGAGCTCGCATCTTCCGACTTCGAGGCCGTCTGCGAGCCGGGGCGGGAGGCGTTCGATCTGGAGGCTTCGGGCCGCGTGCTGAAGATCAGGCCCGCGACGATGTCCGTCGCTTCCGGAGACTACGGTATCTATGTACGCATCGGCGACCGCTACACCCGTATTCGTGTCGAGGTGCGGTGGTGATCCGATGCCGTGCGGTTCTCGTCATTTACGGTACAGCTCCGGGATTTCGGGTCGTTCGACGCCGACGGTCACGTTCGTGTGCCAGTCGAGGTTGTTGATGTACAGGTGGCGGAAGTCGAACGGCTGGGGGATCCATGTGCGGAACAGGTTGCCTTCCTGCCATGAGTTGCCCGCCGAGGCGTAGTCGCACATCGGCAGCAGATGCCGTCCGCCCGCTTCGTCGAGGCAGGGAACGTCGAACGTCATGGCGACTCCGGAAACGGGACTTTCCGTCGGCATCGCGTCGATGTATCCGTCGGCATCGCAGTCGAACTCGTAGCGATACATGGGCGGCTCGCTCACGCCGTCGCGCCGCGGTATCAGGCGCGTGTCGAACGCCAGCACGACCGGTCCGCGGACGATCGCCCGGTCGCCCGATCCCGACGGAGCGTCGACGACCCGGGCGCGCATGTCCAGGTCGAGCTCGATCCGGTCGCCCTCGTTCCATGTCCGCTCGATCGAAGCATAGGTTCCCGGAATCAGATAGCCGTCGTAGGGGGCGCCGTTGATTCGCAGCGAGGTCCGTTCGCTCCACTGCGGGATGCGCAGGCGGAGCGCGAAAGCCTCGCTTTTAGGCAGGCCGACGGCTATCCGTACGCGGCCGTCGGCCGGGTAGACCGTCTGCATATCGATTTTCAGCGATTGCCCGTCCGGCGTGGCGACCTCGGCCTGCAGCGGGGCATACAGGTTCAGCGCTACGCCGTCCGGGCCGGTCATGGCGGCCCATGAGGGCGTGATCATCAGTCCGCGAGGACCGTTGGCCACGCAGCAGCTCATCACCACGTCGGGGAACTGCTGGTGGCTGTGCACCCGCTCGCCCATCAGGCCGCTGTAATAGGCCCACCACTCGCCGCGGGGCGACATGGCCCCGAGCAACGCGTTGTACAGGCTCGTCTCGAGCCGGTCGGCGCAACGGCTGTCGCCGGTGAGGCGCAGCATCTGATACATCAGT
>ENA-UEQN01003113-UEQN01003113.1-human-gut-metagenome-genome-assembly--contig:-NODE-3113-length-10682-cov-7.861009_pt1 | contig 10682 bp, 8 predicted proteins | sample MGYA00242940_ERZ507944 | MGnify/ENA primary metagenome ERZ507944 (study PRJEB26167, sample SAMN06115449) | human gut metagenome | host: Homo sapiens | place: China:Fujian | collected 2015-08-20...
GAGTTGCGCGGAAAACCTATTGCAGTGGGGTATGCGGAAGAACGGGGAGTAGTGGCGGCTGCCAGTTATGAGGCACGTCGCTATGGAGTACGTTCGGCCATGGCGTCGACGAAAGCAAAACGGATGTGTCCGCAACTTATCTTTGTTCACGGACGGATGGAAGTGTATCATGAAGTCTCCCGGCAAATCCATGAAATTTTCCACGAATATACAGATATCATTGAGCCATTGTCACTGGATGAGGCTTTTCTGGATGTGACAGAGAATAAGCCCGGTATTTTGTTGGCTGTAGATATTGCCAAGGAAATCAAGCAGAAAATACGGAATGAACTGAACTTGGTGGCATCTGCCGGTATATCCTACAATAAGTTTTTAGCGAAGATAGCGTCCGATTATCGTAAGCCGGACGGGCTGTGTACCATCCATCCCGATCAGGCGATGGATTTTATTGCGCGTCTGCCTATCGAGAGTTTCTGGGGGGTAGGTCCGGTGACGGCAAAGAAAATGCACTCATTGGGTATTCATAACGGCGAACAGTTGCGTGCATGTTCGCAGGCTATGCTGCAGCGTGAGTTCGGGAAGGTAGGAGCATTGTATTATGATTGTGCCCGGGGAATCGATCTTCGTCCGGTAGAGGCGGTACGTATCCGTAAGTCCATTGGTTGCGAACATACTTTGGAGAAGGATATTTCGCAACGCTCATCGGTTATTATCGAACTGTATCATGCGGCAGTGGAACTGGTAGGACGTCTGGAACATAATGATTTCAAGGGAAATACATTGACGTTGAAAATCAAATTCCATGATTTTAGTCAGATAACCCGGAGCATTACCCAATCCAAAGAATTAATTACTCTTGATGTGATCCTGCCTTTGGCTAAACAACTGCTGAAGGAGGTGGATTATGAACATCATCCCATCCGGTTGATAGGGCTTTCCGTTTCTAATCCACGGGAAGATACCGGGGAAAAAGGCGTTTGGGAACAGTTGAGCTTTGAATTTAGTGATTGGAAGTAGGTGGGCATTAAATTACATGTCCTCTAATGAGAACCCTCTAAATTCAATCTGGTACGAGGAATGCTTCTTTATAATGTTTTCTGCTTTTCTTTCGAGAAGTGGTAAACTGATACGTTTAGCGTTTCTCTTGACTTCTCCAATTACTATTCGTTTTTCCATGTCATTTACAGCAATGAGATCAATTTCATTCTCTCCTTTGTTATCCCAATATCCTTGAATATCCGAATATTCATTGCTTTCAGCGAATAACTGACGGAAATATTTCTCCAGAATAATGCCACTATAAGTGTCATAATCCCGTTCTACTACTTTATAAAGATATTCCATATTTCCTATTTCTACTGCGCTTCTGTATTTATAAATAAAGCGGAACCAGAAATTCAGAAAATTATCTTCTATTCGGTAGCGATTTGAACGGCTCCCTTCTTTAGCCATATATGGACGTACTTTCTTTATAAGATTATATTCTTTTTCCAGTTTGTCCAGAAAACCACCGACTGGCATATTCAAGGTACTCTCAATTGCTCCCCTTTCTGTTTTTGAATTAGCAATTAATGATAGTACAGAGAAATAGTTGCCATAGTCTTTACCAAATTCATCTACCAATACACTTTTTCCTTCTTCCAGAAAGTAGGAGCCTTCTCTGAAAATGGTTTTAAAAATGGCTTGTTTGGTGAATGCTTTTCGTATCACTAATTGTTCTATGTATTTAGCGACGCCTCCCGTTATCATATAAAAGGCTGGGATTATAATCAGATAGAATTTCTTTGATAGTGTGTATACGAAAAGGCTTGATGAGCATTCTTGATGTAGCACGGCCATAGAGAGGCTCTTTGGCATTTTCAAAGATACGTTTCATTAACGAATATATAGAGCCACAGATAGCCAGATTCATTTTACTATTTTCTTTATGACTGTCCCATATGTGTTGCATGTCTGAGAAGACGGATGGATTGATGTTAAGGAACTCCTGAAATTCATCAATAATTAGAGTGAAATTTTTCCTTTGGGAAATTTCCATTAAAGTGCGGAACAGTTCAGAGAATTTTTCAAAATGCCCTAAATTTTCGTTCAACTTCTCTGAAACTTCCGTTGTGAATTCCTCACAAAGAAGAATTTCATTCTTTTTTCCTATAAAGAAATAGAGGACTGGAATTTGTGTGAAAGCATGGCGAAGCAGGGTTGTCTTACCTACCCGTCGTCTGCCCACGACAACTGCCAGTTGGGCACTTTCATTGGATAGATTTTCAATTAGGTGTAATTCTTCTAATTCACTTTTTCTATTGTAGAATTTCATAACTTTCTGATATTTAGTAAATGTTTAGTGATGTAACGCAACAGTGGTTACTGTAACGTCTGTTGCGTTAATACAAAAGTACTTTCTTTTTATGAATAAAACAAGATACAAATGGATGATTTTGTACCCAACTACGGATAATTGAATACCTCCGTTTTACCGTAACTTACGTATCTTTGCCTCATCACAAAAAAGAAATCTAACTTTTTAATATCATGAAGAGAAACACGTTTTACCGTATTTTTATTTCCTTCTGCCTGCTTTTCATGGCAGGTATCTCCGCACATGCATATACTGAACGAAATCTTTTGCAAAAAGCTGCCGGTAGTGAAGAACAACTGAAAGAAGCATTGGTGATGAATCAGAAGTGGGTACCTTATCCTGCTTATAACGACCGTGTCGGCTGGGACGAATTGCTGGGTACCAATAAAGAAAGCCTGATTCGTGCCGGAGAGAAAATGCTTAATTACGAATGGAAAGTAATCCGCGCCACCGATTATCTGGAATATGAACGTAGCGGCGAACGGAACATTATGCAAAATCCCTATGAGGCCAACCGGAAAGCAATCAATGCCCTGATGCTTGCCGAACTTGCCGAAGGAAAAGGACGGTTTATCGACCAGTTGATAAATGGAGTATTTTACAGTTGCGAGATGACTTCCTGGGTACTTTCTGCCCATCTGGTACGCCAGAGCACCAAACGCTCTTTGCCCGATTATCGCGAACAGGTGATTGATCTGGGTTCGGGAAATTTCGGTTCCATGCTGTCGTGGGTATATTACTTCTTCCATGATTCTTTCGATAAAATAGATCCTGTAATCTCTCAGCGCTTGCGTCATACTTTGCAGGAACGTATTCTCGATCCTTATATGAACAATGACCGGGAATGGTGGATGGCTTTCCAATGGAAACCGGGAATGATTATCAATAACTGGAATCCCTGGTGCAACTCCAATGTATTGCAATGCTATCTTTTATTAGAGAATGATCGCGACCGCCTGGCAAAGGCTGTTTGGCGCAGCATGCAGTCGGTAGACAAGTTCATCAATTTTGTAAAGGCTGATGGTGCTTGTGAAGAAGGTCCTTCTTATTGGGGACATGCAGCCGGGAAAATGTATGATTATCTCCAGATACTTTCGGATGGAACAGATGGGAAAGTTTCTCTTTTCAAGGAACCGATGATTCGCCGGATGGGAGAATATATCAGTCGTACGTATGTAGGAAACGGTTGGGTAGTGAACTTTGCGGATGCTTCTGCCAAGGGTGGAGGCGATGCACCGTTGATTTACCGTTATGGTCATGCAGTCGGCAGCGAGGAAATGATGCAGTTTGCAGCCTATCTACTGGATGGTAAACGTCCTTCTGTACCTTTGGGCAATGATACTTTCCGCTCCTTGCAGTCCATATTATGGAATGGAGAACTGGAAAAGACGGCTGCTGTCCATACCATACCGGCTTGTACCTGGTATCCTGAAACGGAGTTCTGCTATCTGACCAATAAGTCCGGCTGGTTCCTGGCTACGAAAGGCGGATTCAATAATGAAAGTCATAATCATAATGATGTAGGTACATTTTCATTGTATGTCAATACGATACCTGTGCTGATTGATGCGGGGGTAGGAACTTATACACGTCAGACATTCAGTAGCGAACGTTATACCATCTGGACCATGCAAAGTAATTACCATAACCTGCCGATGATAAACGGAGTACCCCAGAGTTTCGGTCAGAATTATAAGGCTACGGATGTTGTCTGCCAATCGAAGAAACGTTTCTTCTCAGCGAACATTGCGACTGCTTATCCGAAAGAAGCCGAGGTAAATAGCTGGACACGTTCCTATTCATTAGGCGATAAGCAACTGACGATTACCGATAACTTCTCCTTGAAATCAGCGAAAGAACCTAATCAGGTGAACTTCCTCACTTGGGGAAAGGTGGATATTTCCGTGCCCGGAAAGGTGACGATAGACGTACAGGGACAGAGAGTAACTTTGGAATATCCCGGTGAGTTCACAGCAACCGTTGAAACAATCAATTTGCCTGATACACGTCTTTCCAATGTTTGGGGAACGGAGATTTACCGTATTGCCTTGAAAGATAAAGATGCGCGATTAACAGGTAAGTATAAGTTTGTTATTAAATAAAAAAACTATATTTGCGTATTAGAATACAAGAAATGCAAAATTATGGGATGTTTTATGAATTTATTATGGCTGGTGTTCGGAGGTATTTTTACCGCTATAGAATACCTTGTTGCCAGTTTATTGATGATGATTACCATTATCGGTATTCCGTTTGGTATGCAAACTCTGAAAATGGCTTCACTTGCATTATGGCCTTTCGGTAAAACGGTGCGGAGTGGCGAGCGTTCGGGTGGTTGTCTGTATATACTGATGAATGTGTTGTGGATACTTCTGGGCGGTATCTGGATTTGCCTTTCTCATCTGGCATTCGGTGTGGTGCTGTGTATCACCATTATTGGTATCCCCTTCGGACTACAGCATTTCAAACTGGCAGGATTGGCTTTGACGCCTTTTGGAAAAGACATTGTAAGCGACTGATAAAAGAAAAGGGCGAAAAGCCTTTCGGTTTTTCGCCCTCATTCATTTTATTTAAAGGTGTTATTTACATGGTAGCCTGCTTTGCGAGCAGTTTTTGAAGTTTGCCATTCAAAACCTGGCACATAGTTCCGTTTCCCATTGCTTGATAGCGTTTAATACGGTACTGTAACATAAAAATTTCATTTGCATTCTTTTTCATAATTGTCATCTTTTTGTGCTTTCCGCGTTTCGGAAAGCGGGTTTTACATCTTTTCTTTTATCTTATTAACGCTGCAAAGATATGAATTGTTCACGATAAATATGTTTTAAAACATAAAATAATGCACTTTCTATTCGTTTTTCTTTAGAATTCCCTAGTTTTGCTATGTGCATATTACAAAAGTATGACTAAAAATGGAGTAAATAATCTTTGTACGATCTATTAATAATTTGTATACCTTTGCAGCATCTTACACATAATCAACCCTTACAAACAGGAAGTCATAATGATAAATAAACTGTTGACACTTTTACGAAGCCCTTATCCATCATTGGTGAAGAGATGGAAAAGCGTGATAATACCTTCACTTATAGTGTTTCTGATCCTTTTTGTGTTGCAGCCTTTTGGCATTTCTATGATGGGAGGCTATAAATTCTGGGTAGTGTTAGGTTATGGAGTGGTTTCTTCATTGGCACTGAGTATCTCCACGTATTTGTTTCCTGCTTTGTTTCCCCGTTATCATAGTGAGAAGAACTGGACATTAGGGCGCGAATTGTTAGGAACTTTAGGAGCTTGTTTGCTGATTGCGATAGGTAACTGTTTCTATACGGCTTGGGTATTTGGTTCATTCATACTGAGCTGGAAAGGATTTCTGATAAGTCTGGCTTGGGTGGCGGTTCTTGCTCCTTTCCCCATAATCTTCTTTTTGATGTGGAATCGTAATTTGCAGCTGGTACGTAATCTGAAGGAGGCAACGGAGATCAACTACGCTCTTGCGAAAAGAGAGAATACCCAGAAGGAGAAGATTCGGACAAGGAATGAGGAACAGATAGGAGAGGGTAGGGCAGCAGAAGAAGTAGCAGAAGAAGAAACTCCTATGCAATTGGTTTTCTCCGGCGGAACGAAAGAAATGCTGGAAGTGGATGCCCATACCTTATTTTATGTAGAAGCAGAAGGGAATTATATAAGAGTAGCTTACAGTAGTGCGGATAAGATGCAGCAAAAGTTAGTGCGGGCTACTATGAAGCAGGCAGAAGAAGCGGTTGCTGCCTGTTCGTTCATTGTCCGTTGTCATCGGGCCTTTCTGGTGAACATACGCACTGTGGTAAAAGTAGATGGAAACTCACAAGGATACCGTTTGAGACTGGAAGGATGTACGGAAGAAGTTCCGGTTTCCAGAGGCTATGCAAAAGAGATAAAAACGCTGATAGAAGGAGGTGCGGAAGGGTAGTCATTCGTCACAGAATAAAGAAAAATACAGCCATTCGTCACAGGAGGAGTGCTGTTTGTCACATATCCGGGCAGTCTGTCCCGGATATTTTTTTGCCTGAAATTCTTAGTCTATGTTTGCTGACGGAAATCGTAAAGAACATAGATTAAATGAAAAGATTGATTCTACTTTTTAGTGTAAGTGTATTGCTGATAGTGCAGCACTTGGAAGCGCAGACAGCTGTGACGGATACCGTTTTCTTGCAACTATACAATGATAGTGTAGATTTGAACGAAGTGGTAGTGAAAGGTAAAAGAACACCTGTTGCCAATAGTCGTTGGAGTGATATGAGTCCAGTGGAACTGGTGACTGTGGGAGGTGCAAACGGTGATTTGTATCAGGCATTGCAGACACTGCCGGGCACGCAGGTACAAGGAGAAAGTGGCCGGCTGCTGGTGCGCGGCGGAAGTAGTGATGAAACACAGACATACATTGACGGAATGCACGTTCTGAATCCTTATACGGCTACAGGCATAAACTCACCGGCACGCGGACGTTATTCTACTTTTATGTTCAGTGGTGTCAATCTGGAATCGGGCGGGGCTCCGTTGGAATACGGGGATGCACTCTCGGCTGTGTTACCATTGGAGACAAAGGATAAGAGCCCTATCAATAAATTAGGCATCAATGCCTCTACGGTAGGCTTCGGTGGAGGAGGTACACGGGCTTTCGATAAAGGTTCGCTTTCGGTGAACCTGGATTATCAGGACTTGTGTGTCTATGATCATATCTATTCAGGACGTACGGATTTTGAAGATCCCTACCGGATGATGACCGGATCGGCACAATTTCGCTATCATCCCGATGATGCTACGCTTTTCAAGATTTATGGCGGCTATGATCATACTGACTTTTCCAATTATGAAGGCGCTGAACGTAGACTGTTTGATCTGAATGAGAATAATTTCTATCTCAATACAACTTTCCGTAAGCGTACTTCCGGTGGATGGAACTGGTTTGCAGGTGCAGCATTCTCTTTCTTTGAACAGAAGATAGGTAATGTATCACTTTCGGCAGATCATTGGATGGAACAACAACAGGAACTTCATGCAAAGGCAAAAGTGTTCAAGCGTATTTCTCCGGCTTTTCGTCTGGATATGGGAGCGGAGAGTTTTATCCGCCGGTATGAGAATCGTTATCAATATCAGATGAAAGAGGCGGAGGGAATAGATAGCCATTATGAAATGAATCCGACGATCAGTGCAGGCTTTCTTTCGGCAACTTACTATCCGGTGGAGCAACTGAAGGCGGAACTTTCTGTCCGCACAGAATATACCTCATTGAATGAAAAGGTGAATTTCTCACCCCGTCTGGCTGTTAATTACTATTTGGGAGATGTAGTACTCTCTGCTACGGCGGGACGATATACACAGTTGCCGGTTAGCAGATTGCTGGCTCAGGAGAACAAGTTGAAATCGGAATCATGCATTCAGTATAATGTGGGTGCACAGTATGAGGGTGATGGACGTTTCTACAAAGCTGAACTTTATTATAAGAAATATGACCGTCTGGCATTGGTGGAAAAGGGAACGGTAGATGCAGCGGAAGTGTTGACTTCCGGTGGTTATGGCTACAGTAAAGGTTTCGACTTGTTCTTTAATGACCGTGTCCTGCTGAAGAATCTGGAATACCAACTTTCCTATACATATAATATTGCCAAGCGGAAGTTTCAGGAATATACGGAACTGACTACTCCGCAATATGCCACTCGGCACAATGCATCCGTAGTGCTGAAGTATTCCATTCCGCGAATCGGCACGATAGTCGGTTTGACGAACCGTTTCAGCAGTGGGCGTCCTTATCATAATCCGGATTTACCGGGCTTGATGAATGATCATGTGAAGCCTTATAACAGTCTTGATCTCGGACTGACATTCCTGCCCAGTAAGAAAGTGATTATCCATGCTTCTGCTACCAATATCCTTTGTCGGAAAAATGAATTTGGGTGGGTGAATAATAAAGCTATTCTGGCTTCAAACGATCATTTCTTCTATATCGGGGTGTTTATCACACTTGGGAAGAAGGCGGCTTATGATGTTTCTAATTTCTAATTTAATTAAAAGAAAGGTCCGCGTTCGTCCGCCTAATCCGCGTTGTCCGCGTATCTATTTATAAACTCTTTAAAAACAATTCAAATGAAAGCAATGATTATTAGTTTCGTATGTGTTTTGACTTTTGCAACTCAAAGTCTGTCTGCACAAAATCTTACTCTGGAAGTACGTGGTATTGAAAATGTGGCTGGTAAACTCTATGTCGCCATCTACAACTCTCAGGAGACATTCATGAAGAAGCCGCTTGCCGGTTTTGCAGTAGAGGTGAAGGATAAAGTTGTGTCTATCCCCTGTAAAGGGCTCCCGGCAGGAACTTATGCCTTCTCCATGTATCAGGATGAGAATGGAAATGGTAAATTGGATACCGGTGCTTTCGGTATTCCTGTGGAGAAGTTTGGTTTCAGCAATGATGCCGAAGGCGTTATGGGTCCCCCTTCCTACGAAAAATGCAGTATTACCTTCTCTGAGGATACAACTTTAGTGGTACATCTGAAATAAACTTCAGATAATTCTTTAACTTTGTAGCTCACACCTTAATTAATGTAAGTATTATGAGACGAGCTACACAACTTTTCGGAATATGCTGGCTACTTTGTCTGCTTGCTGCCTGTGGAGAATCCCATTTCATGACCGATGCCTCGTATCGTTCGCGCGTGGAGCAGGACTTTCAGCAAAAGAAGGCTCTGATGCCGCAGGGAGAACTATTTGCAATACTGGATGATGCTTCGCTGAGCACTTATGAGCAGGAAGCCCTGGAATTCCTTTATGCCTATATGCCACTGGCGGATATTACTGATTATTCCGGTGAATTTCACTTAATGAATATCCGCGCATCCCAGCGTGCCGCAGAGGAAATGCCTTGGGGAAAGACCATTCCCGAAGATTTGTTCCGACACTTTGTACTTCCGGTGCGGGTGAACAACGAACAACTGGATAGTGCGCGGGTAGTGTTCTATAAGGAGTTGAAAGACCGTGTGAAGTCTCTTTCTTTATACGATGCCATCCTGGAAGTGAACCATTGGTGTCATGAGAAAGCTGTCTATATGCCTTCCGATGCCCGTACCAGTTCACCACTGGCAACAGTGAGTACTGCTTACGGGCGTTGTGGCGAAGAATCTACCTTGCTGGTGGCGGCACTTCGCTCGGTAGGCATTCCGGCACGGCAGGTTTATACACCACGATGGGCACATACGGACGATAACCATGCATGGGTGGAAGCCTGGGCAGATGGTAAATGGCATTTCTTGGGTGCCTGCGAACCGGAACCGGTACTGGATCTTGGTTGGTTCAATGCACCTGCCAGTCGCGGAATGTTGATGCACACAAAGGTTTTCGGACGTTATGAAGGAAAAGAAGAAGTAATGTCCGTTAACCCCACGTATACGGAAATCAATGTGATTGATAATTATGCGCCTACAGCGCAAGCCAAGGTTATGGTGAAAGATGAAGCGGGAAATCCGGTTCCTGACGCCTGCGTGGAGTTCAAACTCTACAATTATGCGGAATTCTATACCGTAGCAACGAAACATACCGACGACAGCGGTATGTGCGGACTGACTGCCGGAAAAGGGGATATGCTTGTCTGGGCCTCCAAAGATGGTCGTTTCGGCTTCTCTAAACTTTCTTTTGGCAAGCAAGCAGAACTGACCGTAACCCTTGATAAGCAAGCGGGTGACAGTTTCACAGTAGATATTGATATCGTGCCTCCCGCAGAAAGTGCCAACTTACCCGAAGTGACGCCGGAACAGCGGGCGGAAAATGACCGCAGACTGGCGATAGAAGACTCTATCCGTAATGCCTATGTCGGTAAGTTCATCTCGGAAGAGGCAGCACGCAACTTTGCGAGAGATTACAAGTTGGATCGGGATGCAGTAGCCAAGATTCTGGTTGCCGCCCGTGGAAATTACAGAGTAATTCGTGAGTTCATGACTCGTCTGCGTTCTGATAACTCTAGGAAAGGAGGAATAGACCTTTTACAGCAGATTTCGGCAAAAGATCTTCGCGATGTCCGTCTGGATGTGTTGATAGATCACATGCAGTCTCGTGTGCGTACGACGAATGCCGGATATTTCCGTAAATATGTGCGCAATCCGCGCGTAAGCAATGAGATGTTGACTCCGTATAAAACTTTTTTTGGTAAGGTAATTTCGAAAGAAGATGTTGAGGCTTATGTGGCAGAGCCTATGAAGATGGTTGCATGGGTGGCAAAGAACATTCAGGTGAACAAGGAATGTAATCTGGGGGCGCCTCCTGTATCTCCCGAAGGTGTGTGGAAAGCACGTTTGGC
>ENA-UEQN01003114-UEQN01003114.1-human-gut-metagenome-genome-assembly--contig:-NODE-3114-length-10672-cov-3.218122_pt1 | contig 10672 bp, 10 predicted proteins | sample MGYA00242940_ERZ507944 | MGnify/ENA primary metagenome ERZ507944 (study PRJEB26167, sample SAMN06115449) | human gut metagenome | host: Homo sapiens | place: China:Fujian | collected 2015-08-20...
CAAGGGATTGAACGAGTCTGTTGTCCGGTTGATTTCACAAAAGAAAGAGGATCCCGAGTGGTTGCTGGAATTTCGGTTGAAAGCGTATCGGCATTGGTTGACCATGAAGATGCCTGCGTGGGCGCAATTGGAGATACCGCCGATTGATTATCAGGATATAGTGTATTACGCTGCCCCGAAGCAGGAAGTGAAAAAGTCTTGGGATGAGGTTGATCCCGAGTTGAAAGCTACTTTCGATAAATTGGGGATTCCCTTGGACGAGCAGAAGACGCTTTCCGGGGTAGCCGTTGACGCGGTCATGGATAGCGTGTCGGTGAAAACGACGTTCAAGGAGGCATTGGCTGAACGGGGAGTTATTTTCTGTTCTTTCTCCGAGGCGGTGAAGAATCACCCGGACTTGATAAAACGTTACTTGGGCTCCGTGGTGCCTTATTCCGATAATTATTTCGCGGCGTTGAACTCGGCGGTATTCAGTGACGGGTCGTTCGTGTATATCCCGAAAGGGGTGCGATGCCCGATGGAGTTGTCGACTTATTTTCGTATCAACGCGGCGAAGACGGGACAGTTCGAGCGTACGCTAATCGTGGCGGAGGAGGAGAGTTACGTGAGTTACCTTGAAGGGTGTACCGCCCCGCAGCGGGACGAGAATCAACTGCACGCCGCTATCGTGGAGATCGTGATCGAGAAGAATGCCGAGGTGAAATACAGTACCGTGCAGAACTGGTACCCGGGTGACAAGAACGGGAAGGGCGGTATCTATAATTTCGTGACGAAGCGGGGAATTTGCAAGGGGGAGAATGCCAAGTTAATCTGGGCGCAAGTGGAAACCGGATCGGCGATCACGTGGAAGTACCCGAGCACGATATTGAAGGGCGACGGTTCCGTGAGCGAGTTCTATTCCGTGGCGGTGACGAATAATTACCAGCAAGCGGACACGGGAACCAAGATGATACATATCGGGAATAATACCCGTAGCCGTATCGTGTCGAAAGGTATTTCGGCGGGGTATAGTTCCAACTCCTACCGGGGAAAGGTGAAAGTGGTGAAAAGTTGTCACGGGGCACGCAATTTCTCGCAGTGTGATTCGTTATTACTGGGAGATAAATGCGGCGCGCACACGTTCCCTTATCTTGAGGTGGCTAATCCCACGGCACAGGTGGAACACGAGGCGACGACTTCCAAGATTGGTGAAGACCAGATATTTTACTGCAACCAGCGGGGAATATCCACGGAGGACGCTGTCGGCTTGATCATCAAGGGGTACGCCGGAGATGTCATTAACAAGATGCCGATGGAGTTTGCCGTTGAAGCGCAGAAATTGTTGCAGATTAGCTTGGAAGGAAGCGTGGGATGATATGGAAGCGATTTATGATTTGAGATTTACGATTTATGAATGACAAATTATGATTTATGGTTTTGGACGAGGGCGGTTGGTGCGGTTGGAATCTGAAATCTAAAATCTAAAATCTAAAATGAATATGAAGGGTTTACTAAAGATAAAGAATTTGCACGCCTCGATAGACGGGAAGGAGATTTTGAAGGGGATTGACTTGGAGGTGAATGCGGGCGAGATACACGCGATTATGGGACCGAACGGGGCAGGGAAAAGTACACTTTCCGCCGTGTTGACGGGACGGGAGTGTTTCGAGGTGACGGAAGGGGAGGTTTGGTTTAACGGTAAGAACTTGTTGGAGTTGCCGGCGGAAGACAGGGCGCGGGAAGGGATATTCCTGAGTTTCCAGTATCCGGTGGAGATTCCCGGTGTAAGCACGGTCAATTTCTTGAAGACAGCCGTGAATGAACAGCGTAAATACAAGGGGCTGCCGCCTTATCCTGCCGGTGAGTTTCTGAAGATGATCCGGGAGAAGATGGAACTCGTGAGCATCGACAGCCGTTTGTTGAACCGCTCGTTGAACGAGGGCTTTTCCGGCGGGGAGAAGAAGAAGAACGAGATTTTCCAGATGGCGGTGCTGGAGCCGAAATTGTCTATTCTTGACGAGACGGATTCCGGTTTGGATATCGACGCCTTGCGCATCGTGGCAAACGGGGTGAACAAGTTGCGGCGTCCGGATAATTCCACGATCGTGATCACGCACTACCAGAGGTTGTTGGATTATATCGTGCCCGACGTGGTGCACGTGTTGTATGACGGTCGAATCGTGAAAACCGCCGGCAAGGAGTTGGTAGCGGAGTTGGAGAAACACGGTTATGATTGGATAAAAGAGGAAGTACATTCCGGTAAGTAATAGACAATGGAGAGATTAGAGAAAATAAATAACGATTTTGCCACCCTTTTCCGGGAGGGACAACAGTTACTCCGGGAGGGATGCGGCGAGGTGATGAACCGTCACCGGGAGGAAGCGTTCGGGCGTTTCGTGGCGCTGGGCGGTGTCCCGTACAAGACGGAAGATTACCTGTACGCGGATACGTTGCCTGTTTTCGACCGGGATTACAAGGTGGTATTGAAACATATCAAGCAGGGTGTTGATTTGAACGAGTTGTTCAAGTGCCATGTGCCGAATCTGGAAACCAATCTGATGCTGACCATCAACGGGTGGTTCGTGCAGGAAAACCGTGTTCCCGGGATTCCGGAAGGGGTAATTATTTGCAGTCTTGCCGAGGCGAGCGTGAAGTACAAGGAGATTTTCGAGCAACACTATGACCAATACACGCGTCCGGCTGACTCGGACGGGTTGGTGGCGCTGAACACGGCTTTTGCGCAGGACGGCGTGTTCGTGTACGTGCCCGATAACGTGGTGATGGAACGTCCGTTGCAAGTGGTGAATCTGATGCGGGCTAACGCGGATTTGATGTCTTTCCAGAGAAATATGGTGGTGCTGGGACGTAACGCGAAAGCGACGATTCTGGTATGTGACCATACCTTGTCGGATGATGTTTTCCTGTCGAATAATGCCACGGAGGTGGTCGTCGGGGAGAATGCCGCGTTTGAATACTATCACGTGCAGAATCAACATATAGAGGCGTCGCAGATTAATAGCGTGTTTGTTTGCCAGAAGCGGAACTCGCGTTATGATGCCAACGTGATCTCGCTTTACGGCGGGTTCATTCGTAATAATTTGTACGCCGCCTTGAGCGAGGAGGGGTGCGAGTGTAACCTGTACGGGATGTACTTGTCTGACAAGAAACAACAGGTGGATAATTTCACCTTTATTGACCACATCGCCCCGCGTTGCACGAGTAACCAGCATTTCAAGGGCGTGTTGGACGACGCGGCTCTGGCGAATTTTGCCGGACGGATTACCGTGCGACCGGATGCCCAGAAGACAGAGGCTTTTCAGGCGAATAATAACTTGTTGCTGACTGACACGGCACAGGTGAACACGAAGCCGCAACTGGTGATTGATGCCGATGACGTGAAATGCAGTCACGGGGCTACCGTGGGACAGATCGACGAAGAGGCTATGTTTTACTTGCGTAGCCGGGGTATCGGTGAGGCGGAAGCCCGCTTGATGATGATGTTCGGCTTCGCGCACGAGATTGTCGGGCGGGTGAAACTGGAACCTTTGCGGGAGGAGATCGACAATCTGGTGGATAAACGTTTAAGAGGAGAATTAACGAAGTGCCACAATTGCGTGATGCACTGTAAGCAATAAATTATGTTCGATGTAAGTCAAGTCAGGAAGGATTTTCCGATACTGGAGGAAAAAATCTATGATAAACCGCTGGTGTATCTGGATAACGGGGCAACCACGCAACGTCCGCTGACCGTGATCGATAAGATGACGGAATATTACCTGCGTTATAACTCTAACGTGCATCGCGGAGTACATTACCTGAGTAATAAATGTACGGATGCGAACGAGGAGGCACGGGAAATCGTGCGGAAGTTTATCAACGCCGCGTTCACCGAGGAGATTATCTTTACCCGGGGAACCACGGAGAGTATCAATCTCGTGGCGCACTCTTTCGGTGAGGCATTTATCAACGAGGGGGACGAGATTATCGTGACGGAGATGGAGCATCACGCGAATATCGTTCCGTGGCAGATGTTGTGCGACCGCAAGAAAGCGGTGTTGAAGGTGGTGCCTTTCAATGACAAGGGTGAGTTGGACATGGAGGTGTTCGGGAAGTTGTTGAACGAGCGGGTGAAACTGGTTGGCGTGGCTTACGTGTCGAATGTACTGGGAACGGTGAATCCCGTGAAGCAGATTATAGATGCCGCCCACGCCCGCGGGGCATACGTTTTGGTGGACGGGGCGCAGGCTATTCAACATATTCCGGTGGACGTGCAAGGATTGGATTGTGATTTCTTCGCGTTCTCCGGTCATAAGATTTACGGTCCCACGGGGATTGGTGTGTTGTACGGGAAGAAAAGCCTGTTGGAACAGATGCCGCCGTGGCAGGGGGGGGGCGAGATGATCGAGGAAGTGCGTTTCGAGAAAACGACTTACAACGAGTTGCCCTTCAAGTTCGAGGCGGGGACACCCGATTTTATCGGGGTGATTGGCTTGGGCGAGGCGTTGGAATACGTGAACCGGATTGGCTTGGACGGGATAGCCCGTTACGAGCACGAGTTGTTGGGGTACGCGATGGAGCAGATTCGCCGGATTCCCGGTATCATCCTTTACGGGGAAGCGGCGGAAAAGTCTTCCGTGATTTCTTTCGGGATAGAGGGGATTCACCCGTTTGACCTCGGGACGCTGTTGGATAAAATGGGTATTGCCGTGCGGACGGGACAGCTTTGTGCCGAGCCGGTGATGCAACATTACGGGGTAACCGCGATGGCTCGTGCGTCGATAGCCATGTACAATACCCGGGAGGAAATAGATGTGTTCTGTGCCGGGTTGAAGAAAATAGAACAGATTTTCAAAATGTAAAGACAATGACGATAGAAGAGATTCAGAATCAAATCGTGGAAGAGTTTTCCATGTATGACGATTGGATGGATAAATACGCTTACCTGATCGAGATCGGGAATGGTTTGGAGGCTATGGACGAGGCGCATAAGACGGACGATAATTTGATAAAAGGATGTCAGTCGCGGGTGTGGTTCCATGCCGGACTGAAAGACGGTAAATTGTACTTTGAGGCTGACAGTGACGCGATTATCACGAAAGGGATTGCCGGGTTGTTGATTCGGGTGTTTTCCGGGCAGACGCCTCACGACATCGTGAACGCTAATCTGGATTTTATTGACAAGATTGGATTAACTCAGCATTTGTCGCCCACGCGGTCGAACGGGTTGTTGTCTATGATAAAGCAAATCAAGTATTACGCCTTGGCTTACGAGGCAAAATGATGTGATATGGGAAAAAGTTTAATGGAAGATTTGGTGATAGAGAAGTTGTCAACAGTGTACGATCCGGAGGTGCCGGTGAATATATGGGAGTTGGGGCTTGTCTACGGTATCGAGTTCCCGAAGCAGAACGAAGTAATTGTCACAATGACGCTTACAGCTCCGGGATGTCCCATTGCCGATCAGATCGTGCAGGAAGTACACGACGTGGTATTGACGCTTGACGGGATTGATGAGGTAACCGTTAATCTGACTTTTGAACCGGCTTGGACTCCCGATCGGATGAGCGAGGTGGCGAAGTTGGAATTGGGATTCGGGATTTGAGTTCATAAGGTTTGTAAGGTTTATAAAGTTCATAAAGTTAGTAGACCTTATAGGACCTTTTGAACTTTATAACTTTATAAACCTTATGAACCTTATAAACTGTTTAGAGGAAGCCCGGCTCTTAGGGTTTGATGCTTGCGGGGTGGCTCCGGTCGATACGCTGACTCGGGAGAAAGAGGTTTTGCTTCGTTGGATAGAGAAAGGGTTTCACGCGGGAATGGGATACATGGCGAAGAATATAGAGAAGCGGGAGAATCCCGCTTTACTTGTTGAAGGAGCCCGTTCCGTGATTGTAACATTGACTAATTATTATACCCCCCGGCGTCAGGAGAAGGATGTACCTGTCATCGCCCGTTACGCTTACGGGAAAGATTATCATATCGTGCTGAAAGAACGGTTGTTCCGGTTGCTTTCTGTTTTAAAGGAGAAGACCGGACGTGATATTCGGGGGAGGGTGTTTGTCGATTCCGCCCCGGTGTTCGAGCACGAGTGGGCACGGCGGGCGGGGTTAGGTTGGATAGGACGCAATACTTTGTTGGTGAATCCCCGGTTGGGCTCGTATTGCTTTATAGGGGTGATTATATCCGATTTCGAACCTTCCGGCTCTTCTCTTCCGGAAGAGCGGGATTTTTGCGGGACGTGCAACCGTTGCGTGGAGGCTTGTCCCACGGGAGCTTTGTCTTCACGCGAAGTGAATGCCAACCTTTGTATTTCTTATAACACGATCGAGCGTAAAGATGAAATTCCGCTGGAAATCAAAGAAAAGATGGGACAGCGCTTTTTCGGGTGTGACGCTTGTCAAGAAGTATGCCCGTGGAACGGGAAGGCGGTGATGCACCGCGTGAAAGAATTTTTGCCTGACGAGTGGCTGATGTACATGAGCCGTGAAGATTGGCTTGAATTGGACGAGGAAACTTTCAAAAGCCATTTCAAAGATTCCCCGCTCTCCCGTCCCGGTCTGGAACAGATAAAGCGGAATCTATCGCAACCGCCGTTGCTGTAACCGTGGTTGCATTATTTCCTTTTTTTACTACATTTGTACAATATTGGATTACGTGTGTTATGAATATGGATAGATTGAATAAAAATAGTGAAGGGGTAAATAATCGGATGTCATCGGAAAAAGAATTCGAAGAGGCTTTCCGTTATTATTACCGTCCTTTGTTTTTATTCGCGTACGGTTACGTGATGAGTGAAGAAGAGGCGGAGAATATCGTTCAATCCGTCTTTGCCGGGATGTGGGAGAACCGGAAGCGATTGCCGGAGAACTTGAATTTGAAAGCCTATCTTTATTCTTCCGTGAAACATGCCTGTTTACGTTATTTCAGACGGCTCCGCCTTTTGGACGAGTACAAAAAGCGACAAGCGGAGGCTTTGGTACTTTCTTTCGCTGATGATGATGTGGAAGATGACAAAGAATTAGTTGCTCTGGTGCAACAGGCTTTGTCAAAACTTTCCGAGCAACAGCGTAAGATTGTGGAGTTGCACGTGATGGAACTTGGAAATCGCCGAGCAATTAGCGTTGTCCGAGAACACCGTGCGTACTCATTTGAAACGGGCGTATAAAATTTTGCGGGAAAATCTTTCCTGCCTTTTTCTGGATATTTTTATTTAAGAACTATGGAACAAGAAAATGCTAACCAAGTAGGACCAATGAAGGTTATATTCGCTTATAACGACGTGTTTTTCAGTTTCTTCTATGATGACGAGAGCGGTTGTATCCATCGTTCGCACGAGTACGCGATGAATTATGTCTATTCGGGCGAGATGATTCTTGATAATGGTAAAGAACAGATTCGTGTCGGAAAAGGCGAATGCGTGTTCATCCCCCGTGACCACCATATTACAATGTATAAAAAGACGTGTGACGGCGAACGTTATTGCGGTATCTTTTTGAATTTTAAAAGGAATTTCCTGCGGGAGATGTACGGTAAGTTAGACCATTACAAACTTTCTGCCTCTACGTCCAAGTTGGATGCCGGCGTAATCAAGCTGCCTAAGACCGCGGAGATCGCGAGTCTTTTCGCCTCGATGACGCCCTATTTCGACCCGGAGGTAAAGCCGAAAGATGATTTTATGAACCTGAAGTTGCAGGAAGGGTTGCTCGCTCTATTGCATATTGACGAACGGTTTGCACCGATGCTTTTCGATTTCAACGAGCCGTGGAAGATTGATATTCTGGACTTCATGAGCAAGAATTATATGTACGAGTTCACGTTGGACGAATTGGCGCACTACACGGGAAGAAGCCTTGCCACGTTCAAGCGTGATTTCAAGAAGATAAGCGACCTCACACCGGAAAAATGGTTGATTCGCAAACGTCTTGAGATAGCTTACGCCAAGATGAAAGAGGGTGGGAGAAAGGTTGCGGATGTTTACGCTGAGGTCGGGTTCAAGAACCCGTCGCATTTTTCTACGGCGTTCAAGAAGCAGTACGGGATACCGCCGACTGCCGTTTTCGCCTGATTTCACGGGAAGATAAATTGAGCTTTTGAGAAATAATCTTTGAGCCTCACAGCAATTATGCCGTGGGGCTTTTGCTTTACCTTTGCGTTATAAGATAAAACAATTAAAACCATAAATGATATGAAAAAATCAATTAGACAACTATCCACGGCTTTAATCGTGTGCTTTTGCACCGTTGGAAGTTTATTTGCAACAAACAATAATTTAAATTCTAATACCATGGAGAACGAAAACTTGAATTTAACTCAAGAGTGGGATAAAGTGTTTCCTAAAAGTGACAAGGTGAATCACAGTAAAGTGACTTTCCGCAATCGTTACGGCATCACGCTTGCCGCCGATATGTATATACCCAAAAATGCCGTTGGGAAATTACCCGCTATTGCAGTAAGCGGTCCCTTCGGTGCCGTGAAGGAACAGTCGTCAGGACTTTATGCCCAGACGATGGCAGAGCGCGGTTTTCTGACTATTGCCTTTGACCCCTCGTACACGGGCGAGAGCGGTGGGGAACCTCGTTATGTTGCCTCTCCCGATATCAACACGGAGGATTTCTGTGCGGCGGTAGATTTTCTCTCTACGCGTGACGACGTGGATCCCGAACGTATCGGAATTATCGGTATCTGCGGATGGGGCGGAATGGCAATTAACGCGGCTGCTATCGACACCCGGATCAAAGCGACCGTTACTTCTACAATGTACGATATGAGCCGGGTGAATGCCAATGGTTATTTTGACTCGATGGATGCCGATCAACGTTACGAACTCCGCAAACAGCTCAATGCCCAGCGTACAATTGACGTGAAGAACGGTTCATACGCTCTCGGCGGTGGCGTGGTGGATCCGCTGCCTGACGATGCCCCTTGCTTCGTGAAAGATTACCACAATTACTACAAGACGGAATGCGGCTATCACAAGCGTTCTCTTAATTCGAATGGCGGCTGGAACAAGACATCGGCTCTTTCGTTTATCAATATGCCTCTACTTGCATATAGCGATGAAATCCGTAGTGCTGTTCTGGTAATCCACGGGGAGAAAGCACACTCCCGTTATTTCAGCGAGGATGCATTCAAGAAACTGAAGGGCGATAACAAGGAATTGATGATTATCCCCGGGGCCTCTCACGTGGATCTTTACGACAATCGTGCAGGAGTGATACCCTACGATAAAATTGAACAGTTTTTCCGTGAAAATCTCAAATAAGGAATTGTCAGTTGGAGAACTGAAAAATGCAGTGGCGCCTTTCACGAGGCGCCACTGTTTCTGTAAGAAATAGAAGAATGCATCAAATCCCGTTTGCTGGGATAAAAAAAACGAAAAAAAATCATTTTCGTGTCACCCAAAATTGAAGTTCATGTCTTTTAGGGGAAATTTGAAGAAAAGGATATGAATCAGGAACAGATAGATTGGACTTTAATCCGGAAGCGAGTGGACGGTTGCCTGACCGATGAGGAGCGGGAGCGCTTGGAGCGTTGGATAGCGGGGGACGAGCAACGGCGGCATTTCGTGGAACACGCTTGTCGATATTATGAACGGGAGTTGCCCGTGGTCGATGAAGCTCGGGTGTCAAGAGCGTGGCAACGTTTCTCGCATGGACGCAAGGAGAAACGGAGAAAGCGGATACTCTCGTTGTGCACGTGGAGTGCGGCGGCCGTGATTCTTTTGGTTGCCGGGACTTGGTTCTGGGCATCGAATACCCGTGAAATTTCGAGCGGAAAACCTATTTCGGCAATTGCTTTCGGGAATAACAGTGTCCGATTGGTTATTTCGGACGGAACGCGAATTGATTTAACTACCCAAGAGCCGGGGCAGACTATTATAGATAAAGGTGTGAACGTGCATCTGAAAAAAGAGTCGCTTTCTTACGAGAATAACCCCGTCGTGGAAGATACGCTTTATCACACGGTGGAAGTTCCTCGGGGCGGAGAATACCACCTCACGTTGAGCGATGGTTCACGGGTATGGTTGAATGCCGAGAGTCGTTTGACCTATCCCATGATATTCGGGGCATCCGAACGTCGGGTGCGCTTGGAGGGTGAAGCCTATTTTGAGGTGGAACCCGGGAAAGGACGTTTTGTGGTGGAAACAGATGACATGAACGTGCGGGTGCTTGGCACGGCGTTTAACGTGAATGCCTACAGTGACGAGGCTGCCACACGAACTACTTTGGTTCACGGAAAGGTGGAGGTATTAACAGTGAAGGATGATTTGCAGCGTATATTGATTCCCGGGGAGCAGGCTATACTTGACCGGGCAAGTGGGCAATTGGATGTGGAGCAGGTGAGCACGGACCTTTATACCCGATGGATAAAGGGACAATTCGTCTTTCGGGATGCTCCTTTGCGGGATATCATGAGGACATTGGCACGTTGGTACGAGATGGAGTATGAATTTACCGATTCGGAATTGGAATCACTATGTTTCTATGGTGTGATCAGTCGTTTTGAGCGGGTAGAAAATTTGTTGGAACAATTTGAAAAAACGGGTAAAGTACATTTTGAATATCAAGGGAATAAAGTTGTGGTAAAAAAATAAGGGATGCTGGAAACATCCCTCGGATAACAAATAAACGGACTGCTGGAAACAGTCCATAATATTAACATCAATACAAATGTATGAAAAAAAAGTTGA
>ENA-UEQN01003120-UEQN01003120.1-human-gut-metagenome-genome-assembly--contig:-NODE-3120-length-10645-cov-7.051571_pt1 | contig 10645 bp, 7 predicted proteins | sample MGYA00242940_ERZ507944 | MGnify/ENA primary metagenome ERZ507944 (study PRJEB26167, sample SAMN06115449) | human gut metagenome | host: Homo sapiens | place: China:Fujian | collected 2015-08-20...
GTTATAAGGCACTATGATATAGCAACAGACGAATATCACAGCTACCATGTAGAGATACCCGAAGCCGCTGACAATATTATCAGGCAAGAGTGTTCTTTGGAGGAAGCCCATCCGTTGGCTAGGATTGAAGAGATACAACATACGGCTCTTTTACTCTTTACCGGGTATTTGGATGCTGCTACCAGTATAGCTGTTTCAAGTGGTGGTGGCGGTTCTGACACTGGAGGCTGGGGAAGAGACAAGGACGAGGATGAACTTGAATGGGCACGCCGTTGCGCACGAATGGCAAACAGCATGTGCAAGCGCAGGAGAGGACTTCACAGATAAATCACTTTTATAATATCAAGAACATGGGTATAGGAAAATCAAGGGGCACTTCGCCTATAAATGTCAATGACATGTTGGAGAACGTCGAAATGAACCAACAAATTGAGTCAGAAAAACAAGAATTTGATAAACTTCTCATAGAAATAAGAGAGGCAAAAGAAACGTTGATAAAGTTCAATAAAGATTTGGAGAAGGCCATTGCTGCCGAATGCCGCATTGAAGGTGCGCTCAAAGCGGCAGCTGGTAGTTGTGACAATATAGTCAACGGCATCTGTAATGCAATTGTGAAAGCTGAACGAGACACGAAATTCAAGACAACAATTACCCCAGACCAACTTACAAAGCTTAGGCAACTTATAGACCATTCTATAGAAAGTTGGAGCGCAGTACTGGCAAATCATCGTGCCGAACAATCGAGACTTATCACCGAGCATGAATCTAATATGCGCAAAATCCTCAGGCAGAATGAAGGCGTTTGGTTTTCTGACTTCTGGATGAAGGTCTATGTGATATTTCTGTTTGTTTATACGATAGGATTAGGGCTGGTTGTTTATTGTGCTACATGAAATATGAGAGCGTGTCAACTACTTTTGACACGTTCTCCATCTTATGTGTGATATTTATTGGACCATTAAAGTTAGCTCGTCTTGTTATCTATCCCTAATTTTTGTGCGAAGACTCTGCTACCATTCCAATATTATAATGCTCGTTCTCTGTCATTTCTGTATAGTTCTTCGATGAAGTCCGGATTATTTCCATTGACTTATTCTTACGAACAGTTCTCCTTACTTTTCGTAGAGATGTCAAAGAGTTTACAATTTTATCATAATACATATCAATTTTAAAGGCCTCCAGCACTATATGGTTATATCTAATCCAATCTTCATCCTTCAATTCTTCATCAATAGTCATAATTGGTTTACTACAAATAATGCTAAATTGCATCTTTATGTTATTGATAGATTTTGGTGTCAGCATATTTGGATTCAACATAAAACATTTTGATATGTTTTCTTTGTTGATATCCAATACTCCAAGTCCACGCCCAAAGCCTACAGCCTCAATAATAAACTTCATAAAGAGACTGTTCATTAATGCGTGGCAAAGTTCTACGTCTATATTGGATTTTAACGCTTTGAGCCCTATCAATCTTTGGTTAATAAAAGTCGGAGATACAAATCTTCCAAAGAAAATTCTATCATCAGGATTCATCATTGTGAATAAGTCTGCTATTTCATTTGGTCTCATTTCATACCATTCTTCATTTGGGCGTTGTAATACCTGCGTAAGTGGTACTCCCTTGCCATTCTTTTCATTGATAAATCTAATTACATGTCGATATGCTCCGGGATAATTTCCTTCTAAATCATCCAAAGTACTGCTACAACTAAATGCTTTCCTGTTAGGTTGGGTAACAAGCGAAACAACTTTTTTTGCATTAAACAATGCTGGCATAAGGAAAATTTCTTCTATGTCAGAGCAATTTTCTGGGAAGAACAACTTATCCCATCCGCGTCTGCTTCCTCGAAACACCTTAAATAGACTTTTTAAAGGACACAGCTTATGCTGAATATCAAGAATCCAGCTTACATCATGGAAAAGAGAATTGTATGATAAGCCAAAATCATGCAGTTGAGAAATCTCCGTATTATTATAGGTTGACATTGAGGCAATTTGTGGGTCTATAATACGATTTAACAAAGAACTGTTTATTAGCATTTCTTTTGCATGAGCATCATACTCAAGTTGATATAAAGATTTTCGCCAAACGAAAAAGTTCGTGTTTGTCTGCGGCTTTCCTTTTTGTAGAATCATTATCGTTGCAACAACGTCTGCATTTTGGAACCAACGCCCTACACCACTTATATGTACTTGAAGTAAATTGAATTTTTTCTTAATCTCGTTGTAAAATAGAGTTCCAGATTTTGTTCCCAGCCAAGAATTGGACACAATAATTCCAAGATATCCACCGTCTTTTAGCATACTTGAAAGATGTAAAGCAATATAATAACTTAAATCTGATTTGCGATCCAATTCACAGTCTGCTAAAAAAATATTGACAAGGTTCTTGTCTTCTGTCGGTATTGCTTCAAACGACAAAAATGGCAAATTTGAGCAAATTGCACCAAGAAGAGGTATAGCATGCAATATTTTTTTGCCATCAACAGGATCAACAATATTAACCATATCGCCCAATTTAAGAGAGAGGACATTCTTTTGAAAAATCCTGTTTGCCTCGTTTATAGAATCACTGGATGTTAAGCTAATATTTGCAATCTGTAATGGTACCTGATATTTATCAGAGGCCCATGTCGTAGCAATAGCCTTATGTACACCAATCTTGTCTTTCTTCTTAAGAAGAATTTCTTTAGCAATAGTGCCAGTTCCGCAACATGGGTCATAGCAATCATCTGTCCAATCATGAATTGTTATTGAAACAAGAATTTCTGCTAATACTTTCGGAGTTGTAAATTGACCATGAAATTCTCTACGAGTAACATTTACACAACATTCCAAAATATTTTGCAACATCGTTTGGTTGATTGTGTGAATTCCATTTGTTTTAAGGAAATCAGATAATTCAACTAAAGATTCCCAAGTTTGACTTGGCATAAGGTGATTCAGTAATAGTGGTGCAAAGATATTGTAAAAGTCGCATTTACTGGTTATCTCTTCAAATATTATATTAGCCTCTTCAGGAGTGCTATTATAATTTAAGTTCTCAATTTTGTATGCTTCTTTTTGATAACGCTTTATCAGGTGTGCAAAAAGAATACGATATGCCCAATTGAGGATAATGTTTTTTGCATAAGCCTTATAACAGTCGTCTTCATCAAAAGTATATTCCTGCTTAACATTTTCCCACCATGCGGCTATTTCTGCTGAAATGACAGTGTTCTTTATGGCCTCTTGCTTGATAAAATTCGCTACAAGGATTTTGTTCTCGTTTATAAGTATATCAATGGCATTTTGCGATATAACTTCACCTATCGAAATTGTCTTAATATTGTTATGTACCAAATAGTCATTTACCGTAATTACCAAATTTTGGAGTGTTGATTCCCAATCACATCTATATTTAGCAACATCATTACGACTGACTATATTGGAATTTTCCCATTCCTTTACAACCTCAAAGGTGTCACTTTGATTATTGAGTACATAAAACCTTGCAAAAGTGAAATTCCATATTACACAACTTGTTAATCCAAGAGCTCTTGCCTTACGTTGGGCATCATTTACAAAAATCTCATCATTTATAGGAACATCGGGCATTTTTAATTCCCATCCTTGAATAATAGTATTAAGTTGACGGTCCTTATATAGAATTACATCGGGGAACATTCTTTTTCGCGTTCCAACGGAAATTGTACTTTCACCACCTGCTCTTTTTATAACGAGGTCATGATTATCAACAATAGAGTTAATTTGGGAAATTAACTCTATTGCCCAAGAACGCTCATTCTTGTTTATTGTCACATCAATTTTGCTCATTTTCAAAAATTTCTATAATATTGGTATGAACAATTGTCGCTTTACTATTCGAATCCATTTGGGTCCAAGCATCACGTAATCGTTTTTCTGCTTCATCTATAAAATCAATCGATGACGTCTTAAACAGCTCAACATTCTTATTCTTTTCTATACCTACGAAATTTCTTCCTTCAAGTAATGCTGCGACCAAGAAAGAACCACTACCGAAAGTATTGTCAAGAATTAAATCACCAGGATTGGAATATGTTCTGATAAGATATCTTCCTAACTCAATGGGTTTTTGCGTTGGATGAATAACTCTACCTTCACTTTCTGCCGTCTTGAAATATATAATATCGATAGGATAACGATCACCGTTACTATGTACGTGTACAGGTTGAAATTCTCCATAGCTTCCACTAAGTTGTTTTTTACGAATGCCCTTATTATATGGCTCTCCTTTTGTCATTTGTGGATTGTACGTAGGTTGTTTCTTATAGAAAACACATATATCCTCGTATTTACGAAGGGGTTGCTTTTTGGCGTTTAAGAAATTTGTCGGCTTCGATTTTTCCCAAATCCACTTATATTTGAACATTTTTGGATTGCTCATCATTAATTGAGCCGTGAATAATCCTTGTGATGTCAACACAATAGCTCCATTGTCTTTCACAACTCTTTCATATTCTTTCCAAAGTTTACATAATGGAATCACACTATCCCACTTGTTTTGGGTAGTTCCATAAGGTAAATCGCAGAGAACCATATCAATGCTGTTATCAGGAAATTGTTTCAAATACTTGAGACAATCTCCTTCAAACAGTTGATTTATTATTTCATTATAATTCATTATTCTGTTACTTTATGAGTTATGTTCTTTATTTTGCCACTCATTGGCAATCTTGCACCAATCGATCTTACGTTCTTTACGTTTTGTCCAAACATCCCAATAATCAGGGTCGTCCGATTGAGGACATTGGGATTTTTGCAATGTACGTATTTTTACCATGACAGGCAACTCGGATGCCCATCCCAGCAATACAGCATATTGAGAAGGTAATGATGGAATCTCCCGAAGTATACCTCTCATATTGTCTGGTAACAAACGATGAACTAGTTCTTGGTCTTTGTCATTAGATATGCGGTGCAACAGGAAAGAATTACATTGCGACAGTACAGTTGGTGACAATTCTGATGGTCTTTGTGAAGATAGAACCAATCCTAGTCCAAACTTTCTTCCTTCTCTTGCTATTTTCTCAAACACCTTACAGCATTGTGTTGTTGGTCCAGTATTTTCTGCGTCATCGTTATAACGTTTTATAAAGTAATGTGCCTCTTCCATAACTAGCACTGTTGGAAGACACTGCTTATTTAATTTGAGATAACGCTGCAGGGCTTCAAAGACCATTCTTGCAACAACAGCTGTAATGATACTAGTGACATCTGATGGCAAAAGAGAAAGGTCTATAACGGTTAATGCTTCTTTGTCATTTGCCCCAATATACGAACTCAGCCACTCATCCAAATTTAAATTTTCATTGTCAATCACATTTTTTACACGTACATCGCTTAATAAAGTTTTAATACGTGGCAATAGAGTAACAATGTAATCTGTCGTTTTGAGGATTTCCGCATTTGCTTCAATGGAACGAACAAAGTTCTCTCCTGTAAATGGAATAGGACTATCTTCATCTGTGGGGAAAAAGTCCTCTTCTTTTCCACCAGCTCCTGAATAGATGCAGTTCATTAAATTGAGCAATTCTTTAATTTCTTCCCTTGTGTAGGTATAATCTATGAAACCATTACCTGTTCTCTTAGCGCAAAACTCTGATATTTTTGAGTTGAGTTTAGCCAACGATTCCTTTAGCTCTTTTGAAAATTCTTCTTCAGCCTTGAATCCCTCGCTCCATTTTACCAATGTATTATGAAAGCCAAATGCAGGTTTTTTCAAAAAAGGCGATCCATCTTTAACGCTAATGTTAATGGCTTGTATGATAACTCTGGCATAATTGGAAAGTTCCCTTTCTTTTGATAGACCGTCTACATTAATGCCACTTCGTACCGTCTTTAGGGCATGTACAATAGTCGTCCTATGGGTCTTAGGAGATGCTTTTGTAAATCCGCACCATTCATCTGTATTCCAAAACCATAAAGGAATTTCAAGCTGTTTTTTTTCATCACCAGCCTCAATATTCACTGTATAGATATTTGCATCCTGTTTGTCTGCAAAGGCTTTACTATACTCACCATTTGGATCTAGTATTATGAAACGGCTATTTACTGAATCTGTATTATCCAATAAGTTTTTTCTGGCACTATCAAGCGACCATCGTATTAGACCAGCTACAGAACAGGATTTTCCACTTCCTGTATTACCAAGTACAGCAAGGTGACGCCCAAAAAGTCGGTCGGGATCAATCATGACCTTTGCATTACCTAATAATGGGCTATTACCAATGTGTACCCGTCTATTTTCTCCAGATTCGATAATAGAACGTAGTTGTTCTTCTGTGGGTAATATTACAATATCTCCGACTGACGGAAATGTTTCGAGACCTCGTTTAAATTTATATGTGGCTTCTGTTGCACAAAGAGTCCCTACGGGTTGAAGTTCCATTTTCCTTAAAGGGAAAGGTAAATCTATCAATCCGAAATCCTGAAAGCCACTACGCTTAGGGTATGGTGAACGTTGGATAGTTATCCATGAAACTTGCCCAACAACAAAGCCAAGGTCAATAGGTATCATAACATAACTATTGATACGTGGAAAATTCCGAGGAGTTCCTGTGTTCAAGGCAACACTATCTGGTGATTCTATATCAAGTTGCACTTCTATCCTGTCTGGTGAAATATATTCGACTGTACCCACACGTAATGAGGCAAGGTATTCTATAGGTGTCGTTAGCATTGGCTATTAATTAGAAGGTTTTTCAGAAGCTGATACTATTTCTTTTGCACTAACATTATTTGTTGAAACAGGTGATGACACTACAGAAGATGCCCCCAAACGATGTTGTAACAATTCTGCCATTCTTATTGTGGTTCTGTCTATAGCAGATTTCGGTAGGTAGTCATTAGCAAGATTGGTAATATCTCCTAAGTCTTTTCCTATCAAAATAGACATCTGTGCATAGCGTGCCGAATCATAATAAAATTGTAAGATACGACCAATTGGGTCGTTATACGAAATAACAACCAAATGAGTAGAAGGAATAGTAAGCATATCATGAATTACGCGATTTATATGCTCGTCCCCAAATCCATAGCCATAAGTAACTAAAGTACTATTAGGTCTGCAAATAGAAGCCGCAAAATCGCGGAATAATTCTACATATGGATATTCAGCTGTCTCACGATCCTTCGCAGAATTTGGATAAATCATCAGTTTTAATACATCTGCACCATAAAGTCCAGGGGCTTGCATATACGGTTCTATCTTTTCTGCGCCAAACGGAAGCCCAACACGGCGTATTTCTCCGTCATTTTGTATCCAATCAACGGAACCATGAAGTTTTGTCATACGTGCGACACCTTCTAAATAGCGAGGTTCACCTCTAATACCTGGTGGATTATAATGAATATCTAGATTAAGTCTTGAAGAACGAAAAATAGGCATCATATTTCCTACAAATCTATCCATTAAATGAATACCTGCAAACTCTGCACCCACCTCTATTAGACGGTCGTAATTCGTAGTAAAAATATTTAATCTTTCTCTATTTCCTGTACGACTTGCGAAACTGAGAAGGAAATTGACTAATACAGAATATGCGTTCTCTCGTTTATCTTTATCAGCTGTTGCTATACACTTCTCTGATTTAAGAATAGATTCTGCAAACTCTGAAATGATTGATTTGAGTTCTGTTTCTAATTCTACTGCTTCATCATTTTTCTTTAATATTTTTAATCCACGGAGCAAATCATTGGCAGTCCTTATTTGGTCTTCAATATTACCTGTTCCACGACCGCTTGCTTCTGCAGATAATTTAGCGGCCTCTTGTATTTCATCTTTATACTTAGAAAACGTTGTAGCTCCCATTGTAGTACCACCTGTTGCTCCAGCTAAAAAACTGACAGCATTGGTGATGCCAGAGCCGCAAAGCAGTGACAAATGTTCGGATTGGAAAAGCGATGTTAGCCAAGGCTCTATACGTGAGCGATAAACAATCTTATCAACCTTACCGTTATTACCATTATCATCTTTATCAGGAAGCCAACTACAAGACTCCGTATTTTGGACTTCTCCATTTTGGTTGACAAACACCAATTCACGGTCATCGCGTGTTTTAATAATGTTGCCACCTGCTTCTAGAAATTGCATTGTTGTGGCTATCTCTTGTTTATTATCCATTGTAATAAGAGGCAAATTTATAGTTAGAAAATAAATTTTTAAGTTCACACATCAGCGTGTTACCATTCTTATTGGTAAATATATGTGAGTTTGTCTGAACAGGTAATTTGCTCATTTCTTTCTTCTCCTATATTTTTGATTGCTTGCATTGGGATGCTCAGGATTGGTCATCTCAAGATAACCAGCCTCGACAAGAGCCATGATGTATGTTTGGATATTCTTGCTATGGTATGTCACACCAGCCCTTTCAAGAATTTCTTTGCTGCTACGTGGCACACTGCAGAAATTTACTATATCCCTTTGTTTATTTGTTATTTTAGGACGTTTAGTGTCTGAGTCGTTGCCAAAAGTGTCAGAGTTGGCATCTAAATCGGTGTCAGAGTATCCAAGCTTAGTGGCAGAGTTATTGTCAAAAGTGTCAGAGTCTGTACCTAAGTCGGTGTCAGAGTGTCTAAGTTTAGTATCTAAGTTACCATTAACTTGGTTACTTTTGCCTTCGACTTGGTTACCTGTTTTCCTATTTATTGTAATCACAAATTCGTTAGTCCTATCGTTGTTGGTGAACGAGACTTTCATGTTTTCTGACAAGGCACGAAGCATACCACTACCCGCACCTGTGTATGGAAGCAGGTGGATGGCATTTGTGAAAAGGAACATATTACGTGGCATGGAAGTTCCCACGACAATATCATCTACGGTAAGTCCATTGGGGAGTGTTCCGGGGCTGTGTATCTCCACCCTGTCATCAAAGATGAATATGCGGATAGGAACTGTCGCATTTAGTGAGCGATGCACTAAGGCATTTACGGTAAATTCAACAAGGCTGATGTATGGAATCTCCAATATACCTTGCGAGTTAAATTCATCCCCGACCTGTATATGGCGTAAGTTTCGGGTAAAGAAATCCATAATAGTTTCAAACTGATGAAGCAGATTTCCTTCAATGTCGGCATCATTCACTTTATCGCGGAACCGTGTACCGCCAAGATTGTTACCCACAAAACAAATACATTTTGCCGTCATTGCCGGAAGCCAACGCTGGGTGTACTTGCCAAACAACAACATTGCTGCCACTGTGATTTTTCCATCGGGTCGGATGAAACGTAGGTTACGCAACAACTTCTCTCCATCGTGATCACTGGCGATAGCAGAACAGACTGTATCTAAAGAGGCTTCGCGGAATGCGTCGCCCACTAGTCCTTTTCTCACCAATACTTTTTCAAACTTGTTGCTTAGGAAGGTTTTGATAGTATTCTCGTCCAAGTCCTTAATCGTAGCATCTCTTACTCCTGCTTCATCAGGCGAGAAACTGCCGCAGTCGGTCATCATCTCGGCAAGCTCAGCATTATCGAACACCTTGCGTTTGTCGGCACCATTCTTTACCCACACAATGCCACGATTGTCATGGTAAGGCTTATTTACCCCTTCTTTAATATGAGCCACAACAAGGCTTCCACCATCCACGGGAATTGTTTCCACATCAACAAGAATAGCAGGAACAACATTCTCAGATGCGATGTTGCCAAGTGTATTTGTGGTTTCCTGCACTTCCAAATACGACAACGGATTGATGCTACCAGTTTTGTCCTTCACGCCAACAACCAATGTGCCACCACGTGCATTGCTGAATGCCACCAGTTCACAACCGATGTCATAATTATCAAGGAGCCGCTCTTTGAACTGCACCTTACTGACCTCGCCAGATTTTATCTGTTGGATAATATCTATTTCCTTCATTGTTCAAATGTTTTTGGTTGAGCAGCCTACCTGCATCAATATTCAACGCCTCTGCTATACGCAGGAGGTTTCTTGCGTCAGGCTGCATGGTGTTCGTCACCCATTTGGAGACAGTAGCCCTGTCTTTTCCTAATTGTTCTGCCAGCCACTTACTGCTTTTCTGTTCTTCGGCAAGCACAATCTTCAGCCTGTTAATCATTTCTTTTTCCATAAAAGACATTCTTTTCGGTGTAAAGGTACAAATAAACCCTGAAAATCAAGACGAAACACATCAAAAAAGAGCATCTTTTTATAAATAATTGGCAATAACATCAATCTTATTTCTTGTTTATAGCAGAATATATGGAAAGGATGGGATTCTATATTTCCCATTCAAATGAGGCAATAACAATATCCACTTTCCTTGACTCCCTCTCTCAATTCTGCGTAAACAATGCGTAAACAAACGGTTTCAGTTAGGGGTATTTAATGAGTCTTATAGAGGATAGCGAATTTTGCAACTAACTGATATTCAATCAAGGTTGGTTAAGCGAGCTATCGCAGAATATCACATTATCGTTCTCATAATCTGGAGGTCCCTGGTTCAAGCCCAGGCTGGTCCACTTTCAAAATCAAGGAGTTACGAATTTCGCAACTCCTTTTTTCTTACCCTTGCGTAAACAATGCGTAAACAAACTATCGGGTCAACGTAACAATCTGAGGGATTTTATATTTAAGCATATAATTTAGCAAGTCTATATAAGAAAAAAGCTCTAT
>ENA-UEQN01003129-UEQN01003129.1-human-gut-metagenome-genome-assembly--contig:-NODE-3129-length-10606-cov-3.955551_pt1 | contig 10606 bp, 7 predicted proteins | sample MGYA00242940_ERZ507944 | MGnify/ENA primary metagenome ERZ507944 (study PRJEB26167, sample SAMN06115449) | human gut metagenome | host: Homo sapiens | place: China:Fujian | collected 2015-08-20...
AAATATTACATACGATTTTAAAGTATGTTTTCCGAAACGGTCCGGAGTGGAACGAAACAGTTAGCGGACCTTTGTCCGTAATTTTTTCCTACTTTTACAGCAAAGATCACGCCTCAAATGAAAGAAAGGCAGACAAAAGAGATTCTTTCCTACGACAGGAAGCATCTGTGGCACCCTTACACGTCGATGAGCGACCCGCTCAGAGTATTCCACGCGGTCCGGGCCGAAGGCGTACGCATCGAGCTCGCCGACGGACGACAGCTAATCGACGGCATGTCGTCGTGGTGGTCGGCCGTTCACGGCTACAATCATCCGAAGCTGAACGAAGCGGCCGAGAAGCAGCTCCAGCGAATGGCGCACGTCATGTTCGGCGGCCTGACGCATACGCCGGCCGTCGAACTGGCCCGCCGACTGATAAGGGTAGCGCCCGAAGGTCTCGACAAGATATTCTATTGCGACTCAGGCTCGGTAGCCGTCGAAGTGGCCGTTAAGATGGCCCTGCAATACATGCACGCGCAAGGGACGCCCGCAAAAAACACGCTGGCGACGATCCGTAGCGGCTATCACGGCGACACATGGCACGCCATGTCGGTCTGCGACCCCGTGACCGGCATGCACTCGATCTTTACCGGACGGCTGCCCCTCCAGCATTTCGCGCCGAGACCCGAGATCCGTTTCGGCGACAAGTGGGACGAGCGCTGCTTCGCTCCGATGGGCGAGCTGATCGAGCGGGAACACGACCGGCTCGCCGCCGTGATTCTCGAACCGGTCGTTCAGGGAGCCGGTGGCATGTGGTTCTACCACCCCGAATACCTGAGGCGCCTGCGCGAAACCTGCTCGCGGTACGACGTGCTGCTGATCGCCGACGAGATCGCGACCGGTTTCGGCCGAACCGGACGGATGTTCGCCTCGGAATGGGCCGGCATAATGCCCGACATTCTGTGCGTCGGGAAGGCGCTGACCGGAGGCTATATGAGCTTCGCCGCCGTTCTGGCGACGGAGAAAGTGGCCGAGGTGATCTCGTCGGGCTCCCCTCCCGAATTCATGCACGGGCCGACCTTCATGGGCAACCCGCTGGCCTGCTCGATCGCATGCGCCTCGCTCGACCTGCTTTCGGAAAACTCTCCGCTGCCCCGCATCGGCGAGATCGAGGGCATCCTGCGACGCGAGCTGGCTCCGGCAGCGGCCCTGCCTCAGGTAGCCGACGTGCGCACGCTCGGGGCCATCGGCGTGATCGAGCTGCACCGCAGCGTCGATATGGCCACGCTCCAGCAACGCTTCGTCGACGAGGGCGTCTGGGTCAGGCCGTTCGGCCGGCTCGTCTACGCGATGCCTCCTTATATTATCAAGGATCAGGAGCTGGAAACGCTCGCCCGGGCTATGGTCCGAGTCGTGGCCAAAACCGAGTAAGGCGATCTTCTCGCTCGAAAAGCCGACCCGGACGATCCGAAACGGCGGGCCCACGCCCCGGCTTTCCGCCGTTTGCGCGTCCTCTCCGGTAGGGCGGTCGGATTCCTGCCGGAGAGGACACGCAGACCGAGATATCGGTTTTTCGATACCTCTGCCGCAGCCGAACCATGATTCGACTGCGGAATATGCTTCTCTCCATGTCGTTCGGCATACCTTATCCTTTCTGCCAAATACATGGACGCGGGTCCGAATGCGGCCTTCTCGCAAGGTACAAGTCGCTCCGACCGCACCGCACAGCATTTGACGGAACGGAGACCTTTCGGGAGAGGAAAAATCGAATCGAGACGAACGCCTTCCGCCGGGCCTACGGTATCCCGGACGACACGCTCCCCGCGCCTGCCCGCCTCAAAAGTCTCCGTCCCCGCATCCCGAAGTAACAACCCTCTCTGCATTCCAAGACAATTCACTCATTGCCATAGACATATCACAAGACACGACAAGAATCGCCCGGCCTGCCCGACGGCAAACTTTTCCGACAGCCTCCTCCTCGGGAAGTCCCGTATCCGATCCGGCCCCTGCGAACCGGCAGGCACGAGTGTTCTTTCTCCCGTTTCGCTTCGCTGCCGTCGGGCCGGAGAGGAAGCCGCCCTTTGCACATTCCGCTCCGAATGCCTATCTTTGTCCCCTCAAACCACGGACTATGAGCACCGCCTTGTACGAAAGCGTCATTTTCGGACCGGTTCGCAGCCGCCGGCTGGGCCTGTCGCTCGGCGTCAACCTGCTGCCGCTGCACGATAAGCTGTGCAGTTTCGACTGCATCTATTGCGAGTGCGGATGGGGCAAGCCGGGGGCCAAGCCCCGGTTCAATTCCCGGGAAACGGTCCGCCGGCTGCTCCGCGAGAAGCTGACCGAGATGGTCGCCGCAGGAACACCTCCCGACGTCATTACGTTCGCCGGCAACGGCGAGCCGACGATGCACCCGGAGTTCGGAGGCGTGATCGACGACACGATCGCCGTACGGGACGAATTGTGTCCGTCGGCCAAGATTTCGGTACTGAGCAACGCGACGATGATCGGCCGCGAGACCGTCCGCGAGGCGCTGCTGAAAGTGGACAACAACATATTGAAGCTCGACTCGGCCTTCGACGAAACGGTCCGCCTCGTCGATCGTCCGAAAGGAGCGTACTCGGTCCGGCAAACGGTCGAAGCGATGAAACTCTTCGACGGCAGACTGATCGTGCAGACGATGTTCCTGCGCGGCACGCTCGAAGGGCGGCAGGTAGACAACACGACCGAGCGGGAGGTGGCGGCCTGGCTCTCACTGATCGAGGAGATCGCCCCCAGCAGCGTGATGGTTTACACGATCGACCGCGACACCCCGGCCGACGACCTGCACAAAGTGTCCGTCGAGGAGCTCCGCCGGATCGCCGAGCGGGTCGAGCGCCTCGGCATTCCCTGCTCGGTGGCCGGATAACACGCCCGAATACCCAAATACATCGAATATGAACGCACTCGCCGGCCGGATCGGCCGCTTCTTTCTGAACCGCAGAAACCTCTTCGTCATCGGGTTCGTCCTGACGTTCGCGCTGACCCTGCTCGAAGTGGCGCACGGCAAGCAACACAACTTCTTTACGTTCCAGCAGTCGACGATCGATTTCTGGAACGGCGAATCTCCCTACGGCAAGCCTTACGACTTCCTCTACGGCCCGCTGTTCTCGATCCTGTTCGCGCCGTTCGCCTACATGGGTTCGACCGTCGGGCCGTTCGTATGGAACCTGATGAACTTCACGCTGTTCTTCTACGCGATTTTCTCCGTGCCCAGGATAACCGAAGTCCAGAAATGCAAGACCTATCTCTACACGGCGCTGATTCTGGCCACAACGCAGATGTCGATCCAGTTCAACCCGGTGGTGGCCTATCTGTTCCTGTTCGCATTCTCGCTGCTCGAGCGGGGCAAGCCCTACCCGGCCATTCTGCTGATTCTCGTGTCGGGTTTCTGCAAAATATACGGAATTTTCGAGCTGGCCCTGCTGCTCTGCTATCCGAAGTTTTGGCGCAATCTGGGCTTCACGATCGTTTTGGCCGCCGTCCTGCTGGTCCTGCCCGCGGTGAATCTCGGCTTCGGCGGACTGATACCGCATTACGAGCGATGGGCCGAAGTGCTGTCCGGCCACGTCGACCAGTTCCAGTTCTACGCCGTCTTCAACCTCTACCCGATCCATGACCTGCTGACTCCGGTCATGACGCAGGTCCAGATCGGATCGATCTTGGCGCTGGCCGTGCTGTTCGTGCTCAACTACCGTAAATTCGGCCGGTTCGACTTTCGGCTCGGATCGCTCGGCATCCTGATGGGCTGGGTTATCCTGTTCAGCCTATCGACCGAGAAGCACACTTACGTGATCGCGCTGGCAGGCTATCTGATGTGGTATTGGGTACAAGCCCGCAAAGGCTGGCTCGACCGGACGCTGTTCTGGGCCAACCTCGTGCTGCTGGTGCTCGTCCCGGTCGATCTGATCTGCCCGTCGCCCGTCATGCGCTTTCTGTGCGACACCGTACAGCTGAACATTTACTGCTTTACGTTTACTTGGCTGAGAATGATTTACGTGACTTTCCTGCGACCGACCGAAGGGCCCGACTTCCTCGGCGAACCGGCCGACAGGCAGGCCGACGGAAAGATTTGCGGCTGAAATTTCGCCGCTGCAAGAATTTATTGTAAATTGCGTCGGTTCCCCGGCATGACGGAACGTCCGGAGAAAAACGGTCGCGCCGAGCCCGAAGACATCCGGGTCCGAATGCGCCCGGAAACCCCGCCGAGGGATACCGGGCAAGCCGCCTGCGAACCGGAGGGGGACCGAAAACTCGTTCGAACGATTACGAACCAAATAGCGAAAAAATGATTACCACAGACCAAATTAAAGAGATTGTAAGGCGACTGGATTCGCTGGGGAGGCATCTTTGACGTCGCCAACCGACGTATCGAACTGGAAGAAGAAGAATCCAAGACGCAGGCGCCCGATTTCTGGGACGACCGCGAACGGGCCGAAAAGCAGCTGAAGAAGGTCGCGTCAATCAAGTATTGGATCACGGCCTACGACGAAATCTCGAAGTCGGCCGACGACCTGCAGCTGATGCCCGATTTCGTCAAGGAGGGACTCGCATCGGCGGACGAGCTCGACGAGCAGTACCGCAAGACGCTCGGCATGATCGAAGCGCTCGAAATGCGCAACATGCTCGGCGGCGAGGAGGACCATCTGGGCGCGATCATGGAGATCAACTCCGGAGCCGGCGGCACCGAAAGCCTCGACTGGGCCTCGATGCTGTTGCGTATGTACATGCGCTGGGGCGAAGCGAACGGCTATCAGGTACGCATCGCCGACCTGCAGGAAGGCGACGAAGTCGGCGTCAAGTCGGCTACCGTCGAGTTCGTGGGCGAGTTCGCCTACGGCTATCTCAAGAGCGAGAACGGCGTGCACCGGCTCGTGCGCCTGTCGCCGTTCAACGCGAACAACAAGCGGCAGACGACGTTCGCCTCGGTATTCGTTTCGCCGGCGGTGGACGATACGATCGAGATCGTCGTGAACCCCGCCGACATCGAGTGGGACACCTACCGCAGCGGCGGCAAGGGCGGACAGAACGTCAACAAGGTCGAGACCGGCGTACGGCTCCGTCACCTGCCCTCGGGCATCGTCGTCGAGAACACGGAAACGCGTTCGCAGATCATGAACAAGGAGAACGCGCTGCGCATTCTTCGATCGAAGCTCTACCAACGGGAACTCGAGAAACGCATGGAGCTGCAGAACGAGCTGGAGGGTCAGAAAAAGAAGATCGAATGGGGATCGCAGATACGCAGCTACACGCTCCACCCTTACAAGCTCGTCAAGGACCATCGCACCGGCTACGAGACTTCCGACACGCAGGCCGTACTGGACGGCGATCTGAACGAGTTCATCAAGGCCTATCTGATGGGCGGAGGCAAATAGTCCTCAGGCCGACCTATCGCGCGAGGCGTTTCCAAAACGGGAACGCCTCGCGGGCTGCAAACCGACGCCAAACACGCAACGGACAACCGTACCGGGCCGGGCGGCAGGTCAGCCGGTTTTCGAGTTCCCGATGTTTCCGGTTTTCCCGAATGAAATCACTTCCGACGGAGACTTCATCGGTAGCAGCCTAATCGGATGCGCAACCTGTGGACGCAAGCCGCAGCCCATTGGCTGCGGCCAACGCTTTTGTGGCGATCGGGCCATGTGTTAGCCGCGCTTTTTTATTCTGCGCGGCCCAACAGATGACAGAAACTCCGGATGCGAACATGCCGGGTATATGGGAGCATATAATTGCCTTTTCATCTTCTTTCCGGCCGTACCGTCGCGTGCGCTTTCGCCTACCCCGCGCCCGAAAGATTTCGCTGACGGAACCGGCAAGGCACGAACTTACGAATATGTTGCCGGCGGGGAAGGGTGGGAACCGCCGCCGCCCTTCCCTCCGCTCGGACCGCGCAAGAACGGAAAGCAGGGTCGGCGGCAAGGCAAGACTCAATTGCTGACGACCGTCTCGCCGGCCGCATCGTCCGAAGCGGCGTCGCCGTTTTTCGACGTCACGTAGAATCCCTGCGACGGAGTCCACTCGACACAGAATAGGTCGCCGGGATCGTCGTAACCCAACTTACCGAGACTTTCCTTCAGCCACTGCTCGCTCTTGCCTGCGTTCCGGAGCGAGCTCTCCAGCACCGCGCCGTTATTCACCAGCAGATAAGACTGCGAGCGGTCTCCGCGGCGCGAGACCGTCAGCCGTCCGTTCGTTTCGAAACGGACATCGTCGACCTCGAGCATCGAGAAAATACCGTTCTCGCGCAACATCGTCCGGAACTGCTCCATTTCGAGCCCGTTGCGTCGGAACTCCCTCAGGTCGATCTTCCCGTCCCGAACGATCATCACCGTATCGCCCTTGATCAGGCGTCTCAGGTGCTTGAAGCGCAGCAGGAAGCGGATCAGCATGTTGAAAACGGTCCACACGCCGAGCGCGAGCACCAGATACCAGACCGACATTTCCGGACTGTATATCGACCCGCCGACCAGCGCCCCGAGCACGAAAGCATTGACCGAATCGAGCGGCGTCAGCTGGGCCATCTGCGTCTTGCCCGAAATACGCAGAAAGATCAGCACGCCCAGCATGCCGACCAGAATTTTCACGACGATACTCTCGACCATAAGCGAACGGTTTTACGACACGGACTCCGCCGTAAAAATCGTACCGGAATCGCGGCCAAGCCCGCAAAAACGGAAAACCCACTGTCCGCACAGAATAAGAGACAGGGAACGAGCGACCGGAGAGAGCGACAAAATCGTATAAAAAGGCCCCGAAAGATTCTCTCTCTCGGAGCCGCATCGGACAAGCCGATACATTTATTTCTGTCGTACAAGCCGCCCGCCCGGCATCTCGCATAGCTACCGGGTTCGCGGGAAATTCCGTGTTCCAAGCACATCCCCTCCAAAACGGCCTCTCCATACCGCCGCTGCCGGACTGCCGGTCCCGACCGACAAACGCGAGCTTCCGGCGACAAGACCCGTCATTTCGGCAGAACGGAAACTTCTTCGGCCGGCCGCTCTCTCCCGTACGCTCTACCGGTGAATTACTCCGGACCCGATCAGTTCCTCTCCGTCGTACCATGCCGCGAACTGCCCGGCCGTCACGCCGCGCTGCGGCTCGTCGAATACGACGAATCCTCCTTCCGCAGTCCGGTACAGCACGGCTCCCTGCAACGGCTGGCGGTACCGGATACGGACCAGATAGCGGCGGTTTTCGCCGGTCTTCAGCGCCAGATCGGGGCGCACCCAGTGTATCTCGTCCGGCAGCATGTACAGCGCCCGGCGATACAGCCCCGGATGCCGCTGTCCCTGTCCCACGTACAGGATATTTCGCTCCACGTCCGTTCCGATCACGAACAGGGGCTCGGGTTTTCCCCCGACATTCAGGCCCTTGCGCTGTCCGATCGTGAAGAAGTGAGCGCCCCGGTGACATCCCACGCGCGCACCGTCCGAAGGTTCGTAGCGGAAAGGCTCGGCCAGCCGCCCGAGCGGAGCGTCCGCAGGCAGCGAACGATAACCCGGCCATCCGGACGGGATCTCGACGATGTCGCCGTCCTTGGCTGCGAGCTGCTGCTGCAGGAAAACGGGCAGATCGACCTTGCCCACGAAACAGATGCCCTGAGAGTCCTTGCGGGCAGCCGTAGCCAGATGCTGTTCCGTAGCGATGCGCCGGACCTCGGGCTTGAGCAGATGTCCGATCGGAAAGAGCGCGCGCGAAAGCTGCCGCTGCGAAAGCTGGCAGAGGAAATAGCTCTGGTCCTTGTTCGGGTCGCTGCCCGCAAGCAGGCGATGAATCGTCCGGCCTTCGGCCCTGATCTCCTCGCGGCGGCAATAGTGGCCTGTCGCCACGAAATCGGCGCCCAGCTCGAGAGCCGCATTCAGAAAGGCGTCGAACTTGATCTCGCGGTTGCACAGCACGTCCGGATTGGGCGTGCGCCCCCTCGCGTACTCGGCGAACATGTAGTCGACGACCCGCCGCCGATACTCGTCGCTCAGGTCGATCATATGAAACGGGATGTCGAGCCGCTTGGCCACCAGTTCGGCGAACAGATGGTCGTCGTACCACGGGCAGTCGCCCTCCAGCGTGCCGGTCGTATCCTTCCAGTTCCGCATGAACAGGCCCACCACGTCGTAGCCTTGCTCCTTGAGCAGATAGGCGGCCACGCTCGAATCGACGCCTCCGGAGAGGCCCACCACGACTCTTTTCACGGTAGAATCACAGGTTTGGGTTATTACAACGGACAATCCGGGGCCGCGGGCAGAGCGAAAAGCCGCTTCCCCGCGTTCCCCGGATTTTCAGAAAAAACTCAACGGTCCGACAACGCCAAGCGAAGCACGTCGTCGTTGGTCCGCACGTAATCGAACGTCAGACCCTCGAGATACTCGGGCTTGATCTCCGAAATGTCCTTGCGATTGTCCTCGCTCAGGATAATCTCGTTGATACCGGCCCGCTTGGCTGCCAGTATCTTCTCCTTGATTCCGCCTACGGGCATCACGCGTCCGCGCAGCGTCGTTTCGCCGGTCATCGCCACGCGGTCCCGCACCGGACGCCCCGTGAACGTCGACACGAGCGAAGTCACCATCGTGATACCGGCGCTCGGCCCGTCCTTCGGAATGGCGCCCTCGGGCACATGGATATTCACGTCGAACTTCTCGAACTTCTCGCGGTCGATGCCCAGCTCCTCGCCGTGCGCCTTGACCCACTCGAGCGCGATCGTCGCCGACTCCTTCATCACGTCGCCCAAATTGCCCGTCATCGTCAGGCCGCCCTTGCCGGGCGTCAGGATGGACTCGATATAGAGAATGTCGCCGCCGACCTCCGTCCATGCCAGCCCCGTCACGACGCCGACCATCCCGGCGATCTCGTACGACTCGTTCTGGTAGCGGGGCACGCCGAGAATTTTCTCGACGTCCTCGGCCGTCACCTCGGGCCGGAATTCTTCGTCGAAGCCGATATTCTTGGCTCGCGTGCGGACGATCTTCGCGATCCGCTTGTCGAGCGTCCGCACGCCCGACTCACGCGTATACTCGGCGACGATCTTCTCGATGGTCTTCGGCGCGATCCTCAACTGCTTGGCCGAAACGCCGTGCGCCTCGAGCTGCTTCGGGATCAGATGCTTGCGGGCGATCTGCACCTTGTCTTCGAGAATGTATCCCGGTATGTTGATCATCTCCATACGGTCCCTCAAGGCCGGATTGATATTGGCGATGTTGTTGGCCGTAGCGATGAACAGCACCTTCGACAGGTCGTACTCGGTATCGAGGTAATTGTCGTGGAAGGTCGTGTTCTGCTCCGGATCGAGCACTTCGAGCAGGGCCGACGACGGGTCGCCATGGTTGCTGACGGTGATCTTGTCGATCTCGTCCAGTATCACGACCGGATTCGACGAGCCGCAGCGCTTGATCGTCTGGATGATCCGGCCCGGCATCGCGCCGATGTAGGTCTTGCGGTGTCCGCGAATCTCGGCCTCGTCGTGCAGACCGCCCAGCGCAATGCGTCCGAACTTACGCTTGAGCGCCCCGGCCACCGATTTGCCGAGCGACGTCTTGCCGACGCCCGGAGGACCGTACAGGCACAGGATAGGCGACTTCAGATCGCCCTTGAGCTTGATGACGGCCAGATGCTCCAGGATGCGGTCCTTCACCTCGTCCAGCCCGAAGTGGTCGTTGTCGAGCCGCTTCTTGGCATGGTTCAGGTCCAGATTGTCTTTCGTATAGCTTTCCCACGGCAGGTCGAGCATCAGCTGCAGGTAGTTGAGCTGCACGGAATACTCGGCTACGGCCGGATTCATCCGCTCCAGCTTCGAGAGCTCCTTGAAAAACAGCTCCTTCGTCTCGGCTTTCCAACGCTTTTTGGCAGCCCGCTTGTGCAGCTCGTCGATGTCCTTGTCGGCCGGATCGCCGCCCAGCTCGTCCTGAATCGTGCGTATCTGCTGCTGCAGGAAATACTCGCGCTGCTGCTGGTCGATGTCCTGCTTGACCTTGCTCTGTATCTCGTTCTTCAGCTCGGCCAGTTGCTGCTCGCGGACCAGAATCTCGAGCAGACGTCGCGCGCGGGCCAGCAGGCCCGGAGCCTCCAGCAGGCGCTGGCGGTCGCTGTCGGGCAGATCGAGATTCGAGCAGATGAAATTGATGATGCCGCGCTTGTTGTCGATGTTCTTGATCGCGAACGTGGCTTCCTTGGGCATCTGCGGCGACACGTTGATGATATTCAGCGCGACGTCCTTGATCGAATCGACGAGCGCCTCGAACTCGATGTTGTTCTGATCGGGCGCCGAATCCTTCAGCGTCGCTACCGACGCTTTGAAATAGGGTTCCGACACGACGAACTCGCTGATCTCGACCTTTTCGAGCCCGTGCAGGATGACCGTCAGGTTGCCGTTCGGCATTTCGAGCACTTTCAGAATACGGGCGGCCGTGCCGATACGATACAGGTCGTCCGGTCCGGGCTGCTCGACCTCCGGCTCCTTCTGCAGCACGGCGCCGAGGATTCCCCCGACGCCCTCGACCTCGCGCACGAGCTTCATCGACTTCTCGCGCCCGACCGTAATCGGCGTGATCGAGCCCGGGAAAAGCACCGAGCTGCGAAGCGTCAGAATAGGCAATATCTGGGG
>ENA-UEQN01003134-UEQN01003134.1-human-gut-metagenome-genome-assembly--contig:-NODE-3134-length-10593-cov-4.030715_pt1 | contig 10593 bp, 10 predicted proteins | sample MGYA00242940_ERZ507944 | MGnify/ENA primary metagenome ERZ507944 (study PRJEB26167, sample SAMN06115449) | human gut metagenome | host: Homo sapiens | place: China:Fujian | collected 2015-08-20...
ATTTTCTGAGCCACATCGTTTTTCACCAGAAGATAAATTCCCCCTCCAAGGAGGGCGGCTGCGGTCACAGCCGCAATTGTGCGAATAACTTTTTTATTCATGCTTTTTTCCTTTCTTTGTGATGATAAGAATGGCAATGATCACGCTTGCAGCTCCGAGCATTGCAAAAGCTGCAAAATCACTGTGGTTATCGCCTGTATACGGAGTAGTCGTTTTAGGTGTAAGCTCGTCATACATAATGACTTCGGTCACGCTACCGTCAGCGTTTACTGTGAACTTGATTTCATTTGCTATCTCATAGCCCTCCGGTGCGATAGTTTCTTTCAGCGTGTACTCCTTGCCTGCGATCAGCTTTCCTTCGATGAAATGCGGTTCGCTTGATGAAACCCATTCCTCAACAACATTTCCGTCCCTGTCTATAACCTGAAGCTTTGCACCGGGCAGTTCCTCACCTGTGGTGATATCCTGCTTGGAAATCTGTACCTTTGTTGTGTCGTCGATCATTACAACGAGTGGATTGCCGTTCTCCGAAGTCGCTGTGGCTTCAACGTTTTCTACGGTAACATTGCCGTAAACGTCAACTGTAAACTTAATATCCGTAGCAATCACATATCCGTCGGGAGCCGCAATTTCCTTGAGCGTGTAATCTCCGGCAGGAAGTTCGGTTACAACATGATTTGTGCCGTCGGAAGTCCACTCATCAACGATTTCTCCGTTAGCATTTTCAAGCTGCATCTCTGCTCCGATAAGCTCCTCGCCGTAGACATCAATCTTAGACAATTCAACGGTAATAGGCTTGTTAATTGTACGAACCGTGATAGTTTCGCCGTCCTCGCAAACAGTTACGGGATAGCTTTCATCACTGAGAATATATCCTGTGGGAGCTTCGATTTCATGAACCACATACTCGCCGTAGGGGATCTCATCAAACTCAAAATATCCGTTTTCATCGGAAACAGCGGTCATATATGCGTTTTCAGAAGTGAATTCGGCAGTATCAACTGCAAACAGTCCGAACAGAGCATTTTCAAGAGGTTCATCGCTCTCATTTACCTTGATACCCTCGACTTTTCCGCGCTTTAATTCATTTACGAACTGACCGCAGTCAATAGAAACTGTAGTTACTTCCTGACCCATATACTCAAATGTCACAAGGTACTTTTCACCGTTGAGAACATAGTGTTCATCGGTGGCAATTTCCTGAACATAGTACTTACCGAATGGGATTTTCTCTGCGATTACAGCAGTCATATTCTCATCAAGACTGATTTCAGAAATGAGACCGTCCGCAGGAATTACAGTACCGTCTGCCGCCTGTATATCCTCCGCCGCAAACAGTCCGAAACGAACAGAGAGATACTCATTATTGTTTCCGATTCCGAACAGCTCGTCGTTCTCCATAACCTTAGAAAGTGAGATTTCAACACTCTGATAATCATTGACAAATGATGCATTTACCGTATCAAGAACAGCGATTTCCTGTCCTGCATAGGTCAGTTCTACAAACTGTGATTCGCTATTCCGAACATAGCCGTAAGGTGCCTGAACCTCCTTGATTTCGTACTTACCGAGATACAATAAATCGGTTTCCGCATATCCGTTTTCATCGGTAGTAATTTCAGCCACAACGTCGCCTGCATTGGCATGAACAGTACCGTCAAGCGTAACGATATCCTCCGAAGCGATCACCTGAAATACTGCGCCGGAAAGATTTCCGCTTGCAAACACGGGAGTGTAGGTGGTCGGATTTACTGTCATCTCGCCGTTTTCATCCGTGTAAGCGGAGGACGCCATAGCAACGGTTTTAAAAATATCACCTGTTTTCTGAACCGAAATTCTGCCTTTCTGAGCGGTGTTTTCTTTGTGAACTTTAATGACTGTCAAAGCATTTTCTTCCTCTGCGTTATCAGCAGAAACTGTGAAGGGCACGGGTGTGCTGTCCAGAACATAACCCACAGGAGCCTGAACCTCAACAAGAGAATATTCGCCGTAGAGAAGAACCTCGGGAGTGATGAGGTATCCCTCGTTGTTTGTGTAAAATACATCGATAGTTGTGGGAGTAGGATAGCTGAAAGTCATAGAAATCTTCTGACCGTTTGAATCATAGATCTCAAAGCCTGCGCCCTCATAAGGAATTGTTTTTCCTGTTTCGGAATCGACCTTTACCACCTTAACATAGCTTTCAAACTCTGCATTGTTGATAAGATAGCGGTAGGTCTGTCCGTTCTCGCTGATGTTGACATCGAAGTCAGCAATAAACTCAGTACCCTCCCAGCCGACTGTCTGATGCACAGTGTAAACGCCGTATGGCATATCCTTTGTCTGTGCAAAGCCGTTTTCATCGCAAGTCAGATGATCACGCTCTGTTTCAGCAGCATTTCCATAACTGCCTGCGCTCTTGAGATAAACCTCAAATTCAGCGCCGACTTCGGGCGTTTCGATCTGAGTCGAGCCGTCGTCCGTATGCTTGATGACTGAGATATTGCCCTTTATTACGTCCTCAGTCACAGTCATAGAAATGAGATTACTTTCAATTGTGTATTTTTCCGGCTCTGCGCCTACGGAATGAACAGTCATATCAAGCAGATATCCCTCGGAGGGAGAAATCTCCTGAACTGTGTAATTTCCGCAGACATACTCCTTGGACTTGAAATATCCGTTTTCATCTGTGGTGTAGGTGTCAATAAGTTCGCCGTCACGGTAAATGCCGTAAACTGCTCCTGCAAGAGTACCGTCGCCCTGTGCGGAAACTGTTTCGGAATCCTGCTTTGTTACTTGGGCGGTAAACTTTTTGAGAACGTTTTTGAATGTCTTGGTTGTAGTTGCGTCAGCAGTAAGAGTTGCTGTCTGATCCGCAGGAACAACATATTTTACGGGTACATTTTTTTCAGAAATCGTGTAAACAATTTTCTGATTGTTACTGTCGTATACGGGGATATCGGAAAGAATTGCAACACCGTCAGAACCTGTTTTTATGCTGTAAGTCTTGCCGTTACCTGTGACAGTAAATTCTCTGCCGCCGTTATGATTATCCTCAGACTGCTTGTTGATCTTAATAGAACCTGTTTTAAGTTCGTTGTTGAATTTCACATTTATGGTCAGGTCAACGTCGCCGTCGGTAAGCTTGACATTCTTCGCCTTGGGAGCTTCATATCTCGTATCGACGTTGATTTCGGAAACAGTGTAAGTGATAGCCTTGCCTGTGGACATATCATAAACTTTCAGGTCGTCAAAGGTCGCAATGCCTTTTGCATTTGTTTTTGCAGTTTCAGAAAGAGATTTTCCATTGTATGAATAGGTGATTTTAAACTTTCTGCCGCTGATTATGCCATCCTCTGCTGACTTATTGATTTTGATTTTTCCCGTCTGGAAATCCTCCTTAACCTTGTTCACGCCCGCCTTGATTTTGTACACGGTTTTGTCCAGTGCGTAACCCGTAGGAGCCTTGATTTCCTTTGCGTAATAAGTCTTGTTTGGCAGCTTTACAGAGCCTTTTCCATTGCTGCCGATTTTGATTTCAGCAACCTTGTTTTTGCAGGATTTATCGCTGTAGATTCCATATACCGCTGTAGAATTGTCAACGCTTGATTTTCCCACAAGATCACCATTTGTATTATACTTATCTATCTCAAAAGTCACGTCGGTCTTTGTGATCCTGAACGCCGACATATTCATAGCAGTTGCAGTTTTACCGTCGGTCTTGTTGTTGATCACAACACCCTCCGAACCGTTGGACTCTATTCTCCAATGCCTGCCGCCTGCGCCTTTTCCGTCGCCGACTGTTTTGGAATTTATGAGGCTTTCGGATACACCGATAGATTTCAGATATGAAACAACATCGTTTTTTGAATCAAATTCACCCATGTAAATCCACGCATGATCTTCGCCATATGGATTCTGAGCCACCACTACAGAACCGGGAGTAATCGTCGAACCGTCGGAACACTCCCAATAAGGACGGTCTGTTGTCTTAATATTCTGCTTTTCAACATCGACTTTTGAAGTCACACCGTCATAAGTGATTGTGCAGTTGTCGTTTACCGACAGCCAGTGATCGGTATCAACGGGAACGGGGTTGTTCCAAGAAAATCCCGAAGTCTTGTATCCAAGCTGCGTCAGCGTATAGTACACAAGTCCCGAACAGTCGATACCGAGATTGTTTATCGTCTGTACCGACAGCGGAGTATACTGACCCTGATTGTATGCGTACCAATATCCCTTATTTCCGAAAGTATACGGAGAACCGAGAAGCGTTGCCGCCTTTGCGATCACCATATCTGCCGACGGAAACGCAGAGTTTTGAGTCGAGTTGCCTGCTGCATTTGCTGTAATAACTCCGCTCACAGATGAACCGAGCATAGAAAAAGCGCAGAGTCCTGCCATGAACCCTGCGCCAAGCTTTCTCAATATTTTTGATTTTGTTTTAAACATAAAGTACATTTCTCCTTTGATTTCACGCAAAGAAAAAGAGCCGAAATTTCTTCGGCTCTCTCACTTGCATATTTGTTACATATTATCAATAAGCCGATTCGCTTATCGAAATTTCAATTGTATTATCATTTTCATCAAATATTCGGGTTATTTCACCGTATTTATCTGATTTTAAAAATCTGCCGCCCTGTGTATCGAACACATACCATGTTCCTTCCACACATACTAAGTTTGCCATATGACCGTACCAGGCATCCGGTGAGAAAAACGCATACCGACATTCAAGTCCCACACCTTTACAAGCGTACATTGTTGCTGCTGAGAATACTTGACAATTTCCGCTGACGTTCCCTCTGATCCAATTGTAAACAGCTTCGGCTTTTCCATAATCAGAGCCGTTGTGCCCCAATCCTGCACCTATATTGTAATATTCATCGGTTGTTCTTCCGAGCGAATTTACATAATTCAAAACGCTTTGCAGGCTTGTTGTATCTTCAATTATATCTTCCGGCGGTTCAGTCTGCGGTTTTGGTGTAGTAGTCGGCGGATTTGTCACCGCAGGTTTTGCCGTTGTAACCGGAGGAGAAGGGTTGTTATTCTGAGGCTTATTGTCAGACGATTGGTTATTCTGCTGCGCACCGTTATTGCTCTGATTGTTATCGGACGGCGAATTATAGGTCTGCTGACTATTCTGCGCAGGCTGTACGTTATTTTCCTGACCGTTATTATTCTGCACGGAATTGTTTTGTCCCTGAATTGAGTTTCCCGAAGCACCTGACGAACCTGATTTCTTTGTAGTAGTTACAGTAATGCCCGTCGGCTTTGAAGATGAGGATACCGTCTGCGAACTCTTTTTCGTAGTAGTTGTGGCTTCGCTTGTATCCTTTTCTTCTTTTGCCGATGAAGTTTCCGCAGTATCTTCGCCAGCCGTGCTTTCGGAAGCAATTGCAGTAGTAGTTTCCGATTTGGATTCTGTATCGTCTATCTGTCCGCAAGCCGTGAGCAGAAGACTGCATATAGCTAAGATCGTTATCGCTTTTTTCATAGTATCACCCCGATAAATTTGTTTCTTTCACTATATCACAGAGATACATCATAATCCAGTCTTTTCAAAGAAATTCTACCAAAGCAACAAAGTATACAGTATTCTTTTGTGAGATATTTCACATTGCTATCTCAGGTTCAGGTTCGTCCGCAGGCTCGTCGGACATTTCCTCGTCGGGAGTATTTTCAACCTCAATCTCTGTTGCCTGTATCTGCTGAAGTTTGACATCGTAAGCATTCAGAACAGCCTGATTAAGTGCATTTCTCGCTGCTTTTGTTATAGCGTGAAAAATGTCCGAATACTGCTTGTTGCCGTCACGGTCGGTATATGAAGTTGACGGCATATTTACAAATCTGCCTTTCTCGGTTTCCATTACTTTCAGTCCGTGAACAGCAAACATTCCGTCCATTGTAACACTGGCATACGCTTTTACCGATGAATCCTGTTTGTCAACAAATCTGTTGATTGTTGCTGTAATTTTCATTTGCATCACCTGATCCTTTCGTTTATGACATCGTAATTTCAGGTTCTTCCGTTTCCTCAAAGACCTCGCAAAGAGCCTCAATATCCGCCATCTCCATTTTCCCCAATGCAATAATAGGGTTCTTAAACGTCTTGGAATACTTTTCGATCTGCTCATCGGTAAGCGAACAGCTGTCCCATTCGCCGTATTCGTTCATATAATTGCCTGAAACAAAGAAAGTTCCATGTACAAGAACATTTCCCACAACACGATTAGGCTGTGAACCATTAAGTAGGAATTCATCGTTGCACCAAGCAATCGCAGTTTCTTTCGGCTCAAAATATATAGGTTCGATACACCCTCCGACTATTGCCTGCATATCGTGAATATCATCGCCGATTTCCTTTTCATACGGCGCTTTTTCAGGCTCAATAACAAGTATTTTCATTTACAAAACCTCCTCATCTTCATTGCAATAATCCCACAGCGGACAATCTCCACAATCATCGTACATAGCGCAAGTCCTCTCTATTTCTTCCTCCGAGATTCCGCAGTCGGGACGTTCTCTTTCAGGAGCATTGCGCCATATCGTAAGCGTCACTCCGCTATCGTCACACTCCGTTTCTATGCTTACGGGATCGCCGTTTTCATCAAAAAGCCCCGAAAATACGGTAGTTCCGTTGGTCGTGAGTACCTGTGCAAAAATTATCTTTTTCATAAAATTATACCTCCAAAATTGTCTGTTTCATCGTCAAACAGCGAAAGCTGGCGTACCGCCTGTAATCTCTCGCTTGTATCGTAATTGGATATGAGCAGTTCTGCATACTGACAGCCGCCGTCGTATCTCTGCGCCAAATTATTTATCCTTGAAATTTCCTCAATGTGAATATTCGGTTTGTCCCAAAGTTCACGGATTTCGGGACAGTCATTGTAGGAAACAAGAAACTTGCCCTTGATATCCATAAGACTGTCACGCAGTCTGATGTGATCCTTGGCTTTAAATCCCACGTCTTTGTAATAGCTTTCGGTTGCAAAGTACGGTGGATCGCAATAAAAAAAGCTGACAGGGCGGTCGTACTGCCGTATCAGTTTTTCAAAGTCTTTATTCTCAACTACTACCTTCTGCAATCTCCTTGCTGCCAAGTCTATCATCGGGAAATCCGACCATATTGAATGCGGCTGACTGCCGAAGCTGTCAAGTCCACTTGCGTAGCTGTAACGGATAAGCTGATAAAACTTCGCCGCCCTGTCAACATCACGAAATCTGCTGAACAGACCTCGCTTATGAAGACTAGCAATCCAGTCGAAATCTTCACGAGAATCGAGGACATAACGAAGCTTGTACTTCAGCTTATTCGGGTTATCCCTGACACAGCGATAAAGATTTGCAAGATTTCCGTTAAAATCGTTGTATACCTCAAAATCCATACCGGGCGGTTTATGGAATAAAACCCAGCCTGCACCTCCGAAAACCTCGATATATCGTTCATAGTAAGGCGGAAATCTTGCAAGTACTGCGTCACGCAATGCCTTTTTACCGCCTAACCATGACATAAAACTGTTCATGAAATTCCTTTCCGTCGTTTAAAGCCAATGACAGAAAGAAAGTCGCTTTGCTAATTACAGAAGTTTTCTGTCATTGGCAAAACGACTTTAGTTGTTATTTAATTGTGTTTACTTCAACCCTTGATTATAGGGTCAACATATGAAAAAATAATACGTTTCTGTTCAAGATAGCCGTCAGCTTTATTGACCTCGTTACACAGCTCCTTGTACTGCCTTTCCGAAAGTACGGGCTTTGTGGCTCTCAGCATTGCTGGAATACTGCCGAGGCAGAACTTGAAGTCCACTTTAGCTTTAATTCTGTTTGTGTGCATTATCCCATCTCCTTGCCATAATATTTTCTCAGCAGAGTGATCACAAATCTTTGCCCTTTTCCTGTCACAAACGTCTGCTGATAAGTCTTTGTCATAGTCGCAGTTTCAAACACCGACTCCTTTACGGAAAAATATCCGCGGTCGATAAAAGCCTGATACGGCAGATTGTTTGCCATAAGCACACCTTTTCCTTTCAGCCAGCCGTAAAGCTTGTTTCTGCCGACGGGGATATTTTCCGCTCTCGCAAGCTTTGCCATTGCGTTCATGTCGATAAGATTATCGGTATTTGACACCTGATTCGCAAACTCCACCAGCGGCTGATCGTGGCGGATACGTTCATTCAGCTTGTTGAAAATGGTCATTTGAAGTCGGAACAGGTCACGGTATGGCTCGTCGAGAAAGGGGAGATAGTTTTTGATGAACATATCCTCGTTGGAAACGTAGCCGCCGGTGCGTCTGATGGTGGGGAGGACTTCGGCGGTCACCCAACGCCTGAACTCTTTGGCTCTCGGCATTTTGCTTGAGAGAACTAAGCTGTAAAAGCCGCTTTCATTGATAATAGTGGTCTTGCTCTTGTAATTTGAACCACTGTCGGAAATCACGACGGTGGTTTTATCCTCGGTATCCACATGACGTGAAAGAGCGTCCCTTGTGTTGGAATACCCTAAAATCTCCGCCACATCTTTTCCTACAAGCCACGGTTCGCCGTCCTTAATGACTGTTCTCACTTTTCCGAATTCCTCATTTTCAAATATCTTGATCATATTATTCATTTGCATTCTCCTTGTCAATTTCTAAAATAAACCTTGCAAGAGCCTCGATAACATTCGTAGTCACGGCATTTCCTGCCTGCTTGTAAAGCTGTGCGTCTGACATTCCGGTTGCCGCCACCTTGTTGAACTGCTCGTCTGTAAACCCCTGCAAACGCCAGCATTCCAAAGGCATGAGCCTGCGGATATATCCGCAGTAGATCACCCCGTGTTTATCGGTGACAGTTATCGTAAACATCGGTTCGTTTGGGAGTTTAAATCTTCGCCCTTGCTGACGAACTTTCTCCTTTTCGGGAGTAAGCACCGCAATCGGATCGCTAATCACGATCACCCCCGACTTTTCTCCTTTATGGTGACCTATACCGCTGTCCTGCCTTGACGTTATGCACCTCGCAAGCTCTGTAACTTTCGGTTCGGGATTCATATCGATACACATAGCGTAATATCCCTGATTACAGCTTGTTGTCAGCGTGTGTGCTACATCGTGACCTACACGTCCTCGTCTTGAATTAATGTTAGGGTAGGCAAGATCAATACTGTCGCCGGGCAATGCTAACTGATAGCCCGACTTGGTTTTGACCTTGATCGGAAGTCCTATGATCTCGTAAAGTCCTGTCTTTCCTCCGAAACCTCCTGCCGTTCCCGTAAGCGTTATGCTCAGTCCGTCGGCGGAGTACACTCTGCAGCCCTCCCGTCCGGGTATGCGTTGTACAAGAGTTTTTGGATTTGCGTCCGTGAAAGACAATACTTTTCCGGAGCATTTTTCTCTAAGAAATCCGATAATATACACTCTTTTTCTGGATTGGGGTACACCGAAATCTGCGCTGTTAAGCACTTCCCATACGACATCGTACCCCAATTCGTCCAGCGAACCAAGGATGGTCGCAAACGTCCTGCCTGAGTCATGCGATAACAATCCGGGTACGTTCTCAAGCAGCAGATATTTAGGTTTTTTAACGGCAGCGATTCTGGCAATTTCAAAGAACAGAGTTCCTCTTGCGTCGTCAAATCCGCCCCTTTTTCCAGCGATTGAAAAGCTTTGGCAAGGGAAGCCTCCGCATATAAGGTCGAAATCGGGTAACTCGTTTGGGTTGATTTTTCTTGCGTCATCGTAATACACCTCGCCTTCCGTATCGTACATTGTTTCGTATGCTTTTTTAGCATATCGGTCAATCTCGCAGTACCCGACGCACTCAAAGCCTCCTGCTTTTTCAAGTCCTGAGCGGAATCCGCCGATGCCTGCAAAGATATCGAAATACTTTATCATTTATCACCGATCCTTTCTTGTTTGTGTAATAAAAAAACGGCTAAGTCTTTTTCAAAACTTAACCGTTACATTGACATTTCCATTTCTTCGGATTCTTCAAAACCCTCAGTTTTTGTGATTTCTTCAGATTTTTCCTGCTCATCCGCCATAGCCTGTTCCTGTTCGATTTTATGAAACTTATCCACATCGGGGATAACGCCAAGCGTTCTTCCGTTATCAAATTTACAGTGCAGAGTACCCGCATCGTCCACAAATTGAACTATGCCTTTAGTACCTGGTGGAATCGGACGGGGATCGTTATCCATACTGTCAAGGCATATCCGAGTTCCTTCGGGATATCTCTGTCTAAGCGTTTCTACTTTCTTTTCGTTGTAAATCATATTACACCTCACATCGTCATTCCCATATCGGGTTCTTCGGTCATGTCCTCGGTCTGACTGCTGTTCATTTTTTACTTGATCACCTCCAGTCGTTTTAGATTCCCTTTTTATAGTATTTTTGTTATCGAGCCTCCTTTGAAACAAAAAAAGGCCGCTTTGTCGTTTATCGCATTTCGTGATATTTGACAAAACAGCCTTCTAAACTTTGTGAATGTTTTTTTATAAAAAAACGGCAAGCTTAGAGCAAAATATACTCAAAGTCTGCCGTTATGTTCGATATTTTTTGTTGTGTAGGGTTCGACTCCCTTTTTTTCGTGAAAGCTGGTGAGAAGCATCCACGGTTTTACATTAAAATTTTTT
>ENA-UEQN01003142-UEQN01003142.1-human-gut-metagenome-genome-assembly--contig:-NODE-3142-length-10579-cov-7.097600_pt1 | contig 10579 bp, 8 predicted proteins | sample MGYA00242940_ERZ507944 | MGnify/ENA primary metagenome ERZ507944 (study PRJEB26167, sample SAMN06115449) | human gut metagenome | host: Homo sapiens | place: China:Fujian | collected 2015-08-20...
AGTCACGGCTTAGCCGTGACAGCTCCCCTTACACAGGGGAGCCTTGAGTCCGTGCAATGACAGACTTTTTCGACAGATTGAACCGCCCCCGATCAGAGGCGGTTTTGTGTTTTATTTTATCTTTAATTCGGCAGCTGTTCGAGCGAGCGGAACTCGTAGCCCTGCTTGCGCGCCCAGTCGATGATATCGCCGAGGGCGGCGGCGTTGTCGGGCGAGACGGAGTGGAGCAGGATAACCGCGCCCGGATGCAGGCGCGAAGTCACCGTGTCGAAAGCGTACTGCTTGCCTTTTGTGTCGTTGACATCCCAGTCGGCGTAGGCTACTGACCAGAACACGGATTTATATCCGAGCGAGGAAACGAGGTCGAGCGCCGAGGCGGAATATGACCCCATCGGGAAGCGGAAATACGGCGAGGAATAGCCGAACTTTTCGCGCAGGTAGTTGTCACAGGTCTCGATTTCCGTCGCCATCTTCTCGCGGCTTATCTTCGAGAAATCGGGGTGGGTTGTCGAATGATTGCCGACGATGTGCCCCTCGTTTATCATTCTTGCGATAAGTCCGGGTTCTGCCTTAATATTCGAGAGCGTGCAGAAAAATGCGGCGGGCACATTTTTCTGCTTGAGAATGTCGAGAACGGTCGTTGTATATCCGTTCTCCCAGCCGCAGTCAAAGGTGAGATAGAGAACCTTTTCTTTCGTCTTCATGTCTATCGAGACGGCGTTGAAGCCCTTCTCGTCGAAATATTTCTGCGCGTTCGTCGAGTTCTGATGCGGAACGCCGTTTTTGGATACACCGTAGCTGTATCCGACCGTCGCGGTCGAGAGCCCGCGCGTGTTCTGCGGGTCGGTTGCGGTCAGCTTTATCTTCGGCAGCGGGGAGAGCCCGGTGTACGTTCCGGTGTTCGGATTGAGCTTGCCTTTCTCCGTTTTGCGCTGCGCCAAAGTTGTGTTCTCGGGTGCTTTTGTCGTCTGCGGCGCAGTCGTTGTCTCGTCGCGCTTCTGACCCGTAACGGGCGCGTTGCCGTGGGTGGCGTCCGTGCTGTCGTCAACAACTTTCGTTTTGCACGCGCACAGCGAGATAATGAGCATCAGCGCGAGCGCGAGGCTTAAAAATCTTCGTCTCTTCATTTAACACAGTCCTTTCACAGATATTCGTGATTATTGTGTGCCGAAAAAGGCGATTTTAATATCGGGTGCGAAAACATTTTGATTTTGAATTATACCATTTTATATTATACCACAATAACCAATAAAATCAATTGAGAAGCCGCAAAATTCGACTCTTTGAGCCCTTCGGCTCATTGACACCGCGCGGGCGATAATATATAATTAAGTGTATTTGATTTTTCGGAGGTGCGTTTTAAGTATGGTCAGAGCAATTGTGGGTGCCAACTGGGGCGATGAGGGCAAAGGTAAGATTACCGATATGTTTGCCTCCCAGGCGGACATGGTCATTCGTTTTCAGGGCGGCGCCAATGCAGGACATACGATAATCAACGACTACGGCAAGTTCGCGCTCCATCTTCTGCCGTCAGGCGTGTGCCAGCCCGGCACGGTCAACATCATCGGCAACGGCGTGGCTCTCGATATCGAGAAGCTCGTCAAGGAGATCGAGCATGTCACTTCGGCAGGCGTGCCGCAGCCCAATATCCTCGTTTCCGAGCGCGCGCAGATCATGATGCCTTATCATGTTATGCTCGACACCTATGAGGAGGAGCGCCTCAAGGATAAAAAGTTCGGCTCGACAAAGAGCGGTATCGCTCCGTTCTATTCGGACAAGTATGCGAAGATCGGCTTCCAGATCTGTGAGCTGTTCGATGAGGAATATCTCAGAGAAAAGCTCGAAAGAGTCTGCGAAGTGAAGAATCTGCTGCTCGAGCATGTCTATCACAAGCCGACTCTCGATGTGGACGAGCTGTTCGACCACATGATGAAGCTTCGCGAGATGGTCAGGCCCTATGTCGCGGACACCGGCAAGATCATCCGCCAGGCTGTCAAGGACGGCAAGAACATTCTTCTTGAGGGTCAGCTCGGCTCGCTCAAAGATCCCGATTTCGGTATCTATCCCATGGTCACATCGTCGTCGACCCTCGCGGGCTTCGGCGCCGTCGGCGCAGGCATCGCGCCCTATGAGATAAAGGAGATAGTCACCGTCACCAAGGCTTATTCGAGCGCCGTCGGAGCGGGCGAATTCGTCAGCGAGATATTCGGCGAAGAGGCGGACAAGATGAGAAACCACGGCGGCGACGCCGGCGAATACGGCGCAACGACCGGCAGACCGCGCCGCATGGGCTGGTTTGACTGCGTCGCGACCCGCTACGGCTGCGAGGCTCAGGGCGCAACTCAGGTCGCGCTCACCGCGCTCGACTGCCTGTCGTATCTCGACGAGATAAAGCTCTGCGTCGGCTATGAGATAGACGGCGAAGTCACAAAGGATTTCCCTGTTACCTCGCGCCTTAAAAAGGCAAAGCCCGTCTATGTCACCATGCCCGGCTTCAAGTGCGACATCCGCGGCATAAGAGAGTTTGACAAGCTTCCCAAGGAGGCTCAGGACTATGTCCTCTTCATCGAGAAGGAGATCGGCGTGCCGATAAAGCTCGTTTCCAACGGACCGAGAAGAGAAGAGATTATAGTCAGATAAAAAAGGGTGGATATCATGCAGGACAATCATGAGAAGGTTCTCGTGCTGGACTTCGGCGGCCAGTACAATCAGCTCATCGCGCGCCGCGTCAGAGAGCACAATGTCTACGCCGAGATAAAACCGTACAGCCGCATAACCGTCGACGAGATAAAGGCGGCGGGCTATGTCGGAATAATATTCACGGGCGGACCCAACAGCGTCTATGACGCCGCTTCGCCCCACTTTTCGCCCGAGATACTCGACGCGGGTATCCCCGTGCTCGGCATCTGCTACGGCGCTCAGCTCATAGCATATATGGCGGGCGGCACGGTTAAGACGAGCGGCTCAAAGAGCGAATACGGCAAGATAGATATGACCCGCAGCAAGGACAGCCGACTGCTCAAAAATATCCCCGAGGATACGAGCGTCTGCTGGATGAGCCACACGGACTATATCAGCAACCCGCCCAAGGGCTACAAAGTGACTGCCGTCACGCGCGACTGCCCCTGCGCGGCGATGGAGAACGACGAGAAGAAAATCTACGCCGTTCAGTTCCATCCCGAGGTCATGCATACGCAGTACGGCGAGGAGATATTCAAAACATTCCTCTTTGATATCTGTGGCTGTAAGGGCGACTGGGTCATGTCAAGCTTCGTCGAAGAGCAGGTAAAGCACCTGCGTGAGAAGATAGGCGACAAGACCGTGCTTTGCGCCATGTCCGGCGGAGTCGACAGCTCCGTTGCAGCCGTGCTTCTGCACAGAGCGGTCGGCAAGCAGCTGACCTGCGTTTTCGTTGACCACGGCCTGCTCAGAAAGAACGAGGGCGACGAGGTCGAGCACATCTTCCGCGAGCGCTTTGATATGAAGCTCGTCAGAGTCAACGCCCAGGAGCGTTTCCTCACCAAGCTCGCAGGCGTGACAGAGCCGGAGAAGAAGAGAAAAATTATCGGCGAGGAGTTTATCCGCGTCTTTGAAGACGAGAGCAAGAGGCTCGGCAGGATGAATTTCTTCGTTCAGGGCACAATATATCCCGATGTTATCGAGAGCGGCGTGGGCGACGCGGCGGTCATCAAGAGCCACCACAATGTCGGCGGACTGCCCGACCACATCGATTTCGATGAGCTCATCGAGCCTCTGCGCGACCTGTTTAAAGACGAGGTCCGCAAGGTCGGACTTGAGCTCGGCATCCCCGAGGATCTTGTCTGGCGTCAGCCGTTCCCGGGTCCCGGACTTGCCGTGCGTATCCTCGGCGACATCACCGAGGAGAAGCTCAATATTCTCAAGGATGCGGACGCTATCTTCCGCGAGGAAGTCAAAATCGCCGGCATCGACCGCGACATCAACCAGTATTTCGCGGTGCTCACCAATGTCCATAGCGTCGGCGTTATGGGCGACGCGAGAACCTATGACAGCCTTATCGCGCTGCGTGCAGTGACCACAGACGACTTCATGACCGCAGACTGGGCGCGCATCCCGTTTGATGTGCTCGCAAAGGTCTCGAACCGCATCACCAACGAGGTCAAGGGAGTCAACCGCGTAGTCTACGATGTCACTACAAAGCCCCCGGCAACGGTGGAATGGGAATAAAATTCACAAGGAGAACAAACCATGAGCAGTAATGTACGTCCCGAATCCATGGAACGCATCACTACCCCCGAGCTTGCGAACAAGTTCATCGAAGAGCAGGTCGCTGCCGTACGCGAGCAGGTCGGCGGCAAGAGAGTCCTGCTGGCTCTGTCCGGCGGAGTTGACTCGTCCGTAGTCGCGGCTCTGCTTATCCGCGCGATAGGCAAGCAGCTGGTCTGCGTCCATGTCAACCACGGACTCATGCGCAAGGGCGAGAGCGAGCAGGTCATCGAGGTTTTCAGAAATCAGATGGACGCGAACCTCGTCTATATAGACGCTACCGACCGTTTTCTTGATCTCCTTGCCGGAGTCAGCGACCCCGAAAAGAAGAGAAAGATAATCGGCGGCGAGTTCATCAAGGTCTTTGACGAAGAGGCGTCGAAGCTTGAGGGCATCGAGTTCCTTGCACAGGGAACGATATATCCCGACATCCTCGAATCCCACGGCGTAAAGGCTCACCACAATGTCGGCGGCCTGCCGGAGGACATGAAAATGGAGCTTGTCGAGCCCGTAAAACTGCTCTTCAAAGATGAAGTCCGTGTTGTCGGCGAGGCTCTCGGTCTGCCGCACAGCATGGTATACCGCCAGCCGTTCCCGGGTCCCGGACTCGGAGTACGCTGCCTCGGCGCGATAACGAGAGACCGCCTGAACGCCCTGAGAGAAGCCGACGCTATCCTCAGAGAGGAGTTCGACAAGAACGGCCTTGCTGGCAAGGTCTGGCAGTATTTTATCGCCGTGCCCGACTTCAAGAGCGTCGGCGTGCGCGACGGCAAGCGCTATGAGGGCTGGCCGGCAATCATCCGCGCGGTGAACACCACCGACGCCATGACCGCCACCATCGAGGAGATCCCCTACGCCCTCCTGCATCATATCACCGACCGCATCACCCATGAGGTCGAGGGTATCAACCGTGTCGTAATGGACCTCACCCCCAAGCCGATCGGAACGATTGAGTGGGAATAGTAGTCAAAACGCCGTAAACCCGTATAGATACTGGGTTTTAAAAAGGCGAACTGTCCTCGTGACAACATTTTGACAACATCTGAAAATTATTCATAAATAAAGAGCTAACAGATTTCTGTGTCTGTTAGCTCTTTTTGTTTGCTTTATCAAAATGAGATGTAAAGCTTATTCCTGCTCCTGAACCGCAGAAATCATAAATATATGCGGTATAACCCAATTCGGCAAATCTCTTTGCGTACTTTTGGATTGAAAGCATATTCATACCAAATTCATGGCTGACGATTACTGTTTAATTTTCAGCAATACAGCTTTGAGGGATATATATTTCACCTTTGATTACAAGATTATTTCTTTTTACGGCAAACCTCTTTGTTTTCATTTTCTATTTCTCTTTTTTATCAGTTGTGCGAAATCAAAGTATTTTAAATCGGTTTCTTCACCGTCTGTAAATGTCAAAAATTTAACAAACAACATTCTCTTGATTTTGCCGTTCTTCGGTAAATAATTACAAAGCATATCCGTCATATAGTCAATATACCCACTCGGCAGGCAAACTCTGTCGTGCGCCGAATATATTCCGTTGATTTTAAATTCGTTCAGCTTTTCGAGGTTTTCACAAAACTCCGCAAGAGGTACAACCCTGTGCATGCCGTACAAAAGCCTTCGCGTTACCGTATCGCCCGAAAAAAGCAGACTGTGTTTTTCGTCATAGAGTAAAATGCTGCCGTCCGTATGACCCGGAATATGAATTACACTCAAAGTTCTGTCACCGAGATCAATTTTTTCTTTGTCTTTCAAAAAATGAAGTGCAGGACATGGCTTTAATGCTTTTTGAAAGATTGCACCGTGTCGCAAAAGCTTTTCATCTTCTTTATGAAGCCATAAGTCCGAAACTTTTTCAGCGTTGAAGATATGGTCAACATGAGCATGACTCAATACTATTTCAGTCCTTTTTCCCGCAAGATGCTCGGCATAAAGGACAAGCTCAGGTTCCTCCAGTGCCAAATCAAACAAAACAGCTTTTTCCGAACCTATAATAAGGTAAGAATTACGGCAAGCCTTTCCGGGTTTGCTGCCGTATCCGTCAAGAGTGGTGGAAAGCTGAAAAGTGTCTTCGGCGATTTGAGTATGAAACACCTTGCCGTATTGTTTATTTCTGCTCATGTTGCACATTTAAAAAATCTTCCCTGTAATTCACACCGAAAAACTCTGCGAGTTCTTGCATCTGCTCGTCTTTTATGGTATTAACTCTCGGCAGATGAGCTGTCAGCATATAAATCTGTGCCGCTTTTTCAACCGTTTCAATAAGCCCGAAAGTTTCGTCAAGTGTTTTACCTGCGCCATAAATTCCGTGCATACCCCAGACAACAAGACGGAATTCTTCCATCTTTTTCGCCGTGGCTCTGCCGATTTCGTTTGTTCCGCAAAGCATCCACGGCAGTACGCCCACGCCGTCAGGGAAAACGACGATACATTCGGTACACATTTCCCAAAGCGCGTGAGTAAACTTCTTTTCGTCAAGCTCGTGAACATAGTTCATGGCAAGCGTATTTGTCGGGTGAGAATGCATAACAACTCTATTTTCAGGATCAACCTTAAGTCTTGCCATATGGCTCATCAGGTGTGCAGGAAGTTCCGATGTAAACTTGCCGCCGTCTTTATAGCCCCAAAGAAGTTCTGCTGTAGTGCCGTCCTCTGCTATGCGGATAATACCGAGATTGCTTTCAGGATCATCTGCAACATTCTTAAAATATTTGCCTGTTCCTGTTACAATAAATATTTTGCCGATAAGTGCTTTTGCATCAAAGCCTGTCGGGATTGTTCTGATTACATTATCAAGAGCAAGGTATTCGCCGACCTCTTTTTCATCAAGCATATAGCTGATGTTTCCGCCGTTTCTTTCATCCCAACCGAGGCGGTACATATTGGCTGTGGTCTTTTTCATTTCCTCAACAAATGGCGCGGTTAATATATCTTTCATCTTTTTAAAAGCTCCTCTTTTTCGTAGTCTTCAACAATATTGTACCATTCGCCGTCAAGCGGTTTGCCGCATTGACGGCAATACTCGTTCCATACTTCACCGAATGGCAGAGTTTTTACTTCCTCACTCACTACCATAAGTTTTGTGAAATTGCCCTTGTTCTGCATTTCTTTTAATGTTGGTGGTTCGAGCAGAGCACCCAGAAGTGCTTTCTGAACATTTCTGAATCCTACCGTCCAAGCGGATATACGATTGATGCTTGCGTCAAAATAGTCAAGCGCAATTTTCACTCTGCCGTCGAGACCGCCGCAGCGGACAATCTCCTTTGCGATTTCTTTCGTTTCATCGTCAAGCAGCACAACATGGTCACTGTCCCAACGAACAGGCCTGGTAATGTGAAGGGCTATTTCGGGAAAGAAAGTGAGCAAGGCAGGGATTTTGTCGCTGACAACCTCTGTCGGATGATAATGTCCGTTATCCATAAGCGGAATACATTTATCCTTATTCATTGCCGCATAAGATAGCGAAAACTCTGCAGACCCGACTGTATAGCTTTCAACACCGATGCCGAACACTTTGCTTTCAACGCACGGCTTTACTTTTTTAAAATCATAAGGCTCGGACAGAATATCGTCTATGGCTTCTTTGTATCTCATTCGAGGGCCAATTCTGTCGGCAGGAATATCCTTAAAGCCGTCGCCGGTCCAAATATTCATAATACATTGTTCGCCGAGCTCCTCGGCAAGATAGCTTGAAATTCTTATGCAGGCTTTTCCGTGCTCAATCCAAAACCTTCTTGTTTCTTCATTCGGTGAAGAAAGGGTCAGCGGATCGCATTTGGGGTGAGAGAAAAATGTCGGATTAAAGTCACAGCCCAAACCTCTTTTTTTGCAGAAATCTACCCACTTTTTAAAGTGTTTCGGCTCGATTTTATCTCGGTCAACCCACGGGTTCTCTTTGTCGAAAATCGCATAACTTGCGTGAAGATTAAGTTTAACCTTACCCGGCACAAGAGAAATCACCTTGTCAATATCTCTCATAAGTTCTTCGGGAGTTCTCGCTCTTCCGGGGTAATTGCCTGTTGTCTGAATACCGCCGGTCAACGGCTTTTCGGGGTCTGTATCAAAACCGCGAACATCGTCTCCCTGCCAGCAGTGAAGCGAAACTGAAACGCTTTTCAGCTTCTCAATGGCTTTATCGGTATCTATGCCGTATTTTGCATAGGCTCCTTTGGCATTTTCATAAGGCATTATCATTTGCACTCCTTAATATCAAAAGATTGTTTTATCACTTGCCTTGCCTCGGTAAGGCTGATTTTTTTGTCATACATAATCTGTACGGCGATATTTCCGAGTGCCGTAGCCTCGGAAAGGCCGGTAAAGACCTTCTTGCCGGTGATTTCACTTGTCAGTCGGTTGAGGTATTTATCTTTGCTTCCGCCGCCGACGATAATGATGTTCTCGATTTGCTTTCGGCATATTTTTTCGATGTCTTTAATCGCTTTGTCATAAGATTTTGCAAGCGAAATATAGACAGATTTAAGCATATTTGCAAGTGATAAATTTTCCTCACCTAACGCCGTCCGAATTGAGGTGAGCATACTTTCCGGGGCGACAAGAGAGGGTAGATTCGGCGAGAAAGCTTTTTTATAGTCGCTTTTCATCGCCATTATCATCATTTCATCATATGTATATTTTTTGCCGAGTTCCTTGCGAATGTTTTGAAACAGCCACATTCCCATAATATTTTCAAGAAAACGAAAGCGGTATTCGGCTCCGCCCTCATTTGTGAAGTTTGCTTTTTGTGCTTCACTTGTCAAAACCGGGAATGTGTTTTCCGTACCTACAAGTGACCAGGTGCCGGAAGAAATATACACGCTTTTTTCGTCAAGAGGGCAGGCGGCAACTGCAGAGGCGGTGTCATGGCTCGGTGCAAAAATTACCGTAGAATTAAAACCGAGTTCAGACTGAATATTCTTTGAAAATTCACCCAAAACCGTTCCGGGATTACACAGCGGCAAAAACAGGCTTTCATCAATATCAAGCATGGACAAAATTTTCTTATCCCAACCTTTACTTTCGGCATTTACAAGCCCGGTTGTTGTTGCGTTAGTGTATTCATTCGCAATTTTACCGGTAAGCTTAAAAGAAAGATAATCCGGCATCATCAGAAAGTGCCTTGCGTTTTCAAGCTTTCCGCTTTTCTTATCGCACCAAAGCTGATAAATCGTGTTGAAATCTTGAGTCGGAATGCCTGTTCGATTATACAGTCTTTTAGCTGAAATCGGGAAATCTTCGGACGAAGGTATGCCGTCTGTTCTTTTGTCACGATAAGACACACAAGGAAAAAGCTCTTTTTTATTTTCATCTAAAAGTACATAATCAACTCCCCAGGTGTCAATAGCTATCGTTTTTGGAATCTTGCCGATTTCACGGCATTTTTTAAGTCCGTTCTTGACTTCACTCAAAAGTCTTTCGGTGTCCCAGACAAGTGTTCCGTTTTCATCCTTTATTCCGTTTTCAAAGCGGTAAATCTCTGTCAGCACGATTTTACCGTTTTCAACGCTTCCTAATATGTGTCTGCCCGATGATGCACCTATATCTATGGCTAAACAGCAGGTCATATTTTCACCTCTGTGCTCTTTATAAATTCTACGGCTCGATCAGTCCAGCCGTAAAGCGGAGTTTCACTACCAAGCCCGAAGCCGTGCTCTCCCGTCTTCGCCTGCTCAATTACACACTTAACATGGCATGCGTCAAGAGCTGATTTCAAATCGTTACCGTCTTTTACCGAAACGGTGCTGTCATTTTCTGCCCTGACAATATATGTCGGGGGATAAGTGCCGCATGCAAGCCTGCTTGTGTCGTAACTTCGTATTTTTTCGAGGTCACAGTCTTTGCCGAACATACCTGCGCACATATACCTTTTTATCGGACCGTCCTTGACATTTTCCATTGTTATAAGCGGATATACAAGCAGTAATGCTTTCGGCAGCGGAAGATTATACTTCTTTGCACCGATAATATTCGTACCCCAAAGTGAAGCAATATGACCGCCTGCCGAAAAACCGCAGACACAGTATGTCTTGTAATCAAATTTATCGGTTTCAAAAATTAGCTTGCAGCTCTTAGCCAAATCATCGAGAGGAGCAGGCAGAAGACCTTTTTCAAAGCTGTCCGGAGTTGCCGTTTCATAATTGAGACAAAAACAGTCAATTCCCAATTCATTAAATTTTGCCGCAACGGGCAAGGACTCAACCATAGTACAGACTGCCCCGTAAGCACCGCCTGCAAGGAGAATTATACAGTAATCTTCCGTTCTCTTTTGAGCCGGCAAATAGGTTAATTTAACATTTCTTTTTTCGCTTTCATTTTTATAAAGCGGAAAGAC
>ENA-UEQN01003143-UEQN01003143.1-human-gut-metagenome-genome-assembly--contig:-NODE-3143-length-10577-cov-2.403048_pt1 | contig 10577 bp, 2 predicted proteins | sample MGYA00242940_ERZ507944 | MGnify/ENA primary metagenome ERZ507944 (study PRJEB26167, sample SAMN06115449) | human gut metagenome | host: Homo sapiens | place: China:Fujian | collected 2015-08-20...
TGGAGCATGAGTTTGAGAGAAATGCACGAACAGCAGAAGCAGAGCAGTCCAAGAGAGCAACTTCAAGAGTTAAACCGCGATATTGTAGAGAGTGGGCAATCGGTAAATAAAGACTTGGACAAATTCGGATCAGCGCCGTCCGGCGTGGCTTTGAAATTCATGTACAGTAGTCTTGACCTTAAATGCAACCTTATGGAAACGGAGTTCAGCAGGGGGTTTGAGCTGCTATTGTATTTTGTGGATCTGTATTTGCAGATTTCCGGACATGGAGATTACGAAAAGATTGATGTAGAGTTGGTCTTTAACAGAGATATGGCGATAAACGAGGCGGAGCAGATTCAAAATTGTAGTAATTCGCAGGGGATTATATCGGATGAGACACTGATCGCGCACCATCCTTTTGTGTCTGATGTGGAAGAAGAACTGGAAGCGTTGAAAAGGCAAAAGGAAGCATATAGTCCGTTGTGGGATAAAGCGCCGATTATAAAGGACGGAGAAAATGGAGAAGAATAGCGAATACTGGGAGAAGAGACTTGCGTCGGAAACGTGGAAAACTTACAACTCACTGGAAGAAAAGAACCGGGAACTGTTGGAGTTTTATATCGATGCGAGTGAAAGTGTAAAAGAGGAGCTCTATCGACTGGCTGAGAAGTACAGTAAGGATGGAGTTCTTTCTCTGTCTGATAGGCATAAACAGAACCGTCAACGGTCGAAACTATCGGCTGGAAGCAGTAGCTGAAATCGTTGTCATCTATAAGTCCGGTAAGCAGTTTAGAGTCTGAATAGTTGTTGCACTCCGTAATGTATTCTTCTGCCGAGAACTCTCTGTTGATGCTGCCCAATGCTTTGGCTCTGAAAAGCGCAAAGTCGGCGTAGTTTATCATCATATCAATAGTTGCCGCCTGCGTAGGATACCAGCAGTAGCCTACAGTTATCGTAAAAGCTTCACTGCGGGTTTCGATAGTATCGCCGAATTCGTCCATTAGCTTGCATCTGCGGACGGCATCGTACATTTTCTTTATGATATCGTTGATTTCATCCTTTGACATCTGGCGGAAGAATACAAGAAAGTCCTTATAACTTTTTACGCCGATTATAACATTCTCTGAGGTAAAACGCTTGAGCGCATTGGCGGCTGTAGCCACGCAAAGTGCTGTCTTGTCGTAATTCAACTCGCTGTCAACACGTTCTATACCGTTTATATGTATTGCCGCCATACAGCACTGTGCCGTACCGCTGATGCCGCTCAGCATACTGCGTACACGGCGGATGAAATAATCGCGGGTATACATTCCCGTCAGGGTATCATATTCTTTCATATCGTCTTTGTGTGAATGTGCCTCTACTATCTGGGTCACGTCCTGCACAAAACCGAGCATATAGTAGGTGTCGTAGACGATCTTTATTTTGATATAGCTTGTTTCACCGTCAGCGGTGTACATATATATGTTCTTGTAGCCTTCTATCTGGTTCTCGTTGAGGCTGTCAAGTAATGCAAAGAATTCTTCTTTATTCATATTGTCGCCGCTGATATGGAGCATAGCGGCAACGTTTTTGTCATAGTAAGCTTCATTAAGGTCATGAGGAAGCTTGAACACACCGATTGTAGGAAAGTTATCGAGAAATATATTACAATCGTGGCGGCTGTTGCCGTCATTATCAAAAAAGCTCATATAACATCCTCCAAAACACACAAATTACCAATGCTATTATACATTTTTTTACTACAAATGTCAATCCTGTTTCATCAATATGCACAAAATAAACAAAATTATGTTAATATTTTGTACATTTTAATGACATCGACTTACAAAAGCAATATAGCGACAGGAAAGCGTTTCATAAGCTTGTTTTCTTGCAATTCTGCAAGTTAGCGAAATAAGGAAATAATTTGCTGTATAATCATAGTATGAGAAACTGTCGGTATAACTGCCTGTTATGGCGGTTATAGCGGCAATCTGAGGAAGGGTGGTATTTATATGGCATTTATGAAGAAGAAAACAAAACAACGATGCAAAACCATCCTGTCGATATTCCTGACGCTGACGCTGATAATGTCGGTGGTCACCTTTTCGGTATCTGCCGCAGAAGCGGCGGCGCTGTCGGTACAGCTGAAAACCGACAAGGAAGAATATACGGCAGACGAGGATATAGCATTAACGCTTGAGATCAGGAACAGCAGTACGGGAAGGCTTGTCGATATTGCTTACGATATTACGGCACCGGACGGCTATGAGCTTAAAAGCGGAAGTGTGAGCGGTGGTGAAACGGAGCTTCTTGCGGGAGGAACGCTGAGGTATGACAGTGTGTATTCTGCAGTAAAAGCAACTCCGGACAATCCCGAAACGGGCGGCAGTATAAACCCTGTCATACCGCTTATAACGGCGGCTGTATGTGTTGCGGCATTGTTTATGCTTCACAGGAAGAAAGCTAAAAATCTTATTGCGCTTATTCTTTGTATAACGTTATCCGCATCGGCTCTGCCGCTTGATGCTGCCGCAGACGAAATCGGCAAAGCTACGGCTGATATTGCAGATGTGACGGTTACAAAGGATATTACCGCAGGCGGTGCGAAAAAGACGTTTACCGCACGGGTAACGGCAGGAAAAACCGCTGACAGCGTAACTGTTACATATGATACGCTGGGCGGAAACAAGATCGACAGCGTTACGCTTGCCGCCGGAGAAACGATAGGCAGGCTCCCCGAAGCGATAAAGAAAAACGCTGTCAATAACGGCTGGTATCTTGACAAGCAGTGCTTGACACCGTTCTATGAGGACGAGCCAGTAAACAGTGATATAACGCTTTATGCGGGATATGATGAGGATAAGATAAAGCAGGAAACGCCTGAATACAACGAGATAACCATATCGGACGCACCTGAGGATTTTTCATTCTCGCTTATCTCATCACAGATCATAACGGACGATAATTTGCAGGACGTTATCAGTATCGAAAATCAGTTCGGTGAAATGCCGCTGCTCAAAGTTGAAAATACAGGCAGCGGAGTATACACTGTAAAGCCTGTTATCAACTGGACGGAAGGCGGCGCATATGTGCTGAGCCTTATAGATAACGGGGTACGGTTTGACGGTATCAATTCCGACATTATGCCTGACGAGAAGATAAGAACCATTACGCTTTTTATCTACAGGGAAGAAACAAACAACGTAAAGCTTAAAGACGGCATAGTAACAATTCCGTCAGGACGTATCACAGAAGATGCAGACAGCGAACATATCCGTATAAAAAAAGAAGAGTTTGAAACGCTCGGAATTGAAAACGGTACGGTAATTTTCTCGGACAATGCGCAGGACAGTGAAAAGTCACGCTATATGAACGTTATATCGTATGAGCTTGTCGGAGATGAGTATGAGATACTTGTTGAAAGCAGTGATGTTGACGATATATATGATGAGCTTGACATCTATTTCAGTGAGAAGTACGTTGACAATGAGGTGCTTGCAGAGTCGGTAGATACCGAGGAGCTTGTTGCAAAACTGTATGACGGCGAGGGGACACAGCAGCTTACATATATGCTTGCCGCCGCCCTTTACGACAGCAAGACTGTAAATGAACTCGGCAACGGCAACGCACCGTTTGAGCTTATGTCCAACACCTATATGGACGGGGTGAACTGGAACGACAAGCAGATAAAGCTGAATGTAAAGGAGCTTCTTGAAGGGCTTACAATCAGCGCAAAGGTCGGTACGGCGAAGAACACTAATTTCAAATGTATAAACGGTTTCCCGAATGAGCAGGACTGGACGGCGCTCAACATTACATTCAGCTATGAAGCAACGCTTAAAAACAAGGTAAAGCTTGACGCAGAGGTTACGATAAGCGAGTATTTCATTATCGGAGTAGGCGGCTCTGTAAACTCTAAACGTGATTTCAACGCAAAATTCCTGCCGCTGTCACAGACAGACGTAACATTTAAAATACTTGTCAGCTCGGCTGACGAAGAAGATGACGGCAACGGAAATGATAAGCAGGAAGAAAACAAGAGAGATGTTTCTGTTGAGATAGAAGCTATTCTGAACGGCGAGGACAAGGACAGCAGTAATATAATCAAGGATGTACAGGAGATGCTTGACAGCAAGGGCGGAGCGATCAGACTGTGCGAGGTAAATCTGTTCAGCGCAACGTTTATGCCGATATTCCCGTTGTCTGTAAAGATGGAACTGAATTTTGTCGTTAACGTTTCGTTTGCGGCAGGTATAAGCATGGAAGCCTCCGTACTTCAGGCAAAGGGAATAGGAATACGCGGCAATATCAAAGATCCGTCATCAATAAACGTCTACAGATTTATTATGGCGGGCGACGACCGTTACATATTCGATATGTATGCATACGGTTATCTCGGAGTAGAAGCGGGAATAGAGGGTAAGGTATCTGTATCGCTGTTAGGTCTTAATGACCTCGGCAGTGTAGGCGCGGCTCTTGAAATAGGCGCTTATGCGGATCTTTACGGCTATCTCCATTACCATTCGCAGGATATGCGTATGAATAAGTATTACGCTTCTCCAAAGGAGAATTACTCCGACCTGCAAGGCGGAATATACTTCGAAATGGGCGTGTATATAAAAATCTCGATATTTGCGGAAAGCAAGCTGTTTAAGAAAAAAGCAGAGCTTGCAAAGCAGTTCAAATTCCCGATATTCAGCGTAGGCGACAAATATATATATGCGGATAAGCCGACGCTTGAGGGCAATACCGACATAATACTGCGGGAAACGGATACGAATGTTTACGAGATAGACGGACTTATCCCTGCGCAAGGCACATATCTTGACATAACCACAGGTGATGTTGTAACACGGCAGATGAGCAGCAGTGAGTTCAAGGCTGCCTGCTACAGCAAGTATTTCAAGGTAAGCAAGAGTGATGAGGGCAAGATAACGCTCACGGTATCTCCCGACGCTCCGAGCAGATATACAAGCGGCTTGCTTAGCTGTATACTGCGACTTTACTATACGGGCGGACAGAATCTTCTGTTCACGTCAGACACAGAAAAGCTGTACTATGATGCGGATAAGGGTACTTATGTAAGCAGAAAGTACATCGGTGACGTAAATGTATACTATTATCGCAATGGCGTAGACTTCCCGCTTGAGGATAAGGACAAGACAGCAACACTCAAGTTTGCGGTATCGGCTGACGGCAAGACGGAAACAGTCGACACTGTGACAGTACAGAAGGGCGGATATGTAAGCGGCTTCTCGCTTGCAGTTGCAAACTACTGTAATTCAAACGGCTATATCTATGATAAGTCGCTGTTTGATACAGAGATACAGCCGTACTACTGGCTCAGTGAGGATACGGTCATAACGCTTAATACCCACACCGCACAGAAGCTTTACTCGGTGGAATACTTGGACACGGAAAATGACAGATGGGTAAGCGAGCTGTGGGCGGTAGATTATCTTGACGATATAAAAATGTTCGACAGATATAAACAGCCTGTGAACAGCGTCACTCATTTTGCAAGCTTCGGTATTGACAGAGCGGACGGTATGAGATACCAGATGTATATGAAGGACGCTCTGACATACAGATACTATGACAGCAGTTACAGCGGCAGTGTGTACGGGCTGGATACTACAAAACCGCTTGCGGTGAACTACGGCAGTGAAGAAGATATGCTGTCGTTCAGGGCAGAATACGAAAAGCAGTACCCGACAGCCTACAGCATTATGCTTAAGGCAAACTATCTTGTAAGAAGGTGCATAGTTGATATTTATAACGAGAGCGGTTATGCGGGTGCAAGATATGTTGAATACGGCACTGAGTTCAGAGTGCCGGATACATTTATCGACAACATCAACAGCAGTAAGGAAAACGAACTTATCGGCTGGGATATTGACGGTGACGGCAAGGCGGATATTGCTCCCGATGAAAAGATAACCGTTATGGGCGATATGAGGCTGAAGCCTGTAATGAAGCGAAAGCTGTACACGGTAACGGTAAGACTTGCGGATTACACCGAAAGAAAGTTTGACATTATTTACGGCAAGCCTTTGCCGCAGGAGCTGGAACAGCTTATAAATAGCATTCCCGACAGTCCGAAGCCCGACAGCGAGGATTCGTTCTACGAACCGTCATATGTGCTTGTAAAGAGCGATGTTACGGTAGGCGGTTATACGGCAGGCGAAACTGTAAGGTACAACGGCGATATAAGCATTATGCCCGAGGGCAACGTGTACTTTGAGATAGTTCCTGCGAAGCTGTATCACTACATAACGCTTATCGCAAACGATGGCGGCGGCTTCAGATATACCGATGAAAACGGCGCTGAAATAGAAACTGACAGGATAAGGACGGTTGTACAGGACGGTTACCGTTTTGCAACGGCGCTTTACGGATATTCCGCATATGCGCCTGAGGACACATATACTACCGAATATCTGCTGTCGTATTTTGTGGACGCCGACGGAAACAGAATCGGCAGTAACGATAATGTGAAGAAGCCCGGTACCTACTATATGAAGTGGAACACCAACGACAGACGCTGTTATATAAACTATGACGTTTATATTTACAACGAGAACGGAGCGGAGGTTTCACACGAGGTAAAGTCCGAGTTTGACGGCTACAGACCCGAATATGACGAGCTTTGTAAAAAGTATGATGCCGAAGTTGAGGCGCTTGCACAGTATGATGACGAGTATTACACATATACTCTTAAGGAAGAGCCGATAAACGAAGAAAACACAACGATTGACGGCAAGACCTACAAGACTATAATTGTAAGGTGGAACAGAACGCCGAAGGAGTTCGATGTAACGTTTGACTATGACAACGGCACGGAAAACGAAACGGTAAAGGTAAAGTATGGCTATCTGTATCGTGCAACGGCAGGTGCTTTAAAGGATGATAAGTTCAACGATTATGAGCTTGTCGGATTTGACCTTGACGGTAACGGCACAGCGGATGTGATGCCGGGCGAATCGTTCAGAGTAACGGGCGATATGACGTTGAAGGCGGTATGGAAAGCTACCGACAAAATCTACAGCGTGGTGTTCTATGCTATGAGCGGTGAGTTCGATGACGGTACGGCAAGTTATGAGATAACGGGTAAATACGGCGACACAATCTCACTGTCGGATATTCCTGTGCCGACAGGTACACAGGGCTATGAGTTTGCAGGCTGGGATAATGCCGTTCCGACAACGTTCGGTAATGATGACGGTATTCTCACGACCGAGATCAAAGCAACATACAAGCTGAAAAAGATGACAATAACCTACCGTCTTGTAAATCTTGATACCAACAAGGTTTACGAAAGCTATAAAACAGCCGAATTTGACTACGGAACGGTGTTCACGGCTGATATGCTTGAGGCATCTCCTGATACAGATGGTTGTATGTTCGGCGGATGGCTTTATGAAAACGGATATTCAGTCATCGGAAAAGAAATCAAGTCCGATATGACGCTGACGGGTACTATCACTCCTGTTTATGTCATCTACTCGCTTGACGGTGTTGAAAGTTCAAGAGAAAAGGCTAAAATCGGTGCTGAGGTAACAGTAAAGGAAAAAGCCGATGGTTATCTTGAGTGGACAACGGACGATGTGACTGTTGAGGGCGGAAAGTTCACGATGCCGTCGAAGAATGTAGCGTTAACAGCCGAAAAGGATATGAGCGGTTATCTGACCGTTTCAAACGGCAGTGCAAGCACGATAATAGATACCGAAGGCAAGACGTTTATCAGCGGCAAGGCGAGCGGCTTTGAGTACGATACCGCTACAGGCATACTGACAGTGACCGAAAGCGGTCTTAAGCTGTCGGGTGTCGGAAAAAATATAATGCTGTATATTAAGCAAGGCGTTTCGGATATTACGTTTGAAGATCTTATGCTTACGGCAGGAGATATGAACGGCGCAAAGCCCGACGATTTTGGCAGCATAGGCGTAGGCGACGGATACGGCTCGGCTGACGCATATCTGATGTATGTAAGCTCAAACAGCCTTAAGGTGAACATAAACGGAAATGTTACGCTTTCTAAACGTAACACGGCGACTACAGAAAACCTGTTTGCGATATATCAGGCGCACCTTGACTATGACGATGTAACTCCTATGAGTATGGAGTTTATCGGCGGCGACAGCCCGAATCTCACAGTAACGGGAAATACCTACGCTATACAGAGTATGGGCAGTGTTGATTTCAGCGATATGACATTTACCGCAGCAGCCGAATATTACGGCGTACATGCTGAAACAATCCGCTTTGACAGATGCAGTATAATAACAACAGGTCTTGCGGGAACGGACATAGAATCGTCAACCGGCATATACAGCAATGACCTTTCGATCGTTGACTGCAGCTTAGACATAAGAACCGGAATATTCGGTGAAACGATCAATATTTCGGGTGCTACAGACGGAAAAGTTACCTCCGGATATGGTGGGGCAGTTATGGTAAAGTGCAAGACAAAGGGCTGGTCGGAAACGGCAAGCGGACTGCTGACGGTGGCACTTGACAAGGGACACTCCGTACTGTTTGCGGTATCGGCAGGAAATTCGGCAATTCAGGCGTTTGACTTTGAGGGAGGGGAAAACAAGGTGGTTTCCTATCCGCAAACTACGGTGCCTGATAAGGAATTTGAGCTGACGAAGGATTTCTACTGGCTTCTTAAGGAGAAGAACGGTACGGCGCTTATAAATGAGATAACATTCTCGGGCAAATAATTACACAGCCCCCGACAGAGTTTTCTGTCGGGGGTTTGTTGCTTGCAATAACAGAGCAGCGGTCAATATCTGACGTTTCTTTGCCCGGTACTGTGAACTGACTTTCTTAATTATGGCGGAATTGTCAGCGGCAACACGCAGTTTAAAATGCTTTCTATTTGCTCATCGTTTATACCCGCCGTTGCACTGTCCTCAGCAATACACTGCCGTTTTCAAAGACGGAATTTGCCGCGCCCCACGGCGCTTGATTTTTGCGGTATTTATGGTATACTTATAACAGGGAATAACACAATAAACATATGAAACAGTACATTCTGCCAGAAAGGACTACTATGGGATTTCTTGTAATAGACGGCAACAGCATACTTAACCGTGCATTCTACGGTATCCGTGTGCTGACAAATTCAAGAGGTGTTGCCACAAATGCCGTAACAGGCTTTATGAACACTCTGCTTATGCTTGAAAATGACGTTCAACCTGATATGATAGCGGTAGCTTTCGACCTTAAAGCGCCGACATTCCGCCATAAGATGTACGACGGCTATAAGGCAAACCGCAAGGGTATGCCCGAAGACCTTGCACAACAGCTTCCCTATATGAAAAAGATAATAAAAGCGATGGGAATCGCCATTATCGAAAAAGAGGGCTTTGAAGCCGATGATATAATCGGAACTGTTTCAGCCGCCTGTGCGGATAAGAAGATACCCTGTACAGTGTCAACCGGCGACCGTGACTCGTTCCAGCTTGTAAATGATTACGTTACTGTAAGACTTGCCAAAACTAAAGGCGATGTTTACTATACACCCGATGTAATAATGGAAGAATACGGCGTGACCGGCCCTTCCGTTTTTCAATTATTGATAAAATCAATTCCGTCCATTGATTTTATCAATATGACATTTCAGCGAAAACCGCTTATATTATGCCATTCAAACAAACGGAGGTGCGGCATGGCCGACAAAGCAGGTATGATACGGTGGTTTCTTGAGGAACTGCCGGGATTGCGGGAAAGCGGGATCATTAATCCGGACACTGAGGAAAATCTGAAAGGCTACTATCTGGCGAGACTTGCCGCGGCGCCGTCTCCGCAGAAATACTTTCTGCTGGCGTTGTCGATCATCGGCGGGCTTCTCATCACCGCGGGAACGGTTCTGATTTTCAACTACAACTGGGATATCCTCGGAAAAAATCTCCAGATCGCGGTTTCCTTTCTTCCGCTTGCAGCGGCATTCTGCCTCTCGGTTTTCACGCTTGCCGGAAGACGCGGGCAGGCATGGAGGGAGTGTTCCGCACTGGCTACCGCCGCAGGAGCTTCCATCGCCGTCGCCCTCCTGTCGCATATTTACCATACCGGCGGAGATTTCAGGGAATTCATGATGCTGATCCTGCTTTTCTCCGTTCCGCTGATTTACCTTTTCAACAGTATCTCCCTGACAGCCGTTTACAGTATCATGCTGTTCAGCCAGCTCTCATGGCGGACAACCGATCAGGCAATATGCCTTGCCTTGCTCGGCGCCGTCCTGCCGATGATCCTGTACCACCTGCTGAAAGAAAACAGCCCTTACCGGAAAGCCATGCGCTATATCGCCATGGCCTGCGTCCTGTTCGGCCTGTTTGTGTTCTCCAAGGAAGGCCCCCTGCCGCTGTTTACGGCGACTTCGCTGTTCTTTCTCTGCGGGATTCGCGTCTATGAACGGAAAGAAAACATGTGGGGCAATCCCTGGCTGATTCTTTCTTTCGTGACCCTGACGGCTCTCCTGGGAATCGGAAGTTCCGGAGCCTGGAGCTGCATTTCCTTTCCCGCAGCAAAGATTGTCACGATATACGGTTTGTTCGAGGGACTGCTTCTCGCCGCCTTCGCCGGAGTCTTTGCATATGATGCCG
>ENA-UEQN01003156-UEQN01003156.1-human-gut-metagenome-genome-assembly--contig:-NODE-3156-length-10556-cov-2.597099_pt1 | contig 10556 bp, 4 predicted proteins | sample MGYA00242940_ERZ507944 | MGnify/ENA primary metagenome ERZ507944 (study PRJEB26167, sample SAMN06115449) | human gut metagenome | host: Homo sapiens | place: China:Fujian | collected 2015-08-20...
TTGCGGCTCTCCGGTCTCGTACTTCCGGAACTCGAACGGCCCGGTCCAGACCGGCCACTTGTCCTTCAGGTAGAACGGGCCGTGGGAGTTGCGGCGGTGACCGAGGATGGTGACCTCCACCCGGTCGCCGCGGCCGGTCAGCCCCGTCAGTACCGTGCGGTACGGCGGCCAAGCGGCCATCGCCGCCTTTCCGCCGTTGACGGATACCAGCACTGCGGTTCCACGCCAGGGGCCGAGCTCCAGAACCGTTCCATCCGCCGTGCCGCCGGGCAGGTCGAACCGGTAAGTCAGGTTGCCGGAATAGTACGGCAGTCCCTGCTTCGTCCAGTCCCCGCGGACCAGCGTCTGCGGCGGAGCGGTCAGAACGGCGTTCTCCCCGACCGCGAATTCGCCGAGCAAATAACAGTATTCCAGCCCCGGCATTCCGGCATGGTAGGCGGTTCTGAGCGTAATCCGGTTCCGGCCCTGTACGAAAAGCGCACGGGGGAGCGCCAGCAGCCGCAGGGAACGGTCCACCCACCACGCATCCGGCAGCGGCGCGATGGGAACTCCGTTGAATTCGGCCTCGTACAGTTCCGGCCTCTCCAGCGCCAGACGGCACTCTTCCGGCGGAATATCCCGGCAGTCGAACTCGTATTTCAGCTCCAGCGCCAGTTTGCGTTCCGGTTCCTGCCGGGGGGCAAGCCACGGCTGGATCATTTCGCCGCCGCGCGGCCGGGCTCCGAGCCGTTCCCGGAGACGGTCGTCCAGCTTCAGAACCGGTTCCGACGCCTGCCAGCCGCCGCCGTCGATCCGGTATTCCGGCTCCGCCAGCAGCAGCACGTTCGGCTCGCTGCGCCGGACGGGGAGCGGAACGCCCGCCGGGATTTCCACCACCGGGGCGCCCGGCGCGGCGTCCCGGCGTTTACGGCAGGCCGGAATCTCCTGCGCAGCAATGAAAAGCCGGGATTGCAGCGCGGCGAAGGAGGTGTCCGCCGCCCGGCAGCCGTTTTCATAAAAGCCGTCGACCGGAAAAATCTCCCCGGAGGATGGGTCGATTTCATAGATCCGGTAAGCGGCCGGCAGCTTCCAGGCGATCCGGACTGCGGGATATTCCAGATTGCGGTCGCGCACCAGCGGCATCTCCATCTGACGGTCGCGCATTTCTACTCCGGTGTTGCAGCAGAAGAGAACTTCGCAATCGTCATGGCGGCGCAACTGGCAGAGAATGCTTTCCGCCTCCGTTCCGGCGGCGGCAATGGAGAGATGACGCACCGCCGGGCCGAGTGCCGCCGCGAGTTCGTGCTCCGCCGCCTTCCGGAAATTCCGGTAAGCCTCCGCAGCCGCCCCGGAAATTGCGCCGTCGGTCCGTTCCGGCGGCGCGCCGAGGAAACAGACCGTTCCGCCGTTGCGGCGGAACGCAGTCAGCAGTTCGAGCGTGCTCCTGCGGATGGTGCGCATTTCCGGCAGCAGCACGGCCTGATAAACAGCCTGGCCGATGCGGAGTCCGGCCTCTTCCGCCGCGCCGTGCCGGGCCATGATCTCTTCGTCGCCGAAATCGAAATCCAGATGCTGCCCGAGCAGGAAGTTGGTCAGATGGACCAGCCGGTTTTCTTCCGCTGTGTTCCACTCCGGCTCCGCACTGTCGCGCCCTTCGTAAAAGACGCCCCAGGTCGATTCGATCGGATGCACGACCAGCAGATCGCGCACCTCGGCGCCGCCGGAGAGGGCCAGGTTGATCCGGGCGAAATAATCCGTGATCCGGTGATAGGATTCGAACCACGGCGACTGGCTGGAGATGCCGGCCGGATAATCCCGCTTGCCTTCCCCCTCCATCGTGTACCAGGCCAGGTGGGGACAGAAGAAGTTGATTCCCAGCGCGGTCTGCCAGTCGCCCAGCGCCTTGTGCCCGGCGAAGGAAAAATCCCAGCCGGTGCAGCCGTAGGTTTCGCTGAGCCGGAGAGACCGCCCGAACTGGCGGGCGGCCGAAACGCACTGCTTAGCCGCCAGGAAAATATTCCAATGCTCGGTCAGGAGATCGATTCCGGGACTCTGCATATATTCATAGAAACGCATGGCGCTGCCGACGAAACTGCTCTGGCTGACGACGTTGTCTTCGAGAAGGACGTGGCCGGTGAAAAGCAGGTTGTTCTTTTCGCACCACGCGCCGATCCGGCGGCTGAAGGCATTGACGAAGAGATGCGTCAGGGTGTTGTAGTAGTGCATGCGCACCGGCGAAAAATCTTCGTCTCCCACCTTGAAAAACAGCTCCGGCAGCCGGTCGGACAGCTTCATGCCGCCGCTCAATTCTGCAAAGGTCTGCGGCAGGGATTCCGTCCACGGCATGCTCATGCTGCCCGGCAGGAACCCGGTCCGGAAATTCGGTTCGTCGGAGAAGATTCCCGGGACCGTGCCGCCGAATTCCGAACCCAGTTCAGACCGGTATCTCTCATGGGTGACGCGGATGAATTCCTCCACAGCTTTTTCATTCAGCACATCCAGATAGGCTTCGCCGTTGAACCAGGAGCTGTCGGGGGCGACGGACAGCCGGAAGCGCAGCAGCGTTTCATTTTCGGCCAGCGGTTCACCGGCGCTTTCCAGGCGGCGGAAGGAGGAGCAGCGGCGCGCGTTCAGGTCGGCCGCGGCGAAACAACCGAGCGTCCGGCACCCGTCCTCCGCCCGGGCTTCGTCCCCGGAAATGCACTGGATGAAACGGCTGCGGTATTCCGGATTGCGGGTGACGAGCCCGCCCGCCGCGCCGGAGGGCCAGCGGTCCTCGTCGTAGAGCCAGGCGTCCATGCCGCATTTTTTCGCTTCGTCGATGCAGGCCCGGACGCACTCGAACCACTCCCGTCCGAGATACTCCGTGTTGAGGCCGACGCGCGAATGCATGAAAAATCCGCCGAAGCCCATTTCCCGGAAATCGTTGATTTGCCGCCGCAGCTCCTGCGGTTCGAGTTTGCCGTTCCACGCCCAGAAGGGAGCGCCGCGAAATTCTTTGCCGGGGGCCGGCAGACGGGAGAGAATAGAGTCAAGCATTTTATTCCGGTTCAGGTTTGATGTCAATATGGTTGTCGGCGGGTGAAAAAGGGACGATTGTGTCTCGCCGTCCTTCTCCGGCCGGCGAAACACGATGGTCCCGGTCTTTGGGTCCGGGTTATTTCCTGCGTCCGGAACGCAGCTGCACAAGGCCGAACTTGCCGGTGTCCTTGTGGCCGTCCAGCCCGTCGAAGAACAGCATCGTGCGCGAGCGGATGCCGCCGTCGCTGTCGTTGATCAGCAGGGCGATGCGGAATTGCGTGCCGTCCTTCAGCTCGAAGCCGAGCCGCTCCGGCGGAATCGTGAAGCTGTATTCGGTCAGGTTGCCCCTGCGGGTGACCGAACAGGCCCCGCCGAATTTTCCGGATGCGAATCCTTCCGGCGGACGATGTTTCCAGGCGGCCGCGCCGTCGCCGGTGAGCGAGAAGGTGTATTCGCTCCAGTTTCTGCCGTTCATCGGGTCGAGGCCGAACTGGATGCTGTCGTTTTTCCAGATATGGGGGCCGGTGTGGTCGCCGTTGTGCTCCTGGTCGGTCACGCGGCATCTGACATGCAGCCCTTCCCCGGACCAGCTGAAGGAGAGCGTCGCGGAGAGATCCTCTTTGCCGCTCCAGCGCGGGATGGTCGGCACGAACACCAGTTCGCGCAGCGCGGCGGGAGAATCCAGCACGACCGTCTTTTTCGGAGCGCCTTTCTCCGGGATTTCGACGCAGCAGACATAAGGAATCGGCAGCGAATCCTCGAAAACCTTTCCGTTTCTGTCCGAAAGGATCAGTTCGGCGGGAATCACGCTTTCGCCGTGGAGCTGCTCCGCCGGGATCGTGACATTCACCGGAATTTCTCTGCTTTCTCCCCGCTTGAGCTCACCCGAAAAAGAGCGTCCGCCGAGCTTCAGCCGGTAGCGCAGCGCCTGGGGCAGGGGATTGACGAGGGTCACAACCGTCTTTACACGTTCTCCCGGCACCGCCGCCAAACCGTCCCGGAAGGAAAGGAGCCGGGGTTGTGCCTGGAGTTTTCCCTTCGGTGCTTTCAGGTAGAAGGGCAGACTTGCGCTTTCCACTGTGACCAGGCCGTTCTGCGGCTTCAGTGTCCGGGTGTTGCCGTAAATGTCGGTGCGGAGGACCGGAACGTCGGAACGGAGGACGAATTTCAGCCCATCCGCCCGGCGTTTCTCCCAGACGACGGTCACTTCGTCTGTTTCTCCGGTGAAGCGGAAGGCTTCCAGCAGCGGATCGAGCTCCGCCATGCCGCTGAAATCACGGTTGGAGAGCTGCCGGATCAGTTCCGCGTAAGCCAGGAAGGAGGGTTTCGGCTGGTTGTAGACCGTCACCAGGCTGAAGGTGTCGTCGGCGCCGATGCCTTTGTCCCAGTAATCCTGCATCATGAACCAGTTGTAATATTCCATGCCGACCGCCTTGCTGTAGGTGATCTTCCTGACCAGCTGGTCGGCCTGGGCGTAGAATTCCCGGGGGGCGGCCATGAAGGAACGGGTGGCGGCCTCCGTATTGATGATCGGCTTGTGGCCGGGACCCGCGATTTTCTTCACGATGTCGAACGTGAAGCGGTAGTGCGGATAATTGCCGTGCTCATGGTAGGCGATGACGTCGAAGATCTCCGGGCGGGCCAGCAGGCGCTCGATGAACTGCGGCTGCGAGCCGGGGATCGCCGGGCAGAAGCCGCCGGTGGTGATCTTTACATGCGGAGCATGTTTTTTGAAGATCGGATACAGGCGGCTCAGGGCGGTCAGATAATCATCCGTCATCGTCCGGGAGTGGTTGAGATTCGGTTCATTGATGAACTCGAAATACCGCGCTTCCGGCATGGCGCCGAAGAATTTGGCGAATTCGGTCATCAGCGCGTCGAATTCCTCCCAGCGGCAGTCGAGCGGCGAAGTCGGGTTCGGCCTGATCACCCACGGCGGCATATACCCGGCATAATCGATCAGCAGTTTGACGCCGGCCTCGATCGGAGGCGTCCAGAGTTTGCGCAGCGCTTCGGCGCGCAATTTGCCTTTGGCCATCTGGGCGTTGCCCATCAGGCCGGCGCGGATCATGTCGACGCCGAGCAGCGGCAGCCAGGAGGCGTGCAGCACTCCCTCTTCGTAACAGTTGTTCAGCTCCTGGTCCTCGACGGAAAACCACATCGGCCGCTTGTTGACCGGGCCGCTGTTCGGTTCGAAAACCGAGATCCAGCCGAGATGCAGCGGCTCGCCGCCGAACGCGACGGCGACCGGATGGGGCTCCTGCGTGTCGAAACTGCCGAAATCGAATTGCTGATAGCAGAGCCCGTAGGGAGGAAGTTCGATCTTCCGGGTGAATTCCTTCCCGGCTCCCTTTACCGTGATTTCGCCGGAGAACGGCGTGGAAAGTCGGTTGCGGAACAGATATTCCGGCGTCACCTGTTCGCCGGGGCGCCAGCCGAGCTTGCGGTAAACCGGTTCGGCGGTGAGCGGAGCGAGATCTTCCGGCAGTTTTTTGAAATCCACCTCGACATCGTCGAAGAAGATCTCCCCTCTGGCCGGGCCGGAGAACCACACCACCAGCCGGTAAACGGAGAAGGGATGGCGTCCGGCGATCTTCTCTTTCGGAAAGGGGATGAAGATTTCGCGCCAGCCGTCGCCGGAGGCGGGTACATAAGCAGTACGGATCAACTGTCCGTCGCTCAACTTGAGATCAGCCGTAAAGCGGGTGTTGAAACCGCACGGATTGACTTGCAGGCGAATGCCTTCCGCATTTTCGTCCAGCTTCTGGAGAAAGACGCGGTTGTTGCCCATGCCGAACTCGGCTTCCCGTCCCGCGGCGTCGAAGGTGAGCTTTGCGCAGTATCCGTCGGGACGCGAAGCGTCCGGAAAGCTGCCGCAGCGACTCCAGTAGATGTTTTCCTCCGGATTCTCGGTGCCTCCCATGTTCTGCCAGGTCGTGATGGTCGTAAAATCGTCCAGCATCACCCGGGCCGGAGGCTGCGCGGTTACGGGGGAGAGTGCAAGGCAGCCGAACAGCACTCCGTACAACAGTAGCGATCTCATAGAAATCCTTTCAGATTAAGAATATTGGATATCTCAGGCCGGTTCGCCTGCGGTACGGGCGGCATCAGTGCGTGAGACGGTTGACATCGCGATACCAGCGGAACTCGTCGGCCCAGCTTTTGGCGGTCGGGTGCGGCCGGGCGGAGGTGACATGGCCGTCAACGCAAAGCACGTTGGTGCTGTCTCCGTGCGAGGACGTAAACTGTTTGTAGGCGTCCATCGTGTGAATCCAGTAGGGGCCGTAAATATATGTGGTGCTTCCGCCGAGGTCGCCTTTGGCCAGATCCGTGGCGTAAACCTGGCGGGAAGGCGCTTTCAGATTGCCGATCTTGATGGCCAGGACATACAGGTCGGGATTGACGCTGACATTCATATCCGGCTGGCTGAACGAACCGGCGATATTTCCGTTTGCCGCATAGGAGTTGTAGCGGGAAACCTCCTTGTCGTTCCGGTCATAGAAATAAAACACCTCATGCTCATAGGCGGCCGGATTTGATTCGGCCGGACACTGGAAGACCTTGGCGTTGCCGATCACTCCGTAGAGCAGCTGCGCCCAGATGCGGGAGTGGTGATCCCAAGAGCTTGACCAGTGGCCGTAAGGCACATAACTGTCGTAGCTGTCGGCATAAAGCGCAATGCCGGTGCCCATGGTTTTCAAATTGGTCGCGCAGGATATCTTGTGCGCCCGCGCCCGCGCCTTGTTCAGCGCCGGCAGGAGCATGGCTGCGAGAATCGCGATGATCGCGATCACGACCAGAAGTTCGATGAGTGTAAATCCGAAGCTGTTTCTCCCGCTTCCGGACGGCCGTTTGCTGCTCTGTTTCATTCCTATTCCTTTCATGTTGGGTGGATCGGCGCGGCCGGTGGCAGGCGGCGCCGGCCGCGTTATGGAAAAATCATTGTTCCGAACTCAGTTGCATGACTCCGTACAGCCGGGTATTCTTTTCGCCGTCGATTCCGGCAAAGTAATTCATGGTGCGGAGACGCACGCCGGAATCGTTGTCGCAAACCAGCAGCGCCATCCGGAAAGCCGTTCCGGGCCGGAGCGGAAAACCCAGTTGATTACCGGGAATGGTGATTCGGTGCCGGGTCAGATTACCCTCGCGCACGATGGAAAAGCCGCCCTGAAAAGGCCCCGCTTCCATGCCCGGCGGAGGAATATGGCAGTAGCCTTCCGGCCCGGCGGAGGTGAGGGAAAATGCATACTCCCTCATCTTTCCCTCCATCGGGGCAATGCCGATCTGGACGCAGTCGTTCCGCCAGAGGTAAATGCCGTTCTCATTTCCGCAATGCTCCTGATCCGTGACCTTGAAATCGAAGGAAAGCCCCGCTTCGGAATACCATACCGCAATTTCGGCGGAAAGGTCCTTCGGCCCCTGCCAGGCGGGCAGCCGGGGATCGAACACCAGCTCCCGCAGCGACGATGCGGAATCAAGAATGATCGGCTGCGCCTTCCGGCTGGTTCCGGCGATTTTTCCGCAGCAGAAATAGTTCAGTGAAATTCCACCCTGATAGACCGGCTTTTCCTGCTTCCCCTGCAGCGTGAGCGGCAGGGTCAGGGTGCGCATTCCCGACTGCGCATACGGGGGGACCGCCACCGTCACCGGTACAGCCCGCTGTTCTCCCGGTCCGATCCGTCCGGATCGGCGAATTCCGCCCACTGCCAGCGACCAGGCGAGCTCCTCTCCGTACGGATTGTTCAGCAGCAGAACCGCGGGAACCTTATCGCCGGGCATCCCGCATACGGGAGACCGGAACGAGAGCAGCGGTTCAATCGCCGTCAGCGTCTTTTTCGGCGTCCGCAGGTAGAACGGCAGTTCCGAAACACTGAGCATGACGATGCCGTTCCGGGGCGGCAGCATTTCGCTGTTGCCGTAAATGTCGCGGTATTCAACCGGAACGTCGGAGCGGACCATGAAGTCGAAGGTCTCGTTTTCCCGCCGGGGCCAGAGCACGAACACTTCGTCCGTCTCCCCCTCGAAGCGGCAGCCGTCAAGCCGCCGGTCGAGCTCTGCCGCTTCTCCGGGCGTGCGGTTGGCCAGTTGCCGGATCAGTTCGGCGTAAGCGGCAAAGGAGGGCTTCGGCTGATTGTGGATCGTAACCAGACCGAAGGTGTCGTCCCGTTCGGCATTCCGCCCCTTGTCCCAGAAGTCCTGAACCATGAACCAGTTGTATCCTTCCATCCCGGCGGCTTTGCTGTAAGCGATCTTTTTGACCAGTTGGGCGGCCTGGCGGTAAAACTGATCCGGCTCCGTGTAACGCGACCGGAAGCCCGCTTCGGTATTGAACACCGGCTTGCGGATCTCCCCCATGAGCCGCCGCATGGTGCCGAAGGTATCGGCATAACGGGGATATTCCGAATGTTCGTGGTAGGCGACCGCGTCGAAGGTTTCCGGCTGCGCCATCAGCCGTTCGATGAATCCGGGCTGCGAATACGGGACATCCGGGCAGACGCCGCCGGTCATCACCTGAATTTCCGGCGCATGTTTTTTGAAAATCGGATACATCCGCCGCATGACTGCCATGTAGTGATCCGTCATCCTGCTGCCCGGTGTGGTCACGTCGTGCAAGTTCGGTTCGTTGATGAACTCGAAGTAACGCGCGCCGGGAAGGGTATGGAAGAATTTCGCCAGATGCTCCATGAACAGATCGAATTCCGCCCAGTTGCAATCCATCGGCGAGGTCTGGGGGCGGGCGGCCACCCAGGGGGGGAAATATCCGGCGTAATCGATCTGCAGCATCACGCCGGCCCTGATATGCGGCTGCCACAGTTTACGCAGCGCCTCCGCCTTGAAGCGTCCTTTGGTCATCTCGACATTCCCCATCACTCCGGCGCGGATCATGTCGACGCCGAGCAGCGGCAGCCAGGAAGCGTGCAGCGCGTTCTCGGCCGGAGCGTTGTTCAGCTCCTGGTCCTCGACGGAGAACCACATCGGGCGTCGGTTGAGGCGGCCGCGGTTCGGCTCGAAGACCGTAACCCACCCCCGGTGAAGCAGTTTTCCTTCCCATGTCAGCTCGAGCGGCAGTGCGGTCTTCCGGTCGAATACGCCGAAATCAAATGCAATCACCTTTGCGCCGTAAGGCGGCAGGTCGACTTCACGGCTGACCTCGCGCTCGCCGACGCGCATTTTCACGATGCCGCGGAAAGGCTTCCCGAGACGGTTGCGGAAACGGTATTCCGGCACGGCCGGCTCTCCGGGACGCCAGCCGAGCTGCCGGTAAACCGGCAGCGCTCCGAGCGGTGCAGACTCTTCCGGCAGCGTGGAATATTCCACCTGGAGATCGTCGATCAGCATTTCGCCTTTGCCTGCCTTGTCGGCCGTGAAGATCAGGTTGTGAATGACGAACGGAGCCTTCCCCTCCAGCGCCGGTTCGAACGGAATGAAGATCTCCCGCCAACCGCTGCCGGAGACGGCAGCCGGAACGGTGCGGACCTTTTTCCTGTCGCTCCGTTCCAGATCCAGACTGATGCGGCCGGAAAATCCCTGCGGATTCACCCACAGCCGGAGTCCGACGGCGTTCCGATCCAGAAACGTTTTGTAAATCTCGTTCTTATAGGCGTAGCCTTCGCCGTTGTCCTGCAGGAAATCGAATTCAAGGCGTCCGCACCAGCCGTCGTCGCGGGAAGAGTCCTCCGCACTGCCGAGCGGGCACCAGTAACGCGCCGCGTCCGGAGTGGAGCCGGGGCCGTCACCCCAGTAGTAGGAGCTGATCGTGGAAAAATCGTCCAGAATCACCCGCGCCGGGGCATCCGCGGCGCAGAGCACCCGGCAGGCCGGCAGGATGAAGAGCAGTATTGTCCGGAATAAATTCATCTGATTTCTTTCGTTTATGGCTTTTCACGGTCGTCCTGCGGCGTTCCGTCTTCCGCAAAGGAGATTTTCAACTGAGAACTCTTCCGTCCCCGCATTTCGGCATGGCCGTCGAACATCAGCACGGTCCCTTTCCCCGCGTGCCGGCGGATAAAGCCGATATTGCCGTTTTCCTGCAGCGCGTCTCCGGTGAAATACCAGGCCCCGGCCCGGTGCGCCTTGTGGTCTGCGTCCCCGTAGAGAATGGTCCGACCGGGCTTTAGGGGACTGAACAGCCGGATCTAGCAAAAGCCGACGACGTCATTCATGCCGTAGACCAGTTCGCCCGGGAAATCCCGGCCGTTCCTGTTTGTCTTCCGCTGTTTTTCCCAGTAACCGTCATCGCGGCGATAGTTGTAAAGACCGTTCATCCCCACCCAGATTCCATCGGTTGTCCTGTTTTCATCATCGGGACAGCTCCCGATTCCATACTCCGCATAGCCGAGGCTTCGCGGATCGTCCGGGCGTTTGAAAACAACCCTTGTCCACGGGATGACCCCGTCTTTTTCCGTCCAGTTCATGAAGATCAGAAGTCCTTCAAAATCATTTGCATATGTATGGAACACCATTCCCATGCGGCGGCAATTGTCCGCACAGCCGGCCGCCTTTGAACTTCCCTGAGCCGAACCGGCTGCCGCCGCTGCCAGAGAAAAGAGCAGCAT
>ENA-UEQN01003160-UEQN01003160.1-human-gut-metagenome-genome-assembly--contig:-NODE-3160-length-10543-cov-4.131664_pt1 | contig 10543 bp, 8 predicted proteins | sample MGYA00242940_ERZ507944 | MGnify/ENA primary metagenome ERZ507944 (study PRJEB26167, sample SAMN06115449) | human gut metagenome | host: Homo sapiens | place: China:Fujian | collected 2015-08-20...
TCCATACGCCGCAAGTCCAGAGCAAGGCTCTGGTCGATAGAAGGGGTCCGGGGAAACCATTCGAAAGGTTTCCCCGGTCTCTTTTTTCTTTTGCCAGGCGTTTTCTTTTTGGAGCAGCAAAAAGAAAATGCCGTCCGCTTCCCCTTTTCCCGAAAAAAGGAAAGAACGGGTTTGAAAAATTTGTTTTCCTTCTGGAGGAAAAGCCAAAATGGGAGCGTTAAAAATAACTAACCGCTTCTGCCCTGTCCATCCCCTGCATAAACTGATTTCAAAAAAGGGGGGCGTCTGGGTGCGGAAACGGTCGATCTTCTACAATGCGCTGCTGCTGACCGGGGTGAATCTCCTGCTGCGCGGCGTGTCGATGGTGTTTCAGGTCTATCTCTCGCGGCGCATCGGCGCGGCGGGCGTCGGACTTTTGCAGCTCGTGCTCACCGTGGAGACGGCGGCGATCACGTTCGGCCTCTCCGGTACGCGCATCGCCGCGATGTACCTCTGCGCCGAGGAGTACGGCCGCCGCCGTCTGGACGGGGTACGCAGCGCGCTGGCGCACTGCCTCTGCTTCGGCGCGGTCTGCTCCGTGCTGACCGGGGCAGCCCTCCTGTTCGGGAGCGAATGGGTCGCGGATACGTGGCTGCACGAGCCGCTGGCTTCGGGCTGCCTGCGCATCACGGCGCTCGCCCTGCCCCTGCGCTGCTGTGCCGCGATCCTCTCCGCCTACTTCACAGCCTGCGGCCAGGTTCGGCGGCTCGTGCGCGTCGACGTGATCGAGCGCCTCGCCTGTCTCGCACTCACGATGTTCCTCTTGCTTGCTTTCGCCGGAGACAGCCCGACGGAGACGTGCTCTGCCGTCCTGCTGGGCAGCATTTTCACGGAGGCCGCAGCCTGTGCGGTGCTCGGCCTTATGATCTGCCGCGATCTGCGCGGGCATGCGCCCCGCGCGGGACTGCACATGGGGCAGCGGATGGCGAAGCTCTGTCTGCCGCTCGCCGCGAGCGACTATCTCCGCTCCGGCCTCCGCACAATCGAGCAGTTTCTGATCCCGTGGGGGCTGATGCGCGCGGGCGGCTCCTATGAGGCGGCGATGGCCGAATACGGGATGTTCGGCGGGATGGTCTTTCCGGTACTGATGTTCCCGGCGGCATTTCTCTACGCCCTTTCCGATCTGCTCGTGCCCGAGCTGGCACGGAGCCGCGCCGAGGGAAACCGCATGCGGGTGCAGCACCTGACACAGAAATGCCTCCGCATGGGTCTGCTCTTCGCCGGAGCGGTCGCGGGCGGGCTGTTCGCGCTTGCGCCGTGGCTGGGGCAGGCCATCTACGGGCTGGATACACCGGGTCGTCTGCTGCGCATCCTCTCGCCGATGGTGCTCTCGCTCTATATGGATGCCATCGTCGACGGAATGCTCAAAGGCCTCGGCGAACAGGTCTCCTGTGTGCGCTATAATACGATCACAATGGCGATGGATGTCCTCCTGCTCCGGGCACTCCTGCCTCGGTTCGGCCTCGCAGCCTACCTTCTCAGCTTTGCCGTCACGCATCTCATCAACTTTGCACTGAGCCTCCGCCGCCTGCTCGCCGTCACCGGCCACGCACCGGACATCCGCTACGCCGTCCGTGCGCTGCTTTGCACCGCTGGAGCCGCCGCAGCTGCGTTTTCCGTCTTCGGCCCCGGCCTATGGCCCATTCTCCTGGGCCGTACCGCACTGTTTGCCGTGAGCTTTGCCGGGCTGCTCCGGCTGACCGGCACGCTGGAGCGCTCAGACACAGTCTGGCTCCGTCAGGCGCTGCGCGGCCATTGACAGGCCAGTGCTTTTCCGCTATGATGGTGCCGAGGTGAGAGCGATGGCAGAGCGGCAGGCGCATCCGATCGCGCCGGTATTTGATGAGATGTCTCGGATCCTGATTCTTGGTTCGTTCCCGTCGGTAAAATCGCGCGAGGCCGGCTTTTTCTACGGCCATCCACAGAATCGCTTCTGGCGGGTGCTCGCGGCGGTGCTCGGCTGCCCAGTCCCGGCGACGATCGATGAAAAACGCAATATGCTGCTCGCGCACCACGTCGCGGTCTGGGATGTGATCGCCAGCTGTGAGATCACCGGCTCCAGCGACAGCAGCATCCGCAATGTCGTCCCGACCGATCTCGGCCGCCTTCTCGCTGATGCTCCAATCTCCGCCATCTTCTGCAACGGCGGCACGGCTCTGCGCCTCTATCAAAAATATCAGCAGAATTCCACCGGCATCCCCGCAGCAGGACTCCCCTCCACCAGCCCCGCCAACGCTGCATGGACACTCAACCGTTTGGTCTCTGTATGGAATGTAATACGCACGGAATTGGAAAAATAATCTCGAAAAAAGGCTTGACATTTTCCCGATCCATGCTATAATAATGAAGCTGTTTGAAACAGCCATGCTACTGTAGCTCAGTCGGTAGAGCGCGTCATTGGTAATGACGAGGTCGGCAGTTCGAATCTGCCCAGCAGCTCCAAAAGCCGGTTTGTCCCATTGGGATGAACCGGTTTTTCGCATCTCTTGGTATTCGAACTGCCGACCTCATGCGCGAAGCGCAGATCCAATCCGGCAAACGAAGATTGGCCGCTTGCGGCGAACCTTCGGCAGTTCGAATCTGCAAAGCCCCTCCAAAAGCGGTTCACCCAATCGGGTGGGCCGCTTTTTCGTCTGTCTTGAATCCCCGCTGGGGCGCGTCGGTTTTTAGGCAAATTTCCAAAAGTGTCGCGTTTGGGGGCATTTAATCGCAATTGTCCATTTTTTCGAACACATGTCTGTGCTATGCTGAAAAAATCCGAAAGCAGAAGGAGTCGACGTGTCCATGAAAGAATGTATCCTTTGTTTTGCCTATGCCGCCGCGCTTGGCGTTTTGTCCTTTTTCCTCGGAAGACTGCTGCCGAAGCGCTGGCTGCACCCCGAAAAATTCCCCTTCCGCACCTACGCGTGGGAGGACAGGCTCTGGAAGGCGCTGCAGATTCGCAAGTGGCAATCCAAGGTACCGGATATGAGCAGGCTTTTCAAAAAGCTCATGCCCGCAAAAGCCCTCACACAGAAGACCGCGCAGGACTTACCCCTGATGATTCAGGAAACCTGCGTCGCGGAGCTCACGCACGGACTTCTGTGCATCGCGGGGCTGTTTCTTCTTAAAATCTGGCCGGGAACAGGCGGCGTTTTCCTGACGGTTATTTATATTGTATTCGGCAATCTGCCGTTTCTTCTCATTCAGCGCTACAACCGCCCGCGGCTGCAAAAGCTTCTGGCGCGGCAAACCCGCCGAACGAGCCGAAAGGAGGCGTGAGCATGCGCACATTGATCTTGAGCTGCAACACCGGCGCCGGACACAATTCCTGCGCCCGGGCCATTCAGGAGGTCTATCAGAGCCGCGGGGAGACCTGCGACGTCATCGACGCACTGCTGTTCATCTCCAAACGCGCCTCCAAATTCATTTCCAACTGGCACACGCGGATCTATCTGCACGCGCCGAAATTTTTCAGCGCTGGATATGAAAAAGCCGAAGAAAAAGACGACCTGTTCCGCGAGGGAACGCCCGTCTATAAGTACATCACCTCCGGCGCGGAGCGGATGTACGACTATATTGTCAATAACGGCTATGACAACGTCATCTGCACGCACGTCTTTCCCGCGCTTGCGCTCACGGAGGTTCTCCGCCGCCATCCGGGCCTGAGCATCACAACAAGCCACGTCTCAACCGACTACACCTGCTCTCCGTGCACGGCGGACTCCAGACTTGACTGGTACTTCATGCCGTCCGGGCTTCTCAAGGACGAGTTCGTCCGCTGCGGGATTCCGGAGGACAAGCTCATTGCAAGCGGCATGCCCGTACGAAAAGCGTTTTATCAGGCCTCTGACAAAGCGCAGGCAAAAAAAGCGCTCGGAATCGCCCCCTCCCAGACGCACCTTCTTATGATGTGCGGCAGCATGGGCTGCGGGCCGATGGCGGAAATCACGGCGGTGCTGCGCGGCAAAATGGGCGCAAACGACGTGCTTTCCGTCGCCTGCAGCAAGAACGAAACGCTTCTTAAAAAGCTCACAAAGCTATCTACCGATTGCCCGAACATTCGGATCTTGGGGCAAATCGACGATGTGCCAAGGCTCATGCGCGGAACAGACCTGTTTCTCACAAAGCCCGGCGGGCTCAGCACAAGCGAGGCTGTTGCGGCAGGCCTTCCAATGGTCCTCATCGACGCCGTCGCGGGCTGCGAGGAGCACAACCTCGACTATTTTCTCCGCGCAGGCATGGCCGTCACGACGGACACCCCGGAAAAAATCGCAGACCTGGCCCTTTCGCTTGCGCACGACGAAGCGCGCCTTTCTTCCATGCGAAACGCCATGCAGGAATCCACCGCCAGACCCGCCGCAGAGGCAATTTACGCTTGGCTGCAAGCACACCGATAACACTTGAGACAGAAAAACCGCCCGCAAGACCAGCGCATGATCTTACGGGCGGGATTTTTATTTCTGATGGAACACGGGCGCAAGCGCCGGATAGAGGCAGTCGTATCGGGCGCGAAGGGCGCGATAGGCCGGATACGTTTCCTCCTCGGGGGAAAGGACGCTCGCCTGCGCGATGCAGGAGACCGCCTGCGAAAGACTGTCAAAGAGCCCGATGCCGACGCCTGCCGCCGCAGCCGCGCCGAGTGTTGCCGCCGAGTCGGATAACGTCGTCACGTCGTGCAGCCGCACCTCGCAGAGGTCCGCGATGATCTGCTTCCAGACCTTTGACTTCGCGCCGCCGCCGATGATGCGAAGATCAAGAATTTCGCCGCGCTCGCGAAGAACGTCCAGAATCTGGCTCAGGCCGCAGCCTACGCCCTCGAGTACCGCGCGCAGAAAGTGCTCGCGTCGGTGCTGCTGGGTCATGCCGAAGAACACGCCCTGCGCTTGCTCATCGTAAACAGGCGACCGCTCGCCTTCTAAGTACGGCAGGAAGATGAGCCCGTCCGCGCCCGCCGGGATGTTGCTGGCTGCCGCGTCAAAGGCTCTCGGCGAGCCGACCTCAAAGAGCTTCTGCGCCCAGTTGACGCATTTGCCCGCGCAGCGCATCGCGCCGAAGACAGAAAAGCTCCGGCCATCTAACGTACAGATGTGTCCCAGCCGCCGCTGGGGATCGAAAAACGGCTCCTTCGACTGCCCCGCGATCCATGCCGCCGTGTCGAGGCTCATGTAATACGCCCCATCCTGCGCCACACCCGCGCCCACGCTCTCGCACATGCCGTTGCCGCCGCCGACGGAGACCGGGATCCCCGCGCGCAGCCCCAGATGGTAGGCCGCCTCCTCGGTGAGCCTGCCTGCGATCGCGCAGGAGGGGCGGAGCGTCGGGAATTTATCGGCGTGCAGGCCGAGGTTCTCCAGCATATCGTAGTCGTAATCGCGCGATTGCAGGTTCATGAGCCCGGCGCGCGACGCATCCGAAAAATCACCAGAGTCCATATTACCTGTCAGGCGATAAACAAGATAGTCCTTGCATTGCAGGAATTTTACGGTTTTCTCATAGGCCTCGGGTTCGTTTTCCTTCAGCCACACAGCCTTGGAGAGCGTGAGGTTCGGGGTCAGGACGTTGCCGGAAACCCGGTAGAAATAGTCCGCGCCGAACTGCTCCTCCAGCGCCCGCGCTACGTCCTTCGCGCGCGTATCGCGCCGGATCATTGCCGGGCGAAGCGCCTGCCCATCATTGTCCATCGGCAAAAGGCCCAGCATGTGGCCGGAAATGCCGATGGCGTCGACTCGTTTGAGATATTCCGGCACGAGCTCGCGCAGCATAAGCCCCGCGCGCACCGCGCTCATCCACCAGTCGGCCGCGTCCTGCTCTACGCCGCCGTTTGGCAGATAGTGCGTCGGATAGGTGGCGGTCACGTTTCGCAGAATATTCAGTCTCTCATCGACGAGCGACGCTTTGAGGCCGCTTGTGCCGATGTCGAAGACCAGCAAAACCGTTTGCAAGGGAAATCACTCCACATCTAAAATATATCATCGGAAGACCGATATTGGCCAGTATTATTGTATTATAAATCCGGGCAAAAGAAAAGCGGGAATTGGCGAAAAAGTGTCCCGCGGGGGCCTCGCCGCAAAGTTTTCCCTTTTGCATAAATATCTCTTGCAAATTTCGGGAAGCTATACTATAATTTTGGCATATTTTTCAGAAAGGAGCCCATTTTTATGAGCAAGCTCGTGATCCCGCAGGGATACCGCGCGCCGCTGTCCACGTACGAAATGCAGCGCGCCATTGAATTCATCAAAAGCAATTTTCAGGTCAATCTGGGCAATGCGCTGAATCTGCGCAGAGTGTCCGCACCCCTTTTTGTGGAGGAGAATTCCGGCCTGAATGACAACTTAAATGGGTATGAGCGGCCGGTGGGCTTCGACATTCCGGATGCCGGCGTGAACGCGCAGGTCGTGCATTCGCTGGCCAAGTGGAAGCGTCTGGCGCTCAAGCGCTATGAGTTTAACCCCGGTAAGGGTCTTTTTACCGATATGAACGCCATCCGGCGCGACGAAGAAGTAGATAACCTTCACTCCGTCTACGTCGACCAGTGGGACTGGGAAAAGGTCATCACGCGAGAGGACCGGGACGTCACGTACCTCAAGCGCACCGTGCGCGACATCGTGGGCGCGGTCTGCGAGACAAATGACGCGCTCGGTGTCGCCTTCCCGAGCCTTCACACGAAACTCGACCGCGACGTGTTCTTCATCACCACGCAGGAGCTCGAGGACATGTACCCCGAAAAGACCCCCAAGGAGCGCGAGAACGCGATCCTCCGCGAGCACCACAGCGTGTTCCTCATGCAGATCGGCGGCAAGCTGACGTCCGGCAAGCCGCACGACGGCAGAGCGCCGGACTACGACGACTGGGCGCTCAACGGCGATATTCTGATGTGGAACCCGGTTCTCGAGTGCGCGTTCGAAATTTCCTCCATGGGCATCCGCGTCGACGAAGAAAGCCTCGCGCGTCAGCTGAAGCTTGCTGGCTGCGAAGCGCGCGCCAAGCTTCCGTTCCACAAGATGCTGCTGAATGGCGATCTGCCCCTTACCATCGGCGGCGGTATCGGCCAGAGCCGTCTTTGCATGCTCATGATCGGCACCTGCCACATCGGCGAGGTGCAGTCGAGCCTCTGGGATGAAAACACGCGCGACACTTGCCAAAAGGCCGGCATTATGTTACTCTAAGATGAAATATACCGGCCTTCCGGCCGCAGAAAGAGGAAATTGACCATGATGGAACAACTGACTCCCGTTCGTTCGTTATTTGAAGACACGAAACGCTTTGACGGCAAGACCGTAAAGGTCGGCGGCTGGGTCCGCAACCTGCGCGCCAGCAAAAATTTCGGCTTCATCAACCTCTCCGACGGCACATATTTTTCGCAGGTGCAGGTCGTCTTCGGCGCGGAGCTCGCAAACTTTCAGGAGATCTCGAAGCTGAACATCAGCGCCGCTGTGATCGTGACCGGCACGCTGGTCGTGACGCCGGATGCAAAGCAGCCGTTTGAAATTCAGGCGAGCGAAATTTCGGTCGAGGGCCCGTCGACCCCCGATTTCCCGATCCAGCCCAAGCGCCACTCCATGGAGTTTTTGCGGACACTTCCGCATCTGCGTGTCAGAACCAACACCTTCCAGGCCGTGTTCCGCGTGCGCAGCATCATCGCCTACGCCATCCACAAGTTCTTCCAGGAGCGCAGCTTCGTCTATGTCCACACGCCGCTCATCACAGGCTCTGACTGTGAAGGCGCCGGCGAAATGTTCCAGGTGACGACGCTCGACCTCAATAACCCGCCCAGACTCGAGGACGGCTCGATCGACTATTCCGAAGACTTCTTCGGCAAGGAGACGAATCTGACCGTGTCCGGTCAGTTGAACGGTGAGACCTTCGCACAGGCTTTCCGCAATATCTACACCTTCGGCCCGACCTTCCGCGCCGAAAACTCCAACACCACGCGCCACGCCGCCGAGTTCTGGATGATCGAGCCCGAGATGGCGTTCGCGGACCTGTCGGACGATATGCGCGTGGCCGAGGACATGATCAAGTTCGTGATCTCGTATGTTCTCGAGAATGCGCCGGAAGAAATGGCGTTCTTCAACCAGTTTGTCGATAAGGGGCTTCTTGACCGGCTCAACCACGTCATGACAAGCGAGTTCGGCCACGTGACCTACACCGAGGCTGTGAAGCTTCTCGAGCAGCACAACGACAAGTTCGACTACAAGGTCTTCTGGGGCTGCGACCTCCAGACCGAGCACGAGCGCTATCTCACCGAGCAGATCTTCAAGCGTCCGGTCTTCGTCACCGATTACCCCAAGGAGATCAAGGCCTTCTATATGAAGCTCAACGAGGATGGAAAGACCGTCGCGGCGATGGACTGCCTCGTGCCCGGCATCGGCGAGATCATCGGCGGCAGCCAGCGCGAGGACAACTACGACACGCTCCTTGCCCGCATGAACGAGCTCGGCCTCAAGCCCGAGGACTACGGCTTCTATCTCGACCTGCGCAAATACGGCTCGACCCGCCACGCCGGCTTCGGCCTCGGCTTCGAGCGCTGCGTCATGTACCTCACGGGTATCTCCAACATCCGCGACGTGCTCCCGTTCCCGAGAACCGTCGGCAACTGCGAGCTTTAATCGAATACCGCACCCCAAGGCAGGAAGACGGAACGTCTTCCTGCCTTTTCTCTTTGTCCTCCAATCCATGCGTAGGGGACGCACCGGAGGATTTCGGAAATTTCGTAATGCACGCCCCCGAAGGCGCGCAAAAATCCGGTAGAGGCGGACATGCGTCGCGGATAGGAGGACGCTGGATTGGAGGATTTTCGGCAAAAGTCCATGTATCGTGGACGAACGTTGTTCATATGTAGTCTCGCGTGCATTTTGCCCAATCAATTTTCGAACTATTTTCGTTATAAATCATTCATTTTTTAGAATTTTTCATACTATGTCCTGCTTTTTTACATTTTGAACAGGTCACGGACATAATTCGGACATAATTTTTACAAAAAATGATAAGATTCTTCTTGCTTTTTTGTACGCCTGCCGCTATAATTGGGAGCATAATTTAGTTCACGTACAGTTGTCTTTAATACGTGGACATTTCAGGAGGAATGAACATGAAAAAGCTGATCGCATTATTGCTTTGCGTTCTGATGGTACTCAGCGTCTTTGCCGGCTGCGCCAGCCAGAGCGCACCCGCATCGTCCGAGAGCAGTGCGGAAGCATCCGCTCCCGCCGCTTCCGAAGAAACTGCCTCTTCTGAGGAAGCCGCTTCTTCTGAAGAAGCTGCTCCCGCTTCTTCCGGCGACAAGGTCGTCAAGATCGGCGTCTTTGAGCCGCAGACCGGCGACAACGGCGCTGGCGGCAAGCAGGAGATTCTCGGCATGCAGTATGCCAACTACGTACAGCCCACCGTGGAAATTGGCGGTGAGACGTACGATGTGAAGCTCGAGATCGTCGACAACCGCACGACGGCGGAAAACGGCCCCTCGGCTGCTTCCGAGCTCATGAACCGCGGCGTGTCGATCGTCCTCGGCTCCTACGGCTCCGGCGTATCGATCGCGGGCGGCTCGGTCTTCCAGGAAGCCGGTGTTCCGGCCATCGGCGTGACCTGCACCAACCCGCAGGTGACCTCCGATTGCAGCGTCTACTATAGAATCTGCTTCCTCGATCCGTTCCAGGGCACCGTCCTTGCGAACTACGCCTACAAGGAGCTCGGCGTTACCACCGCCTACACGCTGGCGATGCTCGGCTCGGACTACGATCAGGGTCTGGTCTACTACTTCACGGAAGCGTTTAAGGCGCTCGGCGGCGAGGTCGTCTCCGAGGACTTCCCCGAGGGCAATGCAAACTTCGTTTCCTACATCAACAACGCCAAGTCGGCAAACGCGGGCGTTATCTTCGCCCCGGTCTCCACGAACTATGCGCAGCTGATCATTGAGGCTGCCAGCGCGCAGGGCTTTGAGGGTCACCTCCTCGGCTCCGATACGTGGGACAACAACATGGTCATCGAGTCTGCCAAGGGCAAGAGCGTCAACGTCGAAATCACGACCTTCTATCAGGAGGGCGGCGCGCCCGAGTTCGACTCCGGCATCAAGGCGTGGATGAACGAGAATCCCGACGCTCTGACCAACAACGGCGGCAACGACATGGTCTCCGCTGTGACGGCAATGGGCTACGACGCATACTTTGTTGCGCTTGAGGCCATCAAGGCGGCCGGCTCGACGGATCCCGCTGCCGTGCTTGCAGCGCTTCCCGGCGTGAGCTACAGCGGCGTTTCGGGTCTGATTGAATTCGACGAGATCGGCGACGCAAAGCGCGACGCGGCCTACATCAAATCGGCCAACACCGAATCCGGCGAATGGGAGTTCGTGAAGGTTCAGGGCATCGAGTAATCTGTTAAGCACGTTAAGATCTTTCCCCGCGAGAAAAAATGCAGCACCCCCGGCAGGGTACGCGCCCTGCCGGGTCTTCCCTTTTTCGTGATTTTGTACGGCGTACGTTTTGTGGACTTTCTGCGCAGAACAAGGACAGTTTTATAGAAAAAT
>ENA-UEQN01003161-UEQN01003161.1-human-gut-metagenome-genome-assembly--contig:-NODE-3161-length-10541-cov-11.093272_pt1 | contig 10541 bp, 7 predicted proteins | sample MGYA00242940_ERZ507944 | MGnify/ENA primary metagenome ERZ507944 (study PRJEB26167, sample SAMN06115449) | human gut metagenome | host: Homo sapiens | place: China:Fujian | collected 2015-08-20...
ATATTGAGACGACTTCGCACACGCAAACCTGCATTATCGCTGGCATATGCCCGGCGCACCTTCACAGCCTGCAGGTGCGAAGTCCCATCATATAAAAAGTAATATATAGCACAGAGGAAACAAACCATGAAAATAGTATTTTTAGATTCTAAAACAATTGGTGACGACATCGACCTTTCCGAATATGACAAGCTCGGAGAGGTTGTCAAATATGATTTTTCGACAACAGAGGAAGCAGCGGAGCGCACAAGGGATGCAGATGTGATTGTTTTAAACAAGGTCGAGATAAATGAGAAATCTATAGGACAGGCAAAAAATTTAAAGCTCGTATGTGTGACTGCAACAGGCACAAACAATCTGGATAAAGAATATTTGGCAAAAAGAGGCATTGAATGGAGAAATGTCGCAGGGTATTCTACAGAGACCGTGGCGCAGCATACATTTGCACTGCTATTCTACCTGCTTGAGAAGCTGAGATATTATGATGATTATGTGAAGAGCGAGAAATATGTGGGTGATACGTCGTTTACGCATTTTTCCAATGTGTTTCACCAGATTAGCGGTATGACCTGGGGCATTGTGGGGCTTGGAAATATCGGAAGACGCGTGGCTGATATCGCAAAGGCTTTTGGCTGTCATGTGGTTTATTATTCTACCTCAGGAAGAAATTCACAGCCGGGCTACGAGAGGGTGGATTTTGATACTCTGCTTGCCACGTCTGATATCGTGTCGGTGCATGCACCGCTCACGGATGATACACTTGGTCTGATGGACAAGGCTGCATTTGAAAAGATGAAAAAATCTGCGATATTTTTAAATCTTGGCAGAGGACCTATAGTGAATGAGGCGGATCTGGCACAGGCGCTTATGGATGGAGAGCTTGCGGCGGCAGGTCTTGATGTGCTGGCGCAGGAGCCTATGAGTGAGGACAATCCGCTCCGTGCGATAAAGGATTCAAACAAGCTGATTATCACACCACATATTGCGTGGGCAAGCGTTGAGGCAAGAACAAATCTGATGCACATTATATACAGTCAAATTGAGGGCTTCTTTGCTAATTAGGAAATATAATTTAAAATCAAATCGCAATATTAAGAGAAAGCACTAAGAGAAAGCATTAAGAAGCAACATTAAGAAGCATCATTAAGAGGAAGCATTAAGAGGCAATATTAAGAAGCAATATTAAGAGGCAGAAATGAGCATCAAATTTGAGATAACAAAACAAAACAACATACATTTTGGAATTGCAGCAGCAGCGGCCGCGCTGGCAGGTTACTTTACATCGGCAAGCTGGTGGGTGATTCTTTTGTTTGCAGCAGCATATTTTGGACTTGTAAATGTGAAGCTTGAGCTTCCGGTGAAGCTGTCATGGCTTTGGGCTGCGATACTGCTTGTCATCGGAGCGATACTATCTGTTTTTTCGGTGCAGTATGTGCTGCTGACAGATGAGGACTTTGTGAAAACCACCGATATGGTGTGCGTGGTGAATGTGGTTCTGGCGCTCGCTATATATCTGGTGATACTTTTTATCACAAACAACACGAGGCTGACATGTACCATAGCATCAATTGCCATTCTTGCGTTTGGGTTTATAGATTACTTTGTTTATGAATTCCGTGGCAATGAGTTTACGTATGCGGATTTGAAGTCAGCGGGAACAGGACTTTCCGTCGTGACAAAATACAAATTCGTCATAGACTACAAATTTTTGTATGTGATTCTGGCGGCTGTTTTGTATATCATGCTGGTAAGGCGCATAGAAGTGCAGTTCGAGTCGGCTATCCATATGAGGATTATTTCGATTCTTCTAACAATAATATGCGTGCTGTATGTCATCATGAATTCCATGTCACTGAACACCGAGACCTGGGAGAAAAAGGGCACGTACAGAAACGGCTATCTGCTGAACTTTGTGCTCGGCATAAGGGATAGCTTTGTGAAGGCACCTGATGGCTACAGCAAGGCAGCAGTTGACAAGATAGCAGACAATTTCAAGGAAACGGACAGCTCATATTCTCAGGCTGATGCGAAAAATCCGACAATAATTGTTATCATGAATGAGTCGTTTGCGGATTTGTCGGTGGTGGGAGATTTTGAGACCAACACGCAGGTCACGCCGTTTATGGATTCTCTGAGTGAAAATACGCTTAAAGGCTATGCTCTTTCGTCCGTGTACGGTGCGAAGACGCCAAACTCTGAGTGGGAATTTGAGACAGGAAACTCGATGGCATTTCTGCCGGACGGCTCGGTGGTTTATCAGCAGTATATAAATGATGACCCGACCTCCATTGTCTCAAACCTGAAGAATATCGGCTATACGACGGTTGCGATGCATCCGTACTATGCGACAGGCTGGAGCAGAAACAAGGTTTATCCGCATCTGGGCTATGATGAGACTTACTTTATAGATGATTTTGACCAGACAAAGATACTCAGGGAATATATCACTGACCAGGAGCTCTATGATAAGATCATTGACCGCTACGAGAAAAAGAGCGATGACGAGAAGCTTTATATCATGGGCATTACGATGCAAAACCATGGCGGCTACGGCGAGAGATATGACAACTTCAACCAGGAGGTTTACAAGGTTGGAGCGTCATACACCGATGCGAACCAGTATCTGTCACTTTTGAATGAGAGTGACAAGGCACTCGAAAATCTCATCACATACTTTAAGGGTGTGGATGATCCGGTAGAGATTGTGTTTTTTGGAGACCACCAGCCGGGATTATGCAATAATTTTATCAAGCTTTTAAATGGCAAGGGCAATTCCGGACTTACGGAGCAGGAGCTTGAGAATCTGTACAAGGTGCCGTTTTTCATATGGACCAATTACGAGACGGATGCACAGACAGTTGATGTGACGAGCCTCAACTACCTGTCCACACTGACGCTTGAGAGAGCCAACATAGATCTGCCGGCATACAACCGGTTCCTCGCAGAGCTGATGGAGAAGATTCCGGCCATAAATTCAAGGGGCTATTATTCGAAAAAGAATGAGTGCTTTATGCATGTGGACGACGCAACAGGAGACGAGGCAAAATGGATAAAGGCATACAATATCCTGCAGTACAATTCGATGTTTGACGAGAAGGGCAGAAGCTCGCTGCTGTTTCCGTACCTGAAATAATGTTATGATTTGAAGCAGCCATAAATACACATATGAGAAAATGAATTAGTATAACTATTCAGGGAGCTAATAATGAAGCTAAGTGATTTATTACAATTTGATAACATAATTGTGCAATGTCATGATAATCCGGACGCAGATGCACTGGCAAGCGGCTTTGGAGTCTATGAATACCTGAGGATGAATGGAAAAAGTCCCAGACTTGTATACGGAGGCAGGAATATCATACACAAGAGCAATCTGGTGCTTATGGTAGACAGTCTTGGCATACCGATAGAGCATGTTGATTTTTTAGACAATCCGCAGCTGCTTGTGACTGTCGATTGTCAGTACGGTGGTGGGAATGTCACATTTTTCAAGGCAGAAAATGTAGCTGTCATAGATCACCACAGAGTATCGGGAGAGCTTCCTGCTATGAACCGTGTCATGAGCTATATGGGCTCATGTGCGACAATCGTGTGGGATATGCTGCGTGAGGAGGGCGTAGAGATAAATCGAAACCTGGCAACAGCACTGTATTATGGACTTTACACCGACACCGGAGAATTTACCGAGATAACACATTCGCTTGATAGGGATCTGCGCGATGAGGCGGATTTTGACAGCACTATAGTGGCCAAATTCCGAAATGCCAATATGTCACTTGAGGAGCTGGACATAGCCGCAACAGCATTGCTGGGGCGCGATTATATAGAGGAATACCGTCTGGCAATCGTAAAGGCAGGGGCATGTGACCCGAATGTACTCGGCATCATAAGCGATTTTGTGCTGGAGGTGGATGCTATTGACATATGTATGGTATTTTCAGTGATTAAGAATGGAGTGAAGCTTTCGTTTAGAAGCTGCATAAAAGAGGTGAGCGCAAGCGAAATGGCGCAGGAAGTGTGCAGGGACATAGGCTCCGGCGGAGGACATTATTACAAGGCCGGTGGATTTATTCCGATGGATCTGCTGATAGACAGCTATAATGTCTACTGCAAAGAAAAAGACGTGACACCAAGATTTCAGTACAGCAGCGATGATACACACAAGCGTCCTTCGGATTCTGCAATCAAATCTTTTTTGGAAGAGAGGATTTTTGATTATTTAAACGATACAAAGATAATTTACGGAGAAGATTTTGATACGAGTGGCTTCAAAAAAGTGGATTATAAGAAACGCCCGATACCGATGGGATGTATCATTGCAAAGGATATACTGCCTGTGGGCTGCTGCATGGGAGTGCGGACAGCTAAGGGGGATATCTCCACACCGGTTGGGGAGGATACGGTAGTCATAATAGGAGAAGACGGCAGTGTACAGATTTTAAATCTGGACAGGCTGAACAAAAGCTTCAGGATATATAAGGACTGGCGGTTTACTGTGAAACGGACAGATTATGTCCCGAAGTTCAAGAATAAGGATACGGAGACTATAGTGGATGGAATGGCACATGCCAGAGTGTGCATACCGGTTGAGGAGGATTTTTCAAGAGCATTTGTGCTAAAGCACAAGGTAAAGCTATTTAAGAATAAGGATGATAGCAGTTATATATCAGGCAGACCTGGAGATATTATGGTTCTGCCAAATGATGATAGGAATGAGGCATATATGATAAGCAAGACAGAATTTGAAAAGACACATATAGCAAAGGGCGAGGAGGAAAACCGTAAAAAAGCGGTCGTTTTCGACCTTGATGGAACACTTCTCTATACACTTGAGGATTTAAAAAATGCAACAAACTATGCATTGAAACAAAAGGGCATGCCGGAGCGCACACTCGATGAGGTGCGCAGATTTGTGGGAAACGGAGTCAGACTGCTGATGGAGCGTGCAGTGCCACAGGGTGCAGACAATCCAGAGTTTGAGGAGACCTTTGCATTATTCAAGGAATACTATGATGCGCATTGTAACGACAATACATCGCCATATGATGGTATCATGGATCTGCTTGAGGAGCTTAAGGTGCGCGGCATCAAAATGGCTATCGTATCAAACAAGATAGATTTTGCAGTAAAATCGCTGGACAAGCTGTATTTTAAGGATTACATGACAGCAGCCATCGGCGAGATGGAGGAGGAAGGCATCCGTAAAAAGCCGGCGCCTGATATGGTGCAGAAGGCACTAAAGGAGCTTGGAGTGACACAGGATGAGGCAATCTATGTGGGGGACTCCGATGTGGATATCGCCACAGCGAAAAACTCAGGTCTGGAGTGCGTATCTGTCACATGGGGCTTCAGGGATGTAGAGTTTTTGAAGGAGCATGGTGCAACAAATCTGATAGATGAACCGGTCGAATTGTTAAATTACGTATAATCAGGAGAACTTTGATTTATGCTTTCAGAAAAGGGACTATTGATAATTGAAAAGCTGGCAGAGCACAACAATGAGCTTGTCACATCAAAGGCTCTTGCTGCGTCCACAGGTATGTCAGAGCGAAGTGTGAAGACATATCTGAAGGAGGTGGCTGATTTTTGTGAGCAGAACTCTATGACGCTTGACAGAAAGCCGGGCAAAGGCATGAAGCCGTGCTTTAGCGATGCGCAGATAGGAAAGATTCTGGATGTGGCAGGGCGGAAATCGGCAGCAGTATCGCAGAAGAAGCGACAGAACTACATATCGTATATTCTGCTAAGCGGCTGGGATACATACACGTATGCGCTTTTTTCGGAGGAGTTAAACGTCAGCAAAAATGTCATCATGGATGATATAAATGAGCTTGACGCAGAGCTTCTGCTCTTTGGCATTAAGGTGCACAGAACGGCGGGCTACGGAATATATGCGACAGGCAGTGAGCTTGATATCAGAAAAGCCATGAGGCATTTCTGCAGATATCCAATCAGTGATAAGCAGGTTATCAAGACCGATGACCACAGGCTTTCAAGACGCGCGGCCGAGGTGATAGCCAATAATTTCAGAAGCGTAAATCTGTCGATGGCAGTTGACATGATACATCATGTGGAGAGACGCTTTGATATCATCTTTACGGATTACACATTTCAGATGCTGGCAGAGTACATAGCCATTGCACTTTTCAGGGTGGATGTGGAGAAGGAGCTGAAGTCGGATGAGTTAGATTTGTCGAACCGAATATGTGATGCTGCAAGTGATGATGATGCGGGCACCGAAACAGAGCAGCAGGTACAGAAAAATGGATTCATAATGACAGAGCATGAGAACATGGCAAGGGAGGCAGCAGGCTTTCTGGAAAGATATCACGGCATCAGCCTCTCACAGCCTGAAATCATGTATCTGGCAATGCTTTTTTCCTGTGCCGAGGGACAAAACCGCGTTGTCATGTCCAGTGAGGAGGCACTTAGCATAGAGGATGAGATGATAGTGTATCTGTCAAATCTTCTCGCAGCCAATCTGATTGAAAATGAGCTTCTGCGCGAGAGCATGCGTAGCTTTTTACCGGGCTCCATTGCGAGGACTCATTTTGGCATAGAGATAGACAATCCATTTCTTTCCGATATCACACAATCGTATGCCAGTCTCTTTACGGTATGCTTTACAGTATCGAGATACTACGAAAAGTACACAGGCGCCATGCCGAGCGAGAATGAGATAGCATTTATTGCCTTGCAGGTGGGCGGAGCCCTGCACAGAAATCCTATGACAGTGCGCGCAGTGTTAATCGGTGCAGCAGGCTATGCGACCGGCAGTATAATAGCGGGCAAAATAGAAAACAGGGTGCCGGATGTAAGGATAGTAAGCATTTTGTCGTCAGACCGCATAGAGCATATTGACGAGTATGACTGCGACCTTATACTCTCGACCATAGACACACAGGCAGATATCCACAATGATATGAGATTTCTGTATGTTTCTCCACTAATCAGTGCGCAGGATGAGAAAAATATCAGAAACAAGTGCTTTGAGCTAATGACCGGTCAGAGCGCGGAGGTCAGCGAGTTTTCACATATGCTGTCGGAGGAATTTATCATATTTGAGAAAAAGGCAAAAAACCGCAAGGAGGTTTTAAAGCGTGCGTGCCAGCTTCTCATAAACAAAGGAATAGTGCAGAGCGAGTTTGCGAGGGATGTACTGGAGCGTGAGAAGGTGGAGGCAACCGCCGTGGGCTGCAATATAGCCATACCGCACGGAAAGCCTGAGCATGTAAACCGCTGCCAGATACTTGTGATACGTCTCGACAAGCCGATAGAGTGGGGCGAGAGGATGGCAGACATGATATTTCTGCTTGCGATAAACTTTGACAGTGTCAACACGACAAAGGCATTTTTCCATGACTTCACGAAGCTTCTGAATGAAAATGGAGCGACGGACAGGCTAAGGGAGGCTGCGACACCTCATGAGCTTTGTGCAGCTATCCGGAAAGAGCTGGGGTGGAACTGAATATCACATTAATACAAAATTGCACCAGAGATGGTGCAATTTTGCATTTTGGGGAATATTGAAAAAACTCATACCGCACAGTACAATAAAACCATAGAAAGCAACGGACATATGACAGGCTGATGAATAGCAGATGGCAATACAGTTAATCATATGTGTGAGCGAAATAGACAAATAAACCTATAAATTTTAAAATTCAGGAGGACAAAACTATGGTAAGCAAGACAATGGTAGTAAAAGCAGCAGAGGGACTTCACATGAGACCGGCAGGAGTTATCGCAAGAGAGGCAGGCAAGTTTGATTCAGACGTAACAATCGTATTCGGCGACAAGAGAATCAACGCAAAGAGCCTTGTAAACATCATCGCAGCATGCATCAAGAAGGATGCAGAGATTACATTCGAGTGTGAGGGAGCTGACGAGGAAGCAGCACTTGCAAAGATGGAAGAGCTCGAGGCAGACAACTTCGGAGATTAATCAACCAGTAAAGTCAATCGGAGGTGTGATATGTACAAAGGAATCGCCGGCTCAGAAGGAATCGGAATCGGAAATGTGGTCATTATCGAAGAACATGAGATAGTGATTGAAAATAAGAAAATTACAGATACAGACGCTGAAATCGCACGTCTCCAGGGAGCCATTGAGAAATTTGTAAATGATACAAACGCCATGGCAGACAGAATGGAAAAGACAGTCGGAGCAAAGGATGCGGATATCCTTCGCGGACATATCCAGATGCTTCAGGATCCGACCATAGAGGAGCAGATTACAGCGCTCATAGTCAGTGAGAAAATCACGGCAGAGAAGGCACTCGACCAGGTGCTTGAGCAGACAGCAGAGATATTTGCACAGATACCTGATGAGCTTTTGCAGCAGAGAGCGACAGATTTCAGGGATATCAAAGCCAGAATCCTTAAGATTCTGCTTGGAATCGAGGACTACGATATCTCGGCAGCTCCGGCAGGCACAGTGCTTGTGGCACATGACCTGACACCATCCATGACAGCAGGTATCGTGGCAGAGAATATCGCAGGAATACTCACAGAGGTGGGCGGCAGAACCTCCCACTCAGCAATACTTGCAAGAGCTATGGAAATCCCGGCAGTTCTCAGTATTGACGGAATCTGCACATCTGTCAAAAATGGTGACAGAGTGGTACTCAACGGAACAAGCGGAGAGGCAATCGTAAACCCTGACGCTGAGACAGAGCAGAAATTCGCTGGGCTGCTTGAGGAATACAAAAAAGAGAAAGAGCTCTTAAAGAAATTTGCGGGTGTGCCAACAGTATCAGCAGACGGCACAAAGGTAGAGCTTGTATGCAATATCGGAAAGCCGGAGGACGCAAAGAAAGCTGTAGAGTGTGACGGAGAGGGAATAGGACTTTTCCGTACAGAGTTCCTTTTCATGGACAGAGACACAATTCCTACAGAGGATGAGCAGTTTGAGGCATACAAATCAGTAGCAGAGACGATGAAGGGCAAGCCTGTCATCATCCGTACACTTGATATCGGAGGCGACAAGGAAATCCCATATCTGGGTCTTGAGAAAGAGGACAACCCATTCTTAGGTTACAGAGCTATCAGATTCTGTCTCCAGAGAACAGACATCTACAATACACAGCTTCGTGCACTTGTGAGAGCCAGTGCATTCGGCAGGATAAAGATAATGGTTCCGCTTGTGACAGGCGTAGATGAGCTTCGCAGTGTAAAGGCAATGGTAGCTGACATCATGAAAGAGCTTGATGCAGAGGGCATTGCATACAACAAGAATCTCGAAATCGGTATCATGATGGAGACACCGGCAGCCTGCATGATGGCAGATGTGCTTGCAAAAGAGGCAGCCTTCTTCAGTATCGGAACAAACGACCTGACAGGCTACACGATGGCAGTAGACCGTGGAAACTCAAAGGTAGCATACCTTTATTCAGCCTTCAATCCGGCAGTGCTGCGCGCAATCAAGCGTATCATCGAGTGCGGTAAGAAAGAGGGAATCATGGTGGGCATGTGTGGAGAGGCAGCAGCAGATCCAAAGCTCATTCCGCTGTTACTCGCATTCGGACTTGATGAGTTCTCAGTGAGTGCCACAAGCGTGCTCAAGACTAGAAAGACCATCGCAGACAGCAGCATGGCAGAATGCAAGGCATTGGCAGACAAGGTAATGGCATGCGTTACAGAGGCAGATGTACAGGCAGTGCTTGCGCAGCAGTAGATGCTAAATCCAAACAAGTATAAAAGTTAGTAAAAGAGTATAAATAAGAGTAAAATATAAAAGTATAACATTGAAATTTATTATAAAGACGGCTGAACCGGTGGGGACCGGGACGGCCGTCTTTTTTGCATACGCAGAATGTGAGATGAATATTTAGTCATTTACGATTTAGTTATTTATGATTAACTAAATTACGATTGATTAAATCGTATATAAGTAATAAAATATTGTGTATAGAGATGGAGGGAGAAAACTTAAGAATTCTTTAGATTTACTTAAGATTTTGCATGTAAAATAAGGTTATAGGCGTTTATAGCAAGAAGTATCAAACGGTTAGAATAAAGCCGGAATTGATTAAACAATAAAGAAGGGGGAAGTATGTAGTGGAAAAAAATAGAAAACAGATTATTATCTGCGCAGCGATTGTCGCTTGTGTCTGTGTAATCAGTGTATTAATTACATATAACATATTACAACAAAAAAATCATCTGACAGTGGAACTCTATTATGGAACTTTTGATTTTTCAGAGTATCAAAATGTAGATAGTACAAAAAAATTAGCTATCATACATGATAACGATGAAAAACAAGGCGAGTATGAGATGGAAATAGAACATACTGATAAGGTGGAAACCGGAACATGGAGCTGGAACGATGAGGGATATATTACTTTATATCAGGATAATGATGCTATTGCAAATCTTGTATATGTGGATGGTAAATATCTATTTTCGGATGCCGATGTTGAAATCCAAGAACTTAAAAGGATATCTGAAACGGCAATAGTAAGATAATTGAGAACATAGGCTTCTTTAGATTTCTTTAGAATTATTTATAATTTTTAAATAATTTTTAAGACAATTCTT
>ENA-UEQN01003172-UEQN01003172.1-human-gut-metagenome-genome-assembly--contig:-NODE-3172-length-10516-cov-2.458569_pt1 | contig 10516 bp, 8 predicted proteins | sample MGYA00242940_ERZ507944 | MGnify/ENA primary metagenome ERZ507944 (study PRJEB26167, sample SAMN06115449) | human gut metagenome | host: Homo sapiens | place: China:Fujian | collected 2015-08-20...
GTTCCCATACTCAGGCTGTCCTTCTTTTTTTTCTGTTATTCAGGGGTATTGACATATAGTCACGAAAACGATTAAATTCGTGACAAATAAGGGCGCGGAGAAGAGGGATCGCGTCCGCAGGAGGACTGTCATGCTGTTTCCCGTCTCCGGTGTCGACGTTCCTGTCTTCGTTCCCCCGCTGGCCGCTTTCATCGTGTCGTTTTTCTGTTCCATGGGCGGCGTTTCCGGGGCCTTTCTTCTGCTGCCCTTCCAGATGACGTTTCTCGGTTATACGTCGCCTTCCGTGAGCGCCACCAATCAGTTTTACAATGTGGTGGCCATTCCGGGCGGCGTCATCCGTTACGTGAGGGAGGGCCGCATGGTCTGGCCGCTCGCCGCTGTCGTGGCGGCAGGCACGCTTCCCGGCGTCTTTCTGGGCGCTCTCGCGAGGCTCGTCTGGCTCCCTGACGCCGCTTCCTTCAGAATTTTCGCGGCCTGCTTTCTTTTCTGGATAGGGGCGAAGCTTTTCCTCGGTGTCATTTCGGGAAAGCGGAAGGAAAAGGCGCCGGGCGGGGAGCGCGTGGACGGTGTCTCCTGGTCTCTTTCCCGCGTCAGCTACGCCTACAGGGGCAGGTCGTATTCCTGTCCGACCGTGCCGCTCTTCCTCGTGAGTCTCGCGGTCGGGGCGGCCGGCGGCGCCTACGGCATAGGCGGAGGCTCCATCATGGCTCCGCTTCTCGTGTCCGTCTACGGTCTTCCCGTGCACACCACGGGCGGCGCCACGCTCATGGGCACCTTCCTGACCTCTGTGGCCGGCGTCATTTTTTACAGTGTGCTGGCGCCCTTTTTCCCCGGGCAGACCGTGGCTCCCGACTTCCTGCTGGGACTTCTTTTCGGCGCGGGCGGCTTTCTCGGTATGTACTGCGGCGCGAGGGCGCAGAAGTTTGTTCCGGCGGGGGCCATCAGGATTCTGCTCTGCCTCTCCATCGCTGCGGCCTTTGTCCGTTTTCTTCTGGATGCCCTCGGTTGATCTTCCCCGGGCGGAGTCTGGAACAGAGGAAGGGCGGGAGCGGCTGTGTGCCGGTCCCGCCCTTCTGGTACAGGGAAGAGAACTTCAGAAATCCAGCTGCATCTGAACGTTGCTGCCGGCGCCCTTTCTGTCGGCGGCTCCGGGCATGCCGAAGCCGATGGTCAGATCCGGATCGGCTTTCGGATGCATTTTGACGCCGCCGATCTGCGTGCCGTCGCGGCCCTGGACAAATTCCATGTCCGCCCGCCGTATGGCGTCGTTCAGAACGTTCTGGTGGTAGCTTTCCGCGCCCTTTTTGCGGCCGAGGGCCGAGTCGGGCGACTGTTCATTGCAGATTCTGTTCCGTCTGGCGCGTGCTGCAGCCCAGTCGGAGTCCTTGAATATCGGTGCCAGTGAGGCCGTAGCGTGGAGCGCTGGTCCGGGCTGGGCCATGGCCTGCTCCCCGGAAACGCCGGCCTGTGCGGTCAGGCAAAGGAGCAGTGCAAAGACGAGACTGTGCCGCCCGCGGAGGGGAAAAAAGCGATTTGTTTCCCGCATGGTGCAGCTCCTTTTTGTCAATCATCATCTTCGCCGCTGCGTCCGTCAAGATATTTCTTCAATCGTTACTTGAATTTTTACCTGAGCGTAACAGGGGAAGGAAAGGCACGCGCTTATCACTCTTCCGGCACACAATTGTCACAAAGGAAAGGCATGAAGAGCCTGACTGAATGAAGGGAATTGTTTTTTGTGCACTCTTTACAGAGAGGAGTTTTTCCGTGGAATCCTTCTATGTAGTCATGCTGGTGTTTCTGGCCCTGCTGGCTGCTTTTGACCTTTTCGTGGGTGTCAGCAACGACGCCGTGAACTTTCTGAGTCCGGCCATCGGCTCCCGCGTTGCCCCGTTCAAACTCATCATGCTGGTCGCCAGCGTCGGTGTGCTCGCCGGTGCCACCTTCTCGAGCGGCATGATGGAAATAGCCCGCAAGGGCGTCTTCTACCCCCAGATGTTCCAGTTCTCGGATCTTATGATCGTGTTCTTCGCGGTCATGATCACGGACGTCCTGCTGCTTGACGCCTTCAACAGCCTGGGTCTGCCCACGTCCACCACCGTGTCCATGGTGTTCGAGCTGCTCGGCGGCGCCGTCTGCGCCGCATTCTACAGCATCTACAGCCATGGTGAGGCGCTGGCGGACATCGGCCGGTATATCAACAGCGGCAAGGCCCTGACCATCATCTCGGGCATCCTCATTTCCGTGGCCGTGGCTTTCATCGCCGGCGTCATTGTGCAGTACCTCTGCCGCCTCATCTTCACCTTCAATTACGCGGCCATGTACCGCCGCGTGGGTTCCGTCTTCGGCGGCGTGTCCATTACGGCCATTTTTTACTTCCTCATCATGAAAGGTGCCAAGGGTTCCTCCTTCATGGACCCCGGATTCATCAAATGGATTGACGCCAACACCTGGCCCATCCTCGCGGTCACCTTCTGCGTGCTGACCGTCATCTTCCACGTGTGCATCCGCGCCTTCAAAGTCAATCTTTTCAAGCTCATCATTCTGGCCGGCACCTTCGCCCTGGCCTTCGCCTTTGCCGGCAACGACCTCGTGAACTTCGTCGGCGTGCCGCTGGCCGCCCTCGACAGCTATAACAACTATCTCGCCGCCGGCAGCAATCCGGGCATGAAGATGGACTGCCTCCTGCACGCCATGCGCACTCCCACAGGCTATCTGCTCCTCGCCGGCGTCATCATGACCCTGACACTGTGGTTCTCGAAGAAGGCCCACCGTGTTGTCCAGACCACGGTCAATCTGTCCGCGAGCACCAGCCAGGAAGAACAGTTCTCTTCCACGCTGCCCGGACGGGCCATCGTGCGCGGCGGCCTTGCCGCAGGGGAGATACTCCAGCAGATCATGCCCGCCAGCGTGCTTTCCTCCATCGGAAACCGCATGAGGAAACCCGACCATCTGCTCGACAGCGAAGGCCGCGAGCTCCCCTTCGATGAGCTGCGCGCCAGCATTAACCTCGTGGTGGCCAGCATCCTCATCGCGTCCGCCACATCTCTGAAACTTCCTCTTTCCACCACCTACGTCACCTTCATGGTGGCCATGGGGTCTTCCTTTGCTGACGGCGCATGGGACCGCGAGAGCGCCGTGTACCGCGTCTCCGGCGTCATTACCGTCATCGGCGGCTGGTTCCTGACCGCGCTTACGGCCTTCACGGCCTGCGCCATTGTGACGCTGTGCATCTTCTGGGGCGGTGTTTCCATGTCCGTCTTCCTCATGGCCCTCGCTGTCTTCCTCCTGGTGCGCTCCAACTTCATCAGGAAGCAGAACGAGGAAACGAGCTACGCCATTGTCACGGCCAAAACCGATGATCCCAAGGCTCTCAGCCTTCAGCTCAACAAGGATGCCGATGAAAGCATCGCCGGAATCATCGCCATCGCCAACGATGGCCTGAAGGGCCTCCTCAACGAGGACGCAAAAGTGCTTGCTGAAACGAAAAAGAAGGCGGCCGCCTTCTTCGACAGGACTGACGCGCAGCGCAACGAGTACTACAGGCTCGCTGTCAGCGGCTCTCGTGAGAACGAAAAGGCTGACGCTGCCCACATCTTCCATTACCGAGTCTTCAATAACCTGCGCATCGTGGCCAGAAACCTCCAGACAGTCTGTGACGGCGCCTACGACCAGGTCATCAACAATCACAGGGCCTTCACCGGCGTGCTGCGCCGGAATCTGCAGGACATGGTCTCGGGCCTGTCCCGTTTCCGCGCCATGGCGAAGGATCGCTCCGGCAATATGGATGCCTTCAGGGAATATGTGAACACGGTGAGCGCCGAGATTACCCATTATCAGATGGACCTCCTGCGTCAGATTTCCCCCATGCGTCTCTCCCAGCGCAGCAGCGACTTCTACCTGGCCATGCTGGCTTTCGGCCGTGACGCCCTGAACCGCTTCTCCATGGTCATGTACCTCGAGCAGGAACTTGCCGGAAGGTACAGCGCGAAGCCGGAGAAGAAGGCGGCGGATGCCGGCGGCACGCCGGAGCCTGCTGTCTAACTCCGGACCGGGAAAGAGGAATCTTTTCCCTCATCCAGGCCCCCGCGGGAATGGACGGCTTCCCGCGGGGGCTTTTCTGCGCTCTTCCGTACCGCGCTGTTGCCATGTTCGTCCGCGGGGGAGTAGCATGCCCCTGAACCGGAGCCGGCGCGCAAGCCCTCCGCACACGAAAAATCCCTGGAGGACCCCATGTCTGAAGTTTTTGATGTCCGCTGCGCCATAGACGACGGCGATATGGACAGGGCCGTGAGCCTTGTCCGTGCCATGAAAAATCCCGACGCCCAGGCCGACCACGGGCGTTCCTGTCTGCATTTCGCCGCCTGGCACAGGGGGACTGAAAAGGTCATCGCCGCTATCCTGGAATGCGGCGGCAATGTGAACATCCGCTCTGATTTTGACGGGACGCCGCTTTTCGGCGCGGCCTGCCATAATACGCCGGAGGCCGTGAAGATGCTTCTCGGGGCGGGCGCCGATGTGAAAGCCACGGACGGGGAGGGTGACACGCCCCTGCATTTCGCTGACTGCCGCAATATCCCCCTGCTCCTTGAGGCCGGTGCTGACGTGGAGGCCAGAGACGCCCTCGGCAAGACCCCGCTGCACACGGCGGCCGAGCGCGATGACGGGGATGCCATAGAACTTCTTGCCGGGGCCGGGGCCGATGTCAACGCCATGACCGGCGACGGCCGCACGCCGCTCAGGCTGGCCGTTGAAGAGGACTGCGCGGAGGCCTGCAAAACCCTGCTCAGGCTCGGGGCAGACGCCTTTCTCGCGGCCAGGGACGGACTCACGCCCGAGGCCTGGGCCAGAGCCCACGCCGGCGACTGTGGCAGCGTGCTCGAATCCGTGTTCACGGCGCAGAACGGATAACGCGGAACTTCCGCCTGAAGGAAAAATTCCGGCAGGCTGAAGGAAGGAGACAGTGCGTTTCCGGAAAACGGAATATGTTCTGTACGTGGCGCAGGAACGGGATGCCCCCGGTTCCCCTGTCCGGGGCGCCGGCCTCCGGGCCTACCCGAGGCCCGGGAGCCGTATCTGGCGGATCCGGCTTCCGTCCCTGCGGCGCTTTGTGACTGTATAGTCCTCCACGCTTCCGAAGAGCAGGGGCGAAGCCGGATTCTGGATTGCCGGAACCGTCCCGCCCGGCCTGCGGCAGGCGTAGCAGTAGAGGCATCCGGCCCTGCATGTGTCGTAGGTCCCTATGTCCACTGTTGCCATGCAGCCGCATCCCCGCCGTCTGTTCCCCGGGCGTGTGCGGCCGAGGCACAGGCCCCAGGCCTTTCCGAGGAGGGCCGCCGTGACGCATCCCGAGGGGCCGATGCCGAAGCGTGTATAATCCGGGGCGGGGCCGCAGGTCTGAATGGGAAATCCGAGCCTCTGCGCGGTCTGTCCGAACCATGCGGCGAGTGTGTCCATGTCCCGCGTGGAGACAGGCATGAGATCAGGCATAGCCCTGCGCACTTTCCCGTAGAGATCCACGAAGCTGAAGACGCAGAGGCTGATGAAGGGGGCGAGGATCCCGGCCATGGCCGTAAAGTCCCGCATGTGGCGCTGCACGGGATAGGCTCCGTTCACGAGCACGGGATCGTAGCGCCAGGCGACGCGCTCCCTTCCGATAATCCGGGAAAGCTCCCGGAGCGTGGCCATGCTTTCCCTCACGTCCGGCACCCCGGGCTCCACATCCCTGCCGTAGGGCGTGATGGTGTAGTGGCAGTAGACGGGCCATTTCCCGGCGAGGCGCGCGAGATGCGGCAGGAGAGGGCGGTAGTCCTTGGAACAGAAGACAATGCCCTGCACGCTTTCCGGCGAGAGATCGAGTTCCATGGCGTGGTCCGGCACTTCCGGGTTGGGCACTATGGCCCGGCCTTCCCTGAGGCGCTCAAGGAACCAGGGCGTGTAATAGTGCACAATGTCCGTGCGCGAACTCACGTTGAGGATCATGCGTCTCTCCTTCCGGGAAGGGGCGCCCCTGTTCCCCAGGCGCGCCCGGAGTCTTTTTTTGCCATGCCGGATCAATGGATCTACAATGGCTCTCTCTGGATAACGTACCAGAAAGAGGCTTTTTTATAACCCTGAATGGAGGCAGTGCCCGGAACACGGCACTGAAAATTGCCCATGACACCGAAACAGCAGGCATACGAAGTAACAGCTTCCACCATCATCAAGAATCTCGCCAAACGCCGTATGGAAGGCTTTTACTGCCCTGACAGCAGAAGCGCCGTGGCGAAGGCCCTGGAACTCATGCCGAAGGGCTGCAGCATAGCCTGGGGCGGATCCGCGACCGTGCAGCAGACAGGCCTCATGGAGGCCATCCGCGGAGGCAGCTACCAGATTATCGACAGGGACGAGGCGAAGACGCCGGAAGAAAAGCGGGTCATGTTCAGCCGCATCGTCATGGCCGACTACTTTCTTATGAGCGCCAACGCCATAACCCTGGACGGCCAGCTCATGAACATCGACGGCAACGGCAACCGCGTGGGACCGCTGTGCTACGGCCCGGAGCATGTGCTCGTCGTGGCGGGCATGAACAAGGTTGTGACGGACATCCATGAGGGCGTAAAGCGCATCCGCGCCATGGCCTGCCCGGCCAACGCAATCCGTCTGGGCCGCAGGACTCCCTGCGCCGTGGCCGGTGTCTGCGGCGACTGCAAAGGGCCGGAGTCCATGTGCAGCCAGCTTGTCATCGTGCGCCGCTGCCAGTTTGAGGACCGCATCAAGGTGATTCTCGTGGGCGAGGAGCTCGGCTTCTAGTTTTTTGTCCATACGGAGGAGAGCCGCGAGCGTGGCCGGATACGGCATTCTTTCCGGACGCGCCGCGGCTTTTTTCGTCTCACCGGAAATTTTTTCCGTTCCTTCCGGCGGAAGCCGGTATCCCGGCCGCTGCGAAGGCGGCCTCCGCTTTTTTTCCCGTGAGGGGCGGCTCTGCCTGACTGTCTTCCGGCGCGGCTTTCCGCCAGATGGTGATGGCTTCGTAGAACGCGGGACACGGGCGCACCCGGATTCTCCCGAGGCGCAGAAGCGTGTCCCCGTCCGGCCCCGGGATGGAGGCGCAGACCGCGATGGTTCCGGGAAATTTTTCCAGAACTTCCCTGAAGCCGGCGAGACCTTCAGGCGTAACGAGACAGCGCGGGACGCGGATAACGGCCGGCCTCCTGCTTCTGGTGCAGGCCTCCCCAAAAGGCAGAACCTGTTCGGCCAGGACGGCGGAGCGCTTTTCTTCATCTTCCTCGTCCCCGGCATCCTCCTCTGTGCATCCCTCTATGAAGAGAGGCAGGTCGCTGTCCGCAGCTTCCCTAAGGAGCTCCCGAACGGAGGGTGTGTAAGCCTGTGAAAAAATGTACGCGTGGGCATAACTCTCCTGATCTTCGAGTCCGGCCACGGCCATGCGCCGCTTCTGCCTGTCCCTGATTTCACGGAAGCCGGATATCATGACGCAGAGCCTGACCTTCGCGCCGGGCCGCAGGGAGGAAAGCGCGGAGAGAGGCAGGCAGCCGAGACGGGCGGCTTCCCCTTTCAGGCTGGTTAGGGGGTGTCCCGAAAGGCAGACGCCGAGAATGTCCTTCTCGTCCCTGAGCCTGGCCGCGGGATCGGGGGCCGGACCGGACGTGTCTCCCCGGGCCCGTCTTCCTTCCGGGATGTAGTCCGGGAGAAAACGCAGAAGGCCGGCCCCGCGGGCAGGGTGGAGACGCGCCCTGCTGATGGCCGCGTCGAGGCGGGAGAGCATGGATTCCCGGCTTTCCCCTGTGTCATCGAGAGCGCCGCAGCGGATGAGGGAGGAGACAGCGCGCTTTGTAACGGCCCTGAGGCTGACGCGGGAGAGGAAATCCCCGAGCGAGCGGAACGGGCCGTCCTTTCTGGCGCGCACTATTTCACCGGCAGCGGCGGAACCCACGCCGCGCACGGCGTCGAGGCCGAAGACGATGCGTCCCTTCTGGGCGCTGAAGAAGCCAAGGGAGGTATTAACCGAAGGGGGAAGTACTTCGGGACCGCGTTCCCGGCAGCGGGAGAGGTAGCCGGCGAGCCGTTCCGGCTGGCGCATGACCGCGGTGAGGAGGGCGGCCATGAACTCGGCCGGATAATGCGTCTTCAGATAGGCCGTGTAGTACGAGGTGAGGGCGTAGGCCACGGAATGGGCCTTGTTGAAGCCGTAGGAAGCGAAGGTCTCCATCTGCCCGAAGATGGTTTCCGGGGTTTTCTGTCAAAGCCCCGTTCCGCCGCGCCCCTGAGGAAGCGTGCGCGCTCCCCGGCCATTTCCTCAGTCTTCTTCTTGGACATGGCGCGGCGCAGCGTGTCGGCCTCGGCAGCCGTGTAGCCGGCAGCGGTTTCGGCTATCTGCATGACCTGTTCCTGATAGAGGATGACGCCGTAGGTGTCCCTGAGGCAGGCTTCGAGGGCAGGGTGGGGATAGCGTACGGGAGATTCCCCGTGGCGGCGCCGTATGAATTCCTGGGACATGCCGGATTCGAGGGGCCCGGGACGGTAGAGGGCGAGCAGGGCTACGATGTCGCTGAAGCGCTCGGGCTGCAGGGGTGTCAGGTACTTCCTCGTCCCCGCGCTTTCCATCTGGAAGACACCGTCCGTGTCAGCCCTGGAATAGAGGCGGTAGACAGCGGGATCATCGAGTGGCAGCGTTCTGAGATCAGGAGCCGGCCGGCCCTCCCTTGCGACGGCGTCGATGGTGTCCTGGATGATGGTCATGTTGGCGAGCCCCAGGATATCGAATTTGACAAGCCTTCCACCATGGGGCCGTCGAACTGGGTGACGCGTTCCCCGTGCCTGCCGAGCATGACAGGCACGCGATCGGCGAGGGGGCCGCCACTCATGACCACGCCGGCGGCGTGGATGCCGGCCTGCCGCACAAGCCCCTCGATTCTGAGGCTCACCGCAAGAACCCTGGCCGCGTTTTCGTCCTGCTCTGCCATGTCCCTGAGCTGCGGGGTCTCGCGGATGACATCGGCGATGCGGCGGTGATGGGTGAAGGACGGAAAGAACGAGGCTAACCGTGTGCGTTCCTGAAACCCCATGCCGAGGGAGCGTCCCGCGTCCTGGACAGCGGCGCGCATTTTGAGCGTGCTGAAGGCTGCGATCTGGGCCACGCAGTCTTCCCCGTAGCGTTCCCTGAGGTGACGCAGGATGCGCCCCCGCCTCCTCTCGCACACGTCCACGTCGATATCAGGCAGGGAGGAGCGCCCCGGGTTCAGGAAGCGTTCGAAAATGAGGCCGTATTCAAGCGGGTCGAAATCCGTGATGCGCATGGCCCAGGCCGTGAGGGAGCCGCTCGCGGAGCCGCGCCCCGGACCAACGGGGATGCCGTTGTCCCTGGCCCAGGTAACGAATTCGTGCACCACAAGGAAGTAGGCGGGAAAGCCCATGCGCGTGATGACATCCATCTCGTGCCGCAGCCGTTTCCAGTACGGGTTTTCGTCGGATGACGGGCCTGAAGGCTTTTCGCTGAGACGTTTTCTTAATCCTTCTTCCGCGATGCGCCGGAATTCCTGCTCCGTTGTCGTGCCCGGCGGCACGGGGTAGGCCGGGAAAAAATGCTTTCCCGAGGGAATCTCCGCGCGGCAGTCCGCTGCGATGCGCACCGTATTGGCAATGGCTTGGGGGCAGTCAGCGAAGTCCTCCGCCATTTCGGCCGGGTTTTTAAAGAAAAGGCTCTTCGTGCCGGAATGCGGGTGCCCTGGCCCGCTGAGCTTCTTTCCCGTCTGGACGCACAGAAGCACTTCCCGGGCCTCCGCGTCGCCGGGCTCGAGGTAGTGGCAGTCGTTGCTGGCTGCGAGGGGAAGCCGCAGGCTTTCCCCTAATTCCATGAGCCGCTGGTTGACGTATTCCTGGCGCGGAAGCCCGGTGCGCTGCAGCTCGAGATAAAAGTGCCCAGGGAAAAGGGATGCGAGGCGCAGGGCTCGTTCCCTCGCGCCGTCCATATCCCCGCGCAGGATGGCCCCGGGCACGGCGCCCTTCAGGCAGGCGGAGAGGCAGGTAAGACCGTCCCTGAAGCGGGAGAGGAGCTCCCAGTCCGCGCGGGGCTTTCCGCAGAAACCCGAAATCCAGGCTTCGGATACGAGATGCGAGAGATTTGACCAGCCTTCCTGGGTGCGCGCGAGGAGGATGAGGTGATGGGGCGCTCCCCCGTCCCGCAGACGGCGGTCCGGACAGGTATAGATCTCGCAGCCGAAGATGGGCCGTATGCCGTATTCGCGGCATACCTTCTGAAATTCGGCCGCGGCGCAGAGATTGCCGTGATCCGTGACAGCGCAGGCCTCCATGCCGAAGGAGACGGCGCGTTCACAGAGTGCCGGCAGGCGTATGGCGCTGTCGAGCATGCTGTATTCGGAGTGGCAGTGCAGATGGATAAACTCGGACACGGGCGTTTCCGGTGTGGATTTTTTGTTCCTTTGCAGACAGCGCTCCTCGTCCGTATACTGAGGGCGCCGCGGTATCCGTGCCGCGGGAAAAAACGGAGGCGGTATGCGCT
>ENA-UEQN01003176-UEQN01003176.1-human-gut-metagenome-genome-assembly--contig:-NODE-3176-length-10504-cov-3.119018_pt1 | contig 10504 bp, 9 predicted proteins | sample MGYA00242940_ERZ507944 | MGnify/ENA primary metagenome ERZ507944 (study PRJEB26167, sample SAMN06115449) | human gut metagenome | host: Homo sapiens | place: China:Fujian | collected 2015-08-20...
ATGGCGCTGATGTTGACGCCCTTGTCCATCATGATGTGCAGATCAATCGAGATCTGGCCCTCTTCGTGGAAGGTGACCTTGACGCCCTTGCTCATGGCCTCGCGCCGGAGCAGGTGGACCAGTCCGTCGGTCATCGACCGGACGGCCATGCCCTTGACGCCGAAGCAGTTGGTCGCGGCGTAGCCCGCGATATTGGTATAGACGGCGTTATCGACGGTGATCGCGCCGCAGTCTGTTTTCATACGGATCATGGGAAAAACCTCCTTTTGCACAGGATGGCAAACGTACAAAGTATTATATACGATTTTACCGGAAAAGACAAGGGGGAAAGCAAAAATGGTTTCAGAACGGACAACACTGCCCGTTCCGAAACCATTTTGTCCGAATTAGGATGCTTCATAACCGGTTACGCCGTTCGCCGTCATCCATTGGAGCTTTTCCTCCATCAGATGGGTCAGCGTTTCCGTTCCCGCCCGTCCGCTGCCGGTCAGATATTCCCGCAGATGGAGCAGATCGTTGTATGTCAGGTATGGATAATCGCCCGCAGCATACGTCCCATCGGGCCGGATGCTGTAATAGAGGTTGTGATCCGGCATGACCCACTGGGAGCCGGTATCTTCGATCGCCAGCAGCATACGGTCGGCAAGCGCAAAAAGATCTTCCCGATCCAGAAGCTCCGCCGCGTGATACAGCGCCAGACATTCGGTGACCTGATGGTTGAGCGAGGTATGCGGCGTTTCATGTGTGTCCGGATGCCAGTAATCCGGGATCAGCCAGCCGCCGTTCTCCGTGGCAATGTGGTTCGTATCTGCATACTGGGTATAAAACGCAAGATAACGGTCGACGGCATCTTCGAACAGATTGCCGCCAAATTTATGCGCGGCTTTGAGATAAATCTCAAGCATCTCCGTATTGAAGCGCGTGTCATAAAAGCCCGGCCCGATGCCGTAATCGCTCTGAAGCCATTCACTGCCCGGGTCGGTTGCCCAGTAGCCGAATTGGTTCTGCCGCAGCGCCATGGTGTCGAGCGTAAGGATGGTGAGCGCGGGCGCTTCTCTGCACGGCGGAGTGCGGGACAGGAAGCCCCGGATGCAGTAGGACGCGGCGCAGCAGTAATAATAGTTCGGGCCGGACGGGATGTAATTCTCGGGGGATTTCCGGTAATAGCCGTCATAGCACCACGGCATATCCCCGTTTTTTGCATAGGACACCCAGGCCTTGGCGCAGTTGCTGACGTCCCAGTCCAGGACCCTGTCCGGGGAAGTCAAAATCAGTGCGTCCGCCGCGCGCCCTTCCGCCAGGCCATGACCCTCTACGGTCAGATGAAAGCCGGTTCCGGTCTGCGTGACATGCAGGAGTCCGTCCTCCTCCGGAAGATACTCTACGGAGCCGTTTTCGTGCAGGACGACCGTGCGCGGCAAGGCAAAGAAATATGTCGTGCCGGTGTCGAGTTCCACAACGACGACCGGAGAGGAAAAACTTCCTTCGGCGAGCGATTCACAGACCCATTCGTTAGACTGAAAGCAGTAATATCGGATTGTGCCCGGCGCAGTGACCGCTTGCTCAAAAAAACAGCAGTTGCCAAAGCCAGTCGCGCGATAGGTGGAAGCCGTTACGCCGTCAGAAACGCAGTATTCCCGGCTTTCGATCTGGACACCGTCACGTTCGGTTGTGCGGGCATAGACCCCAACTGTGTAGTTGGAAGAGGTCAGAACGCGGTCAGGGATGCGCGCCCCGCTGGGCGGAGAAGACGGCTCCCCGAAAGACTGACCCCGATCAAGATCGGGGTCAGGCGGAGGTTCTGTTTCAAATTCGGGGGGGTAAAATCTGGAATTTGCTCAGATACAGACGGCGACGCAACGGCTGCCGGCAGCGGGGAGTCCTCCGCGGACGAGCATGCGCAAAGCAGCGTCAGCGCCAGAATCAGGGCCGCAGTGCATTTCTTCCGCATAAATGCTGCGTCAGATCATGCTGGGCTGCCAGCAGTCGGGCGCTTCGAGGCCCATCATCTTCACAATGGTCGGAGCGACATTGGCAAGGCCGTAGTGACCGTCCTTGATCTCGTACTTGTTGTCCGGATCGTAGATGATGAAGGGGACGGGATTCAGCGAGTGCGCGGTGCGGACGCTGGTCTTGCCCTTCTTCGTCTCGGTCATCTGGTCGGCGTTGCCGTGGTCGGCGGTGACGAGGACGGTGTAGCCGTACTTGTCGGCGGCCTCGATCACGCGGCCGACGCTCGCGTCGACAGACTCCATGGCTTTGATGACTGCGGGCAGGACGCCGGTGTGGCCGACCATGTCGCCGTTCGGGTAGTTGCAGCGCAGGAACTGGAACTGATGGCTCGCCATGTTCTCGACCATCTTGTCGGTGATCTCCTTCGACTTCATGGCCGGGGCCTGATCGAACGGGATGACGTCGGACGGAACTTCGTCATAGACCTCGAGATTTTCGTCGACCTTGCCGGAGCGGTTGCCGTTCCAGAAGTAGGTGACGTGGCCGTATTTCTGCGTCTCGGAGACGGCATATTCGTGGATGCCCGCCTTGCAGAGCACTTCGGTCAAGGTGTTCTTAATGACCGGCGGCTCGACGAGATAGTGCTGCGGGATCTTCAGATCGCCGTCGTATTCGAGCATGCCGGCAAACTTCACACCGGTATAGTCGCCGCGGTCGAACTTGGCAAAGTCCTTGCGGTCGAACGCGAGGGAGATCTCCTGCGCGCGGTCACCGCGGAAGTTGAAGAGGATGACGCTGTCGCCGTTCGCGATCTTGCCGACCGGTTGGCCGTTCTCGGCCACGACGAACGGCAGCAGATCCTGATCGATCATGCCGGGGTTCTCGGCGCGATAGGTCTCGATGGCGTCCTTCGCAGAGGCGAACTGGCGGCCCTCGCCGAGGACGTGGGTCTTCCATCCGGCCTCGACCATCGGCCAGTTGGCCTCATAGCGGTCCATCGTGATGACCATACGGCCGCCGCCGGAGGCAATTTTATAGGTATGCGTGCCGTCATTCAGGCCGGCCAGCACATCTTCGAGCTGCTGCACGTACTCGAGCGCGCTCGTCGCCGGGACGTCGCGGCCGTCGAGCAGGATGTGGCAGTAGACGCGCGGCAGATCGAGTTCACGCGCCTTTTTCAGCATCGCGATCAGGTGCGAAATATTGGAATGGACGTTGCCGTCGGACAGCAGGCCGAGGAAATGCAGCGCATGACCGGCCTTCGCGTTGTCGACCAGCTCCAGCCACGTCTTCGACTGGAACAGCGCGCCGGATTCGATGGACTCCTGCACGAGCTTCGCGCCCTGCGAGTAGATCTGGCCGCAGCCGAGGGCGTTGTGGCCGACTTCGCTGTTGCCCATGTCGTCATCGGTGGGCAGACCGACGGCGGTGCCGTGGGCTTTGAGCCAGGTCATGGGGCAGGTCGCCATCAGGCGGTCGAGCACGGGCGTCTTTGCCTGCGCCACGGCATCGCCGGGGCCGCCGTCGCCGCGGCCAACGCCATCCATAATGACCAATACGATCGGTTTTTTCATAGGTATGACCTCCATCTGAGAGAACTCTTCTTTTGCGTCCCTATTCTACACCATTTTCCGCCGGTTTACAATGTGATTTTTTGATTTTTTGGATGTGGTCTTCTGCAAGTTTGTAGACGCCGTCGAAATCGACGTGTGGATTGTAGACCGATTCCAGCTCGTCATGCAGCGCCTTGGCCTGACGGAGTTCATCGTAGGCACGGGCGTAGTGCGCGCGATAGCGCTCGGTCAGGCGCATCAGTTCCGGCAATTTGGGGACAAGCTCTTCGCAGCGGTAGAACTGCCCAAGGTCGAGATACGCGCCGGACGCGGCCGGGAAGGGCACCTCGCGCACGTGCGGGGCCGTTCCGTCGACGTAGGCGATCTGCCACGCCGGGACATACACGCCGTCGACGGAGTCCGGATCACCGGAGCAGAGGACGTATTCCACGTCCAGCCCTGCGTCCTCCGCCGCGCGGCCGATGGCCTTCATGAAGCTCGATTTGCCGCAGCCGGGTCCGCCCTTGAGTACCCAGAGAAACACGCCGCACTCCGGCGGGCAGAATTCATCGTAGACGGAGACGAAGCCGCCGCCGGTGTTCGCGCCGAGAAAATAATGCCGCACAGCCATACACATCCCTCGATTTCTTAGAAGATACCGATAGGATATGCCGGCTGTGCGGAATTGGTGCATCATTTAATTGAGGGCCATGTCCTGATGCGCGAACAGCGCGTCGATGCGGGTGCGGAGCGGCGCGAACTCCGGCGCGTCCAGCGCCTCGGCAGAGGTGATGCAGTTCGCCGCGGCGCGCTGCGCGTCCTGAAGCGTTTGCAGGTCCATCTGCAAGCTGGCCATCTTGAACAGCGGCAGGCCGTGCTGCCGGTTTCCGAGGAAATCGCCCGGTCCGCGCTGCGCCAGGTCCGTTTCTGCAATTTTGAAGCCGTCGTTCGTGGCACAGAGGGCTTTCAGCCGCGCTTGCGTCTCGGGATTGCGGTTCGATGAAAAGAGCACGCAGTAGGACTGCGCATCCCCGCGCCCGACGCGGCCCCGCAGCTGATGGAGCTGCGCGAGGCCGAAGCGGTCGGCGTTTTCAATGACCATGAGTGTCGCGTTCGGGACGTCGACGCCGACCTCGACGACGGTCGTGCAGACGAGAATGTCGGTTTCGTGGCGGGCAAAGGCGGCGAGAGCCGCTTCCTTCTCCGTACCCTTCATCTTCCCATGCAGCAGCCCGACTCGAAGATCGGGGAAGACCGTCGTGCGCAGCGCCTCGGCCCAGGCCTCGGCGCTTTTCAGGCTGTCGTCGTCGGTCTCCTCGACGGCGGGGCATACAATATAAACCTGATGGCCCGCCGCGCACTGCTTGCGCGTGAAGGCGTGGATACGCTGGCGCATCGACTCGCCGACAAGGAATGTCTCCACCGGGCTGCGTCCCGGCGGAAGCTCATCGAGCACGGAGACGTTCAGGTCGCCGTAGGCGAGCAGCGCCAGCGTGCGCGGAATGGGCGTGGCCGACATGACGAGCAGGTGCGGAGAATGTCCCTTTGCCGCGAGCCGGGCGCGCTGCGCAACGCCGAAGCGGTGCTGCTCGTCGGCAATGACGAGGCCGAGATCGTGGAAGACGGTCTTCTCCGAGAAGAGCGCATGCGTGCCGACGATGAGCTGGATGCGCCCATCGGCCAGCCCGGCGAGCACCGGGCGGCGCTGCGCCGTGGTCATGGAGCCGGTGAGCAGCGCGATCGAAATGCCAAGCGGCGTGAGCAGACGCGAGAGCGTCGCCGCGTGCTGCTCCGCGAGGATCTCCGTCGGGGCCATGAATGCGGCCTGATGGCCGTTTTGTATGACGCAGAAGGCCGCAGCGGCGGCGACCATCGTCTTGCCGCTGCCGACGTCGCCCTGCACAAGTCGGTTCATCGGCACGCCGGAGGCGAGATCGTGCAGGATGTCGTTGATCGCGTGCTGCTGCGCGCCGGTGAGCCGGAAGGGGAGCGCCACGTCAAACGGAGACATGCAGTCTGTCCGGCATGGCTCGGCTTCGCCGCGCGTCTGGCGGCTGCGCAGCAGGGCCAGGCCCGCCGAGAAGACGAAAAATTCCTCAAAGACCAGCCGACGCCGCGCCTCATTCAAAAGCTCCGCGTCCAGCGGCCGGTGGATCATCTCGTAGGCCATCGGGGCCGGGCAGAGGTGATATTGCTGCCGGACGGACTCCGGCAGGATGTCGGGCAATTCGCTCCGGCAGGCGCCCAGCGCCTGCGCGATGCAGGCGGCCAGCACGCGGCTGGTGATCCCGGCGGTGAGCGGGTAGATGGGCACAAGGCGGCCCGTGACCTGTCCGGCGGAATCTGCGGATTCAAAGCTGGGATTCGCCATCTGGCCGGGATGGTCGGCGCGGACGGCACCGTAGAAAATGTAGCTCTCGCCGTAGACAAGCTGATTTTTGCGGTAGGACTGGTTGAACCACGAGAGCGTCAGCTGCCCGGTCTCATCCGCGACGCGCACGCGCGTCAGCTCCATGCCCCGGCGGATGTAGGCCGTCGTGGGCTGGGAGATGACCATGGCCTCGAAGCAGGCGGGCACATCCGGCTCCAGTGCGGCGATGGCGACGCGCTTCGTCCGGTCCTCATAGCCGCGCGGGAAGAAGGCAATGAGGTCGTAGAGCGTGAAGATGCCGAGCTTTTCGAGCTGTCTGGCGCGCGCCGGGCCGACGCCCTTCAGCGCCGTGACGGGAGAAAATAAGTCGATGCTGTCCACACTCCTTTCCGTGGATCGATTGGGGATTTCCAAAGGGAAATTACTTACTTCGTTAGGATGTACGACAGTGGCTCCGCGTCCTCCGGCCTGGTTGCCCAGCTTGTGGCAAAGCGGATGATCGTATGGGTATCATCATACGCTTCCCAGAAGCCGAATTCCACCTGCTTTGCCAGCCGCTCCATCGCGGCGTTCTCGATGACACAGAAGACCTGATTCGTCGGGGAATCGAAGCAGAGCGCATAGCCATTTTGAGAGAGGACCTGCCGGATGCGGTCTGCGGCCTGAATGGCAGGCAGGCCTATCTTCTCATACAAATGATCTGTAAACAGCGTGTCGAACTGGAGGCCGAGCAGCCGCCCTTTGGCGAGCAGTGCGCCGTGCTGCTTGATGATCGTGAAAAAGTGCGGGATCGTCCCGGCCTTCGGGATGACCACGGCTTCGCCGAACAGAGCGCCGCACTTTGTCCCGCCGATATAAAACACATCGCATAGCGCTGCGAGGTCTGCCAGCGTGAGATCGTTCTGCGGGCAGGCCAGCGCATAAGCCAGACGTGCGCCGTCCAGATAAAGCGGGATTTGATGTGAATGGCACAAGGAACTGATTTCTATCAATTCTTCCCGTGAATACAGCGTTCCATATTCTGTCGGATGCGAGAGATAGACCATGCCGGGCATGACCATGTGGTCGTGGTTCGCGTCATTTTGATATTGCTCCAAAAGCGCTTTAATTTGACTGGCGCTGATTTTTCCGTTATGGTGCGGCAAGGTCAGCACTTTATGCCCGCCAAACTCGATTGCGCCGGCCTCGTGTACGCTGATGTGCCCGGTGCTTGCGGCGATCACGCCCTGATAGCTTTTCAGCATGGCGTCGCTCACCGTGGCGTTCGTCTGCGTGCCGCCGACCAGAAAGAAGATCTCTGCGGCCGGCGCATTGCAGGCTTCGCGGATCTTCGCTTTCGCTGCTTCGCAATAGCAGTCAGAGCCATATTCTGGCGTTTTTTCAAGATTTGTTTCCACGAGACGCTGGAGGATCTACGGATGCGCGCCCTCCATATAGTCACAGGAAAACGATAAGGAATGCTCCATATTCGGGCGCTCCTTTTGCGATAGATTTGTAGGGGCAGGCATTGTCCGTCCCCGCCGCATCGGCCCCTACGGAGTGCGGCGGAAAAACTTCTGCAAACAAAAATAACGGGTATCCGGCCTAAAACGGATACCCGTTATTCTGTTACCAGTCTTACCCGGCAGATGTACGATCCGTGACCCCGGCCGGAACCGGTTTTCAGGACATCTGCCTGAGCCAGAGGGGATCATTCGGGAAACATCAGGCCAGCTTGTTCATCTTCAGGTCAATGCTGCTCTTCTTGCGGGCTGCATTATTCTTGTGAATAATACCCTTTTTGACAGCCTGATCGATGGACTTCACCGCAGCCGTGTAAGCGCTATCGGCCTGCTCTTTGTTACCTTCGGCAACAGCAGCTTCGAACTTTTTCAGCGTGGTCTTGAGTGCGGACTTGGCCATCTTGTTACGCTCGTTGTTGACCTTGGAAACCAGAACTCTCTTCTTAGCAGACTTAATGTTGGGCATGACGACACCTCCTCCAATAGCGTTAATACCGAAACAATTACCGTTTCATGCAGAAATACATTATAGCCGCACCGCACGATAAAATCAATCCCTATTTTCGGTTTTTTTCCAAAAAAATTTCGCATAGGCCAAGGCGGTCTGGGAAAAATAGGACGGAGGTGAGAAATTTTGAATCTGAGGACGGATCTGGCCATGGAGGACCATGCCCTCTGGCGGCGCAGCGCGAAGCGGCAGACGAAGCTCTCCGGTGTGCGCGCGCGGGAGGAAACAGAGGGCGGCGTGAAGATCACGAGCGTGGAAATTCTGGACGAGGAGGGCGAACGGGCGCTCGGAAAACCGCGTGGGACATATGTGACGCTGGAATGTATGCCCGCGCACGAACCCGCTGCCTTTGCCGCGCAGTCTGCGCTGCTGTCCCGGCACATCCGCGCACTGCTTCCCGTTGGGGCGCACGTTCTGGTGGCGGGGCTGGGCAACGAGGCGGTGACGCCGGACGCCGTCGGGCCGGAGGCGCTGCGGAACCTGATCGTCACGCGGCATTTGAAGCGGACGATGCCGGAGGTCTTCGCGCCGTTTTCGACGGTGAGCGCCATTGCGCCCGGCGTCCTCGGCACGACGGGGATGGAGAGCGCGGAGCTGCTGGCGGCGGCGGTGCGGCAGATCCAGCCGGACGCGGTGATCGCGGTGGACGCGGTGGCATCCTGCGAGCCGGAGCGGCTGTGCGCGGCGGTGCAGCTGTCCACAGCCGGGATCACGCCCGGCTCCGGCGTGGGGAACGCGCGGGCGGCCATCGACCGGACGACCCTGGGCGTCCCGGTATTGGCCATCGGCGTACCGACGGTGATGGATCTCGGCGGGCGGCGGATGAAAGACGGAACGATCCCGGCAGGAATGATCCTGACACCGCGCGATATTGACGCGAAAATCAAACTTTTGGGGCGCTGGATCGGGCTTGGGATCGATCTGGCGCTGCATGAGGGACTGGACATGGCGGCGGCGGAATGTTTTCTCGCATAATGTTCAAAACAATTATGTAAACTTTATTATGCGGTGCTGGAACAAAAGCATGGAAAAAAGTTCTGTGGACAACTGTGTGGAAATGTGGATTTCTCGTTGAAAGCCGCAAGTTTTTCACAGTCTCCACAGAGTTGTCCACAGAGGCACTTTGGACATTTTCGGCGGAAATCGCGGGTGACAGAACATTCCGGCGCTAAAATTACGTCGACAAAAAAGAGAGATTACGGTCAACCCGGCATGGAGAAATTCGAAAAAAAGTCCGCGAAACGGCTGCGGACGCGGCGCAAGATGCGTCGGAGGGATGCGCGGCCTGAATATGGAGGATGCGTATGCTGGGAAAAGTGGAGATCTGCGGTGTGAACACGTCGCGGCTGCAAACACTTTCAAACGAGGAGATGATGCGGTTGATCGAACTGGCGCAAAACGGCGATCAGGCGGCGAAGCAGCGGCTGGTGGAGGGAAATCTGAAGCTGGTGCTGTCGGTGATTCAACGGTTTCTGGGCCGAGGAGAGAATCCGGACGATCTGTTTCAGGTGGGCTGCATCGGGCTGCTGAAGGCGATCGCAAATTTTGACACGACGAAGGACGTGCGCTTTTCAACCTATGGCGTGCCGATGATCGCGGGGGAGCTGCGGCGGTATTTGCGGGATTACAGTCCGATCCGCGTGAGCCGGTCGGTGCGGGATCTGGCGTACCGCGTTTTGCAGTGTAAGCAGGCGATGACGGCGGAGCAGGGGCGCGAGCCGACATTCGCGCAGATCGCCGAGCGGCTCGGCGTGCCGGAGGAGGACGTGGTCGGCGCGATGGACGCGGTGAGCACGCCGGTCTCGCTCTACGAGCCGGTATATACCGACGGCGGCGACCCGCTGACGGTGATGGATCAGGTGCGGGATGTGAAGAACACGGACGAGCAGTGGCTCGAATCCATTGCGCTGCGGCAGGCGATGCAGGATCTCAGCGAGCGCGAGCGGCGCATTTTGGCACTGCGGTTTTACGACGGGCGGACGCAGATGGAGGTGGCCGGGAGTCTCGGCATTTCGCAGGCGCAGGTCTCGCGGTTGGAGAAAGGGGCTTTGGCCAGTATCCGGAAGGCGATCCGCGTGTCATAAAGCCGGTCTGCCGTGCATAGGGTAAACAAAAAGGGGGCGCGGCGTATGGTGGAACGGTTTTCGGAGATCCGCAACAAGGAGGTCATCCATGTCTGCGAAGGATCGCGGCTGGGCTATGTCAGCGACTGCTGCATCGAGCTGGAGACAGGGCGCGTGACGGCGGTGGTCATTCCGGGGCCGTGCCGGTTTTTGGGATTGTTCGGACGTGACAGCGACTATGTTGTGCCGTGGTGCTGCATCCGGCGGATCGGGGAGGATATCATTCTGGTTGATGGGCCGGCGCCGGAATGGCGCGTGCCAAGGAAGAAAAGGGGGATTTTTTGAAGGGCGAAGGTGGGCGACCAATGGTCGCCCCTACGTGTTCTATATTTGGCGCGGTGGAAAATCGAGGGCCTTAATCCCCTCAGTCATGGCTGTGCCATGACAGCTCCCCTTGATGCAATCAAGGGGAGCCTTCGGGCCGATGAGTACCCGCAAGGGGCAGGCCGCATCTGTAACGCTCCTTCGTCGCGAACAGCTGCGCTCGGCATCGG